>ENA-UOJG01003804-UOJG01003804.1-human-gut-metagenome-genome-assembly--contig:-C47-NODE-3804-length-10159-cov-38.992676_pt1 | contig 10159 bp, 3 predicted proteins | sample MGYA00242340_ERZ723887 | MGnify/ENA metagenome assembly ERZ723887 | reverse complement strand
TTTGTGTGCTTCCGGCAGGAATGAGCCGTTCGGCATGGTTGGCGGCAGGAGTTTCCTGTCTGTGTGTATATGCTTGGCATATGGATTGGACGGATAAGTTCAGATTATTATGGCAGCAGCAAAGGCAGCGTGTGGTGATGGTAGTGGTCGGTGGATTCTGTGTCTTGCTATTGGCAGGCTATTTACTGTTTGTCTTGAAACCCGATTCTGCACGTGGCCGTCTTTTCATGTGGAAGATAACTTGTCGTGCCATTGCAGAAAAGCCGTTGACCGGATATGGGATTCATAATTTCGCAGCAGCCTACGGAAATGCGCAGGAAACTTATTTTGCAGCAGGTGATTATGAACCGTGGGAGGAACGTGTGGCGGGAAGTCCGGAATATGCATTCAATGAATATCTGCAGGCTGCGGTCGAACTGGGCATTCCTTTGGCTGTATGTCTATTGGTTGTGGTCGTGCTGTGTTTGTATAGGGGAGTCCGTAAAGGACGTTATGGTATCTGTGGGGCCATTCTTTCCTTGATGATATTTTCTTTTTCCTCCTATCCGCTACAACTTCCGGTATTTATCGTTACATTTGGAGGATTGCTTGTGGCGTGCTTGTCCGGTGCCGACCGTTGGCAATGGTTGGGGCTGGCTGTATCAGTAGGCATCATTGGCGGTTTTCGCCTGAAGAATGACTTGCAAGTGGAGCAGGCCTGTCGGGAGTGGATGAATGCGCGGGTGCTGTATAATGCAGGTGCGTATCAATCGGCAGAGAAAGAGTACGGGCGCCTTTATCCTCTGTTGAGGGACCGGGCATCTTTCTTGTTCGAATATGGGCATGGATTGCACAAGCAGCAGCAGTTCAGTAAATCCAACCGTATTTTGAAAGAAGCTTTACAGCGTAGTTGTGACCCCATGATACTGAATGTGATAGGCAAGAACTATCAGCAGATGGGTGATTGCTTGTCAGCGGAAGACTGGTTTATCCGTTCCACCCATCGGTTGCCGGGGCGTATTTATCCCTATTATCTGCTTGCGAAGCTTTATGCGGAACCAGGATTCAGACAACCGGACAAGTTTGAAAAAATGAAGCGGATGGTATTGACGAAAGAGCCGAAAGTGCATTCTACGGCAATACGACAGATGAGGGAGGAAATAAAAAAGATTCAGCTTATTTTTGTCCATATCAAAAAAGATGAATAAAAACGGAAAGTGTTAATAATGAGCGAACTAATTGCTAAAGTGCTATGAAAAAAGTGTCCACATGCAAATATCGGTTCGTTTTTTTGAAACGATTAATTTTGTCAATTTATAATTGAGTATGAATATGAAGACACAGAACTATCGATACCTGCTATGCATGGCCGTTGCCCTGCTTGCCGCCTGCTCCGATGCCGGAAAGGGAAAAGAGTCCGAGGAAGGGGTGGCAACCGTCCTGCCAAGTGAAAGCAATGAAGTGACCGTGAAAGTCCTGAAGCGGGCGACCTTTGAGCATGAACTGGTGAGCAACGGAAAAGTTACCGCCGGTGCCATGGCGGATTTGCGTTTTGAGACCACCGGTGTAGTGGCACACATCTACGTGAAGAACGGTGACCCGGTGCGCAAAGGGCAGAAACTTGCCGAACTGGATAAGTTCCGTCTGAAGAACAAGACCGCGCAGGCCAAGGATGCTCTGGACAAAGCGGAACTTGAGTTGCAGGATGTATTGATAGGGCAAGGCTATCCGGTGGGGGATGCCTCCAAAGTACCTGCCGACATCATGAAGCTGGCACGAGTAAAGAGCGGTTACGACCAAAGCCTTTCCCAGTACGAACTCGCCGCCTATGAAGAAGAGCATGCTACGCTGGTTGCCCCCTTCGACGGCGTGGTGGCGAACCTCTTTTCCAAGCCCTTCAACGAGGCAAGCACTTCGGAATCTTTCTGCTCCATCATTGGCACTCAGAGCATGGAAGTGGACTTTACGGTACTGGAAAGTGAACTCCCCCTGATAAAGAGTGGCGACAAGGTGATTGTCACCCCTTACTCGGATGCCGCTTCCAAACAAGAGGGCCGCATCACCCAAATCAATCCTCTGGTAGATGATAAGGGAATGGTGAAAGTAAAGGCATCCGTCAATGGCAGGGGACGTCTGTTTAGCGGCATGAATGTGAGGGTAAATGTACACCGTTCTCTGGACGGTCAGCTCGTGATACCCAAAAGTGCCGTCGTACTGCGTTCGGGTAAGCAAGTCGTCTTTACCCTGAAAGACGGAAAGGCGCAGTGGAACTATGTGCAGACCGGACTGGAGAATGCGGAAAGCTACAGCATGGCCGACGATGCCCTGAAAGAAGGCGATACGGTCATCGTGACGGGAAATGTGAATTTGGCACATGAGGCGCCGGTGAAGGTGGTGGAAAATTGAAAGATGAAAATTGAAAGTTGAAAATTCATAATTCACAATTTAAATTCATAATTGAAAATTGATAAAGTTTTTGATACAGCGGCCTATTGCCGTACTGATGGCATTTACAGCATGCTTCATTGTCGGGCTGGTGACTTACTTCACCTTGCCGGTATCCTTGCTGCCCGATATTGCCATCCCGGAAATTACAGTGCAGGTGTCGGCGCAGAATACCTCGGCGCGTGAATTAGAGAATACGGTGGTGAAACCTCTGCGGCAGCAGCTCATCCAGGTGGCGAAACTGAAGGACATGGACAGCGAGACGCGCGATGGTGCAGGCATCATCCGCCTGGGCTTCGACTTCGGTACGAATACCGACCTTGCCTTCATAGAAGTGAACGAGAAGATTGACGCCGCCATGAACTATCTGCCCAAGGATGCCGAACGCCCGAAGGTGATAAAGGCAAGTGCGACGGACATTCCTGTCTTCTACCTCAATCTGACCCTAAAAAACGACAGTGCATACGGCAAGGTGGACGAACGCGCGTTTCTTGATTTGTGCGAGTTTGCCGAAAATGTCATAAAGCGTCGCATCGAGCAGTTGGCAGAAGTGGCAATGGTGGATGTCACGGGTTTGGTCGAACGCCAGTTACAGATTGTGCCCGACCCGGGTAAGCTTGCTGTGTTGGGGCTCTCCATTGAAGACATAGAAAACGTGCTGGCGCAAAACAACGTGGAGCCGGGCAGCATGACCGTGCGCGACGGCTACTACGAATACAACATTAAGTTCTCCACCCTGCTGCGGACAGAGGAGGACGTGAAGGGCATCCTGCTGCGAAAGGAAGGACGTATCATCCGCTTGGGAGACTTCTGCCGGGTAGAGATTGTTCCTGCCAAGGAGAAAGGTGTCTCCATGAGCAATGGCAAGCGTGCCGTTACCCTTGCCGTCATCAAGCAGGCGGACGAGAATATGGAAGACATGAAGCTTGCCATCAACAGCACGATGGACTACTTCAAGAAAGTATATCCCGACATTGATTTTAGCATCAGCCGTAACCAGACGGAGTTGCTGGACTATACCATCTCCAATCTTCAGCAAAATTTGTCGTTGGGTTTCCTGTTCATCTGCATTGTGGCGGTACTCTTCTTGGGGGATGTCAAGTCGCCGTTCATCATCGGCCTGAGCATGGTGGTGTCCATTGTAATCTGTTTCTTGTTCTTCTATCTGTTCAGGATGTCGCTCAATATCATTTCTCTGTCCGGATTGATTCTGGCGTTGGGTATGATGATTGACAGCAGCATCATTGTCACGGAAAATATTTCGCAGTATCGCGAACGGGGCTATTCGTTGCGGCGGGCTTGCGTGACGGGAACGAGTGAGGTGATTACGCCCATGCTGAGTTCGTCGCTGACCACTATTGCCGTATTTGTGCCGCTGATATTTATGAGCGGCATTGCAGGGGCGTTGTTCTATGACCAGGCATTCTCTGTTACGGTAGGGTTGCTGGTTTCCTACTTCACGGGTATCATGCTGCTGCCGGTCCTCTATATGCTGGTCTACCGGACGGGGTTGCGCGGCAGGTCGTGGTTCTCCCGCATCCGTATCAACAATCCGTTGAAGGAACATACGCTGGACCGTTTTTATGATGCGGGCATCGACTGGGTATTCTCCCACAAGACGGTAAGTATCATATTCTGTGTGGTTTCTATTCCTCTTTGTGTCTTTCTGTTCTATTCCGTCGGCAAGGAGCGTATGCCGCAGATAGACCAGAATGAACTGATAGTCCACGTGGAATGGAACGAAAACATACATGTGGACGAGAACCGGCATCGTGTGAATGTGCTGTTCGGACAGTTGTTGGACAAGACTGTGGAACAGACGGCTGCCATAGGCCAGCAGGACTATCTGCTGAACCGTGAGCAGGCTCTCTCTTCTTCGGAGGCGGAACTGTATTTCAAGACTTCCTCGCCTGACGGGATTGCTCCCTTGCAGAAGCAGGCGGGCGAGTGGCTGACACGGGAATATCCGTTGGCGACAGTCTCCTTTTCTCCACCCGAAACCGTGTTCGAGAAGCTTTTCGTGACCGGGGAGGCCGATGTGGTGGCGGAACTTTATGCCCGTAACAAGGAGAAGGCGCCGGCGGCGGAAGAATTGCGCGGACTGGAACAACAGTTTGCGGAGCTTACGGGGACAGCGCCCGTAGGTATCGCTTTCGAGAACCAGCTTGACATAAGCATCCTGCAGGAAAAGCTGTTGCTCTATGACGTTTCGTATGACGAGCTTTACCGTACGCTGCGGACGGCATTCAAGGAGAACAGCGTAGCTATGCTCCATTCCTACCAGCAATACCTGCCTATCAGCATTGTGGGCGAGGAGCGGACAGTGAACGAGGTGCTGCAGCAGACATTGATACAGACCCGTCCGGACAGTAAGGGCGAAGTGGAGCATATTCCGCTTCGGGAGCTGGTAAAGGTGCGTCCGGCCGAGGATTTGAAAACGATTACGGCAGGACGCAACGGTGAATATATACCGTTCCGTTTCTATGAAGTGGACGATGCTCCGGAGTTGATGGAAAAGGTGAAGCGGGAGGCAGATGCCACGGGTGACTGGGATACGGCCTTCTCCGGCAGTTTCTTCTCCAACCGCCAGATGCTGGACGAGTTGGTGGTGATTCTTTTCATCTCTATCCTGCTGATGTATTTCATTCTTGCCGCCCAGTTCGAAAGCTTCGTGCAGCCGCTCATCGTGCTGCTGGAAATTCCGATAGATGTGGCGTTTGCCCTGCTTCTGTTGTGGATATGCGGGCATACCTTGAACCTGATGTCTGCCATCGGACTGATAGTGACGTGCGGTATCATCATCAACGACTCCATCCTGAAGCTGGATGCCATTAATGAATTACGGAGGGCTGGTATGCCGTTGCTCGAGGCCATCCACGAGGCGGGGCGCAGAAGGCTCCGGCCCATCATCATGACATCGCTCACCACCATTTTCGCTATGGTTCCGCTGCTGTTCTCGTTCGACATGGGCTCGGAGCTGCAGAAGCCGCTTTCCATAGCGATGATTGGGGCGATGTTCGTGGGGACACTGGTCAGTCTGTTCATCATCCCGTTGATATATTGGTTTATTTATAGAAAAGAAAGAGCATGAAGAAATTAAGTCTTATACTTTTGTTCAGTCTGGGAGCCCTTTCCGCTTTTGCCCAACAGCGGATAACGCTCGATTTGCAGCAGACCATTGCCCTGGCGAATGACAGTTCGCTGGAAGCCTTCCGCACCAAGAACATGTATCTGGCCGGTTATTGGGAATACCGCACCTATAAGGCAAACCGCCTTCCCAGCCTGACGCTGAACATGACTCCGGCACAGTACAACCGTGATATCACCAAGCGTTACGACTCCGAACAGGACCTTGACATCTATCGCAGCCAGCAATCCTTCTATGCATACGGCAATCTTGCCGTCAGACAGAATTTCGACTTGACGGGCGGTACGTTCTATCTGGATACGGAGCTGGGCTATATGCGGAGCTTCGGTGGAAACAAGTATACCCAGTTCACCAGTGTTCCGGTTCGTTTGGGCTACTCGCAGAGTCTGGTCGGTTACAATCCTTTCCGTTGGGAACGCAGGATTGAGCCGCTGAAGTACGAAAAGGTGAAGAAGGAGTATATTTACAATGCAGAGCGAGTATCCGAGCAGGCCACTACCTATTTCTTTGCGCTTGCCATGGCACAGGCGGAATATGACTTGGCCAAGGACAATGCCGTCTCCACCGATACCCTCTACCGCATCGGCATGCAGCGCTTGAAAATAGCCGCCATCAGCCGTGCCGACCTGCTGACGCTGAAACTCGACGTGGTGAACGCCCGCAATACTTTGCAGAATGCCGCCAGTGCCTTGAAGCGCGCCATGTTTTCGTTGGCATCTTTCCTGAATATGGAGAAGAACACGGATATCAGGGTGTCGCTTCCGGGACGTCCGAGGGCGCTGACCATACCGGTTGATGAGGCTTTGCTGGCCGCTCAAGCCAACAATCCGGAATTTCTGGGGCTTCGTCAGGAAGTGCTGGAAGCCGAGCAGACAGTAGACAAGACGAAGAAGGAATCGCGCTTCAACGCCAGCATCAACGCCAGCGTCGGCTTCAACCAGGTGGCGGAGAAATTCGGTGAAGCATACAGGCATCCCATGCAGCAGGAGATGGTGTCGGTCAGTGTCTCCATTCCACTGGTGGACTGGGGCGTGAGGAAAGGCAAATACAACATGGCGAGGAACAATCTGAACGTGGTGAAGACTTCTGCCAGGCAAAGTGAAATCAGCATTGAGGAGGAGGTTATCATGACCGTCAGCGACTTCAACGTCCAGCAAGCCCTCGTCGCCAGTGCCGAAGAGGCCCTCGACCTTGCCATCCTGGCGTATAACGAAACCCGCCAGCGCTTCATTATCGGCAAGGCAGACATCAACAGCTTGACCCTCTCGCTGAACCGCCAGCAGGAAGCGCAACGCAATTACATCTCCGCCTTGCAGGACTACTGGCTGAATTATTACAAGATACGGAAACTGACGTTGCACGACTTTGCCAGCGGATTTTCGCTGTCGGAAAAATTTGATTATAATAACTGATGAAACGAGTTTCTTCCTTCACCGTCATAGTGGCGTTTGTCTGCCTTGCTTTGGTAGGGGTGGCGTTGATACCGCTGCTCCCCGTCAAGCTGAATCCGTCACGCAGCCTGCCCGGCTTCACGGTGGGTTTCAGCATGCCTGGCACTTCGTCGCGGGTGGTGGAGATGGAAGTGACCAGCAAGCTGGAATCCATGCTGGCGCGTATCCGCGGAGTGAAGCGGCTGAACTCCACTTCGGGCAACGGCTACGGCAACATTACTGTGGAGCTGGACAAGCATGCCGATGTCGAGGCAGTCCGCTTCGAAGCTTCCACCATCATCCGGCAGACGTGGCCCCAATTGCCCGAAGGTGTCAGCTATCCCACCATTCACATGAAAGTGCCCGACGAGAACGCCTCACGCCCTTTCATGTCCTTCACACTGAATGCCCCTTCCACTCCGATATTGATTCAGCAGTATGCCGAGGAGCATATCAAGCCGCGGCTGGCAAATATTCCGGGTATCTATAAGGTGGAACTCAGCGGTGCCACGCCCATGGAGTGGAGACTGGAATATGACAGTGAACAGTTGCGCTTGCTGGGTGTGACCCTATCGGACATCAGCGAGGCAGTACAGCGGCATTACCGGAAGGAATTTCTGGGTACGCACAATGTGGATACAGGTAACGGTAGCCGGGAATGGATACGCCTGACACTGGTGCCGGAGAGCAACTCCCTTGGTTTTAATCCTGCTGCCATCACCGTGACGGCTACCGACGGGAAACTGCTCCGCTTGGACGAACTGGTGTCGGCTGTCCGTATGGAGGAGGAGCCGCAAAGCTATTACCGCATCAATGGGCTGAATTCCGTCTATCTATCCATTACTGCGGAAGAAACTGCCAACCAGTTGCAACTGAACCGTGCCGTGATGGACGAGATGGAAGCTGTTCGGCAGGTACTTCCTGTCGGATATGAAGTGCATACCAGCTATGATGCGACCGAGTACATACGGGAAGAACTGGACAAGATTTACTTCCGTACCGGTTTGACGGTACTCATCCTGCTTGTATTTGTATGGCTCATTACTCGTAAGTTGAAATATCTTTTTCTGATAGTTACCAGCCTGGCTGTAAATATAGCGGTGGCACTTATCTTCTACTACCTCTTCGGACTTGAGATGCAGCTTTATTCGCTGGCGGGTATCACTGTCTCGCTGAATCTGGTGATAGACAGCACCATTGTCATGACCGACCACATTCTGCATCGGCGTAATCTCAAGGCCTTCCTGTCGGTGTTGGCGGCAACCCTCACTACGATGGGTGCGCTTGTTATCATTTTCTTCCTTGACGAGAAGATACGGCTCAACCTGCAGGACTTTGCAGCGGTAGTGATCATCAATCTGGCTGTTTCCTTGATGGTGGCATTGTTCTTTGTTCCGTCGATGATTGAGAAGATAGGACTGGTGAGGCGGATTACGGGGAAGAAAAGGCGTCTTGTCTTGCCGGGGCTGACGCAAACATTCAAAACAAGGTTGGGACGGATTTTCAGACGTTTCCCCGTTTATTTCTCTCGCTGCTACTCTGCTCTCATCCGTTTTCTGTGCCGTTGGCGCTGGGCTGTATGCCTGCTGTTGCTGTTGGGTTTCGGTCTGCCCGTTTTTCTGTTGCCCGACAAACTGGAAGGAGGGGGAAAATGGGAAGCTGCTTACAATAAGGTATTCGGTTCGAATACCTATAAGGAGTCGGTGAAACCCATTGTGGACAAGGCGCTGGGCGGCAGCTTGCGGCTTTTCATACAGAAGGTGTACGAAGGCAGTTACTTCACCCGTAATGAGGAGGTGGTGCTCTATGCCAACGCCAACCTTCCCAATGGCAGCACCCTTGAGCAGATGAACACTTTGATGAAACGTATGGAGACCTACCTCAGCCGGTTCAAGGAAATCAGGCAGTTTCATACTTCCATCTACAGCCCCCGGCGTGCCAGTATGCAGATTTATTTCAAGAAGGAAGCCCGGAACAGCGGTTTTCCCTATACATTGAAAGCCAATATGATAAGCAAGGCACTGGAACTGGGAGGCGGCAGCTGGGGCATCTACGGATTGCAGGACCAGGGGTTCAGTAATGACGTCCGCGAGAGTGCCGGCTCCTACCGCGTCAGGATGTACGGCTACAACTACGACGAACTCTATGAGTGGGCGGAGAAGCTGAAGGCCAAGCTGCTGACGCACCGGCGTATCAAGGAAGTGCTCATCAATTCGGAGTTCTCCTGGTGGAAGGATGACTATCAGGAATTCTACTTCAACCTGAACAAGGAGCACATGGCGCAAGAGGGCATCGACGCGCAAGTGCTTTTCTCTGCGGTGCGCCCCATCTTCGGCAAGAATCTGGAGATTGGATCGGTAGCGGCCGAGCAGGGAACGGAGAAAATCAAGCTCTCTTCCCGCCAGTCTGCCGAATATGACATCTGGGCGATGCAGTTCTTTCCCTATGGAGTAGGAAACGGCAAGCATTACAAGCTTTCCGAACTGACTACTGTGGAAAAGGGACAGATGCCGCAGGAGATTGCCAAAGAAAACCAGCAGTACCGCCTCTGCCTGCAATACGAATATATCGGCTCCAATGAGATGGGCAACAAGATACAGAAACGTGACCTGGAGGAGTTCAACAAACTGTTGCCGATGGGTTATACAGCCGAGTCGGACAGCAACAGTTGGTCATGGGGCGAGAAGGACAACCGCCAATACCTGCTTCTGCTGGTGGTGATAGCCATCATCTTCTTTACGACCAGCGTTCTGTTCAACTCCCTGAAGCAGCCGCTTGCCATCATCTTTGTGATTCCGGTTTCTTATATCGGGGTATTTCTTACTTTCTATTGGTTCCGGCTGAACTTCGACCAGGGCGGTTTTGCCTCGTTCGTCCTGCTGTGTGGCATCACGGTGAATGCCAGCATCTATGTCCTGAACGAGTACAACAGCATTCGACGTCGTTTCCCCCGTCTTTCCGCTCTTCGTGCCTACGTCAAGGCGTGGAATGCGAAGGTCGTTCCTATTTTCCTCACGGTAGTTTCTACCATTCTGGGATTTATCCCTTTCATGATAGGTGAGGACAAGGAGGCTTTCTGGTTTCCATTGGCGGCAGGTACCATTGGAGGACTGGTGATGTCCGTCATCGGCATCTTCTTTTTTCTGCCGGTTTTTGT
>ENA-UOJG01003802-UOJG01003802.1-human-gut-metagenome-genome-assembly--contig:-C47-NODE-3802-length-10162-cov-3.657762_pt1 | contig 10162 bp, 3 predicted proteins | sample MGYA00242340_ERZ723887 | MGnify/ENA metagenome assembly ERZ723887 | reverse complement strand
ATTTTAGAACAATCAGAGAAAGACGGAGAACACATTGGAAAATTCATATATGACGAATATACGAAAAAAAATGAGTTCAAATCTTTTTTTTTCATGTTGTTTTTCATAACGGCCATTTTAGCATTTTGTCCTTTGATTTATACCATCAAACTTTCCGCCATAAAATATGGATGGGCAGGAATTCCCTTGATAATTCTTACCGTCGGTCTGATCTTGTTGGTCAGCCTCAATCTTTCCCTTTCTCTCGCACAGAATATGTACATGGAAAAACGCATGCCGTTTTCCCTTCCCGAACTTGATTTCAAAGGAAAATTTCCAGAAGATTGCAGAGTTATGGTGGTAATCCCGTGCCTTCTGAATTCTAAACAGCGTGTCGATGAAATCATCAGACAGCTGGAAGCAGCAGCCTGGGCCAATCCGCAAACAGGAATTTATTTTACAATCCTCGGCGACCTGGCAGAAAGCAAAAGCAAAACACGCCCGGAAGACAGAGAAATTACGCAATATGCGCAACAAGCAATAAGGCGCCTGGAAAGAAGCTTCAATACACCGGAAGAAGGCGGCAAATTTCATATCTTGATAAGAGAACGCATATTTTACAAAGAGGACAGCAAATGGATGGGGGCAGAGAGAAAACGCGGCGCGCTCACGGAACTGAACCGAGCGATTATAGAGGGGCGGCTGCCACGCGTCAATTATGTGCTGACTGTGGACGCAGACACGATCATTCCAATCAATACGGCGATTAAAATGGCACAAATTATGCATCATCCGCTGAATCGGCCGCAAATTCGCTATGTCCGCTCAGAACCTGTCGTTACAAAAGGTTATGCACTGTTGCAGCCGGCAGTTACTCCCGCCGGGCTGGACCGGGAACATGCCACGCCGTTTGAAAAACTCTATTGTGACGATGAAGGCTATGATTCCTATCAATGTAAAACATCAGACTTTTACTTCGACATCTGCAACGAAGGTATTTATACAGGAAAAGGAATGTATGACCCATATGTGTTCAATGGAATTCTGGAAGGACGATTTCGCGAAAACAGTATTCTGAGTCATGATCTGATAGAAGGTTCTTTTTTGCGTACCGCATTCGTATCTGATGTCCATTTATACGATCATTTTCCGCGCAGCTATGGCGGATATACCAAAAGGCAGCACCGTTGGGTGCGAGGGGACTGGCAGCTGCTGCCGTTTCGGAGAAAACGTTTTGAAGACGCAGCAGGCGCCATGAAAAACAATCCTCTGAATTACTACTCGCTATTTAAAATGGACATGAACCTGATCCGGAGCATGTTTCCGGCCGCAGTATTTCTGTTATTTTTCATCGGCATGCTTTTCCTCCGCAAGTATGCGTTTTTATGGGTCCTAATTACGACCGTTGCTATACTTTTCTCAGCGGGAGGGGGAAGGAACGCTTTTCATCGTTTGCTTCGCGCCTTCATTCATTTCCTGTTTCTGCCGCATGAGGCATATTATCACTGTGACGCTGCCGCACGGGCAGTGTGGCGTACATTCGTCAGCAGAAAAAATATGCTGGAATGGGTCGTTTCTTCCGATGCAGATAAAAACATCCAGGATACGCCTGCATATTACTGTAAAATGATGTGGTTCAGTTTTGCTGCTGCCGTATTGTTTGCACCGTTCTTATGGGGAATTCCAAGCCTGCTCTGGATTGCTGCGCCATATGTAGCATATTTCCTATCAGCATCCGTACCAAAACGCGAAATAAGAAAAAATCCGGTAGAACAGAAAAGTTTCCGGATTCTTGCACGTAAAATATGGGAATTTTACGACGAATATGCCGTTGAAAATGAAAATTTCCTTCCGCCGGACAATGTGCAGTTTACACCGGTATACTGTATCGCCCACCGGACTTCTCCGACAAACATCGGATTTCTGATCCTCAGCATCCTGATCGCAGAACGGCTCGGTTATATTTCTTCCGGAGAAATGACGCAGCGTCTTTCTGCGGTTCTGGATACGATTGATCGGATGGACAAATGGAACGGCCATATTTTTAACTGGTACGACACCATCACGCTGCAACCGCTAGAACCACGGTATGTATCAAGCGTTGACAGCGGAAATCTTGCTGCATGTCTGCTAACCGCAGCGTCTCTGCTTCGGGAACGCGTGGAAAACTCCCAGGAAGAAGACGCTGTGCGCAGAGCCACGGAAGGTCTGCGCGACACGATTTACTGTCTCAATGAAATTGCACACTCGGATCATCGCGTAGAAGTCGGCATTCTGGAAGATTATCTGCAGAGTGAATCACAAAATGAGGAGGACCTCATCAGTATCATAAGATATTATAAAGAAAATATCCGCGTTATCCCGGAAGAAAAGGCAGACGCGCATTCTTTTCGATGTAAATTGATCAAGATGACGGAGCGCCTTTGGGAGCAGCTAAATGGAAAAGCAGAAGACTGCGGATTTGCAAGCAAAGCACAAGAACTCTCCGTAAGGTGCGCCCGCGCCGCACTCCAGATGGATTTCAATATTTTATATGGTAAACGTTGCAGACAGCTCCATATTGGATATAACCACACTACGGGAGAATTTTCCTCTTCTTATTACGATATGCTCATGTCCGAAGCCCGTCTAACCTCATATGTAGCAATGGGAAAAGGCGATGTCGGAGAGGAACATTTTACCGCGCTTTCCAGGCGCTGGAACGATGAAAATACAGTACTGCTTTCTTGGTCGGGAACAGTCTTCGAATATATTTTACCAGAATTGTTCTTAACTTCCCCGTACGGATCTGCACTACGCGGATCGATCCAGAATATGCTCAAGATTGAAATGGCGCAGGCGAGCGGAAAGCCCTGGGGCGTTTCTGAATCCGGCTATAACGTACTGGACATCAATATGAGCTATAAATATAAGGCATTCGGACTGAAAGAACTTGCCGTAAAACGCATGCGGGAAAATGACAGTGTGGTTGCACCGTACGCTTCTATTATGACATGCGCGCACAATCCGGAAGCAGTGCTTTCCAATGTGGAAGAACTTGTAAAGGCAGGTGCTGCCGGAAAATACGGTTTCTATGAAGCAATTGATTATACGCCTGGTAGAAAAGGCGTAGTAGAAAGCTTCATGGCGCATCATCTCGGGATGTCGTTCTGTGCGATCGCAAATCTGCTGTTCAACGGGATGATTACAGAGGCGTTTGGCAAAATGCCAATGATGACAGCGGTAAATGTCATGCTGACAGGTAAGATGCCGCGTCGGAAACATGTGCTTCGGGGGCCTGAAGGAAATAAAAAAACTCTGAGAAATTTAAAAGTTCCGAACAAAATACCGGAGAAGGAAGAAGATCCTGTAGTATGCATCACCGGGCATGATGCGGAAGTGCTCTCAAATGGAAAATACAGTGTTGTTTTAAATGGTCTCGGCGGGGGATATTCCAGTTTAGGGGATATCGGCCTCAACGTACGTCGGGAAAACAAGAATTCATACGGAACAGTATTCTATCTTAACGGCAGACTACTTGTACCGGCAAAATGTGATCTGTATTCTGGAAAAGTCGAATACACGTATTTTACGGAACAGGTGGAGGTTTTGCAAAGTGTTTGCGTTGCATCCGATGAAAATGCGGAGATCCGATCGCTACAGATTATAAACAAGGAGAAAGAAGTACAATGGGTAAATCTTACACTTTATTGTGAGTTGATGCTCACAAAACCGCGCTCCTACGCGGAACACCCTTCTTATTCCGGCATGTTTATTACTACGAAAGCGCAGACAGACCGGGAAAGCCGCATGATCAGGCTGACCGCCAGACGACGCAGACATCTCCCTTCCGATCCGCATTTGGAAGCGTATTGTGTTATGAGCGTACCGGAACCATATACGAGCGCCATAGAATCCGAAATGTTTGATACGGATGTTTTAACATTCAAAGGCAGAAATGCCGGGATTGAAAATCCTGCCGTCTTCCAGGCCTCCGGTTCGCATAGCGACGTGTTATTGGCAGAAAATACCGGAATTGTGTTAACTCCTTGTTTTGCAATGAATGCAAAAATCCGCGTAGAGGCCGGTGCATCCGTGAAATTGGATTATATCTTGGGTGTGGAAGAAATGGATGGTGATCTCTCAGAAAAAATCGAACGGCTGCGGAATACAAAACGTGTGTTTGAATTGGCTCGTACGAGAAGTTTTATCGAACGAGAGCATATTTCACTGCAAGAAGGGGATTTGCAGTACTTTCGAAGTTTTGCTTCCAAATTGTTGTATGGCAAAAAGTATTATCCGGCGCAGCTGCAGCGGGAATTATGGAGTTTCGGCATCTCCGGCGACAATCCGATCATTACTGTAATGATCCGGCACATCGAAAATGCATCGCACCTCGAAAAACTCGTTAGGATGTGGTGTTTCTATAGTTTCCGTGGCATAAAGATCGACATGGCGCTCGCTGTTTTTGATAATTCGGATTATATCAGCCCGATCCATGAGCTTGCAGACAGCCTAGCACTGAAAGCAATGTGGGGATGTTTTACGATCCGCGGAGATATTTATGTCGTCATTCCCAAAGACGGTGACAGTGCAAAGCCTCTGATCGAGGCGTCAAATATCGTATTCTGGCTTTGATAACGGAGGATCCCTTATGGATATCGAATCTTTAAAATTTTATAATGGCTTTGGCGGTTTCGATATAGAACGCGGTGAATATGTGATCTGTGAAACTACGCCGCTGCCGTGGATTAACTGTATTTCATCACTTTCCGGCGTTCCGTTTGGCTTTCTGATTTCGGAAAAAGGCGGTGGTTACGTATGGTATGAAAACAGCAGGGAAAATCCTGTTACACAATGGTATTGCGATCCGGCATCGGATCCTTCAGATGAACATTATATCATCCGTATTCCCAACGTGGACATTGCATTTTCGCCTTTTGAGGGCTGTACAGCGCGCCATGGATTTGGTTATTCGGTTTTTCAGGGAGCGCGCGCTGGGTTGACATGGAAGCTAACGGTATTTATTCCATATGGGAAACCGGTCAAGGTGTCATTGCTATCGTTAACGGCGGCAGATTCCGATCAGGAAATTTTGGCGGAATATACGGTAGATTCTGTTTATGAACACAAAACATTTTCCTCCGCAGAAGAAAATTGCAGATACAAAATTAAAAAGGGAGACACGTGTGATTTCGTATTTTTGCTTGCAAAGACAGCAGATGCGTTCGAAGGTGTTACAAATTATCACGCATGTATTTCGGAACTTGACACGGTTAAGAAAGCCTGGCGGCGCAAGCTTGGTAAAATTCAGGTAAAAACGCCGGATGAAAGTATTAATGTTATGATGAACGGATGGCTGCAATATCAAACAATCAGCTGCAGATTGTGTGGCAGAACGGCATTTTACCAATGTGGCGGCGCATACGGTTTTCGTGACCAGCTTCAGGACAGCCTTGCACTACTATATACGGAGCCGGATGAAGTCAGAAACAGAATTTTGTTACACGCTTCACGTCAGTATGAAGAAGGCGATGTACAGCATTGGTGGCATCCACCGCGGAATGCGGGGATTCGGAGCAGATACAGCGACGACCTTCTGTGGCTGCCTTACGTCACCTATCAGTATACAGAAGCAACGGGAGACGTCGGGATCTTGTCTGAGCAAGTACCGTTTTTGCATAGCAAGCCGCTGGAACAAAACGAAGTAGACCGTTATGAGATCCCGGAAAGATCTGCGCACACAGATACACTGTTTGCGCATTGCCTTCTGGCATGCCGTCATGCGATGACGTTTGGGGAGCATGGTCTTCCTTTAATGAAAGGCGGAGATTGGAATGATGGGATGAACCGTGTGGGCAGGAAAGGAAAAGGAGAAAGCATTTGGCTGGGATGGTTTCTTTGCTATTGTATTCGTGCAGTCTGCAAGATGTCTTTGTCTGCTCCGTTTTGTGAACTAGATCGTCACACGCTTCTTGCGGAAGCGGACAGACTTGCGGAGTCAATTGAGACAAACGCATGGGACGGCAGCTGGTATCTCCGCGCATATTGCGATGACGGCAAAGTTTTGGGCAGCTCTTCTTCCCCGGAATGCATGATCGATTCTATCGCACAATCCTGGTCTGTACTCAGTGGCTGTGGAGATTCTGAGAGAAGCAAAATGGCAATTCTTTCGGCAGAGAGATTTCTTGTAGACAGCGAAAACAGCGTGATCAAACTTTTAACGCCACCTTTTACGGAAGCTTCGGTTTGTGATGTCGGTTATATCGCTTCTTATCCGCCGGGAATCCGGGAGAACGGCGCACAATATACGCATGCGGCAATCTGGCTGGCAAGAGCGTTTTTTCGGAGAGGCAGAGAGGATCCACAGCTTGCAGAGAAAGGCCGGCGCCTTTTGGAAATGCTGAATCCGGTTAACCATTCGCGAACTCGTCTGGAAGCAGCGCGGTATAAAGTCGAGCCGTATGCGGTTGCAGCTGACATTTACAGTGGCAGCAACATCGGACGCGGCGGCTGGAGCTGGTATACTGGTTCAGCAGCGTGGCTGTATCTTGTAATGCTGGAAGATCTCCTCGGATTTACAGTGAAAAATTCTGAAAAAGACGGGGCAGCGGAATTGGCCTTGAACCCTTCCGTTCCGCCGGAATGGAATGAGTATACGATCGAATATCAATATAAAACATCCACTTATGTGATCACTGTGAGGCGCTCGAAAGAAAAAGAAAAACACGAGGACGAACCGTACGTTGTCAAGCTTTTGAACGATGGAAAACGTCATGAAGTACTGATTCCCATCAACTTTCCAGAATAGATTCGTAAACGGTTACCGCATCTTTCATATGATTCGGATACGGTTCATCCCAATAACTGCCCGGAGCTTTCAATGTGATCAGAATGTATTCGTTTGAGGTTTTGCTTGATTTGGCAAGACTTGCGAGGCATAATCCCGCATGATCTGTGTAACCCGTTTTGCCGCCAGTAATCTGGAGACCATTCGATAATTCTGTCCTCGGCAGCACTTTGAACATGGTGCTTGTAAAAGTCATACCGTTGGGATGCCCTTTTAGCACTTCTGTGGTATAAGATTCTGTAGTAAAAATTTTTTTGAACAACGGATTTTGGAACGCATATTGCAGAAGAAGCGCTATGTCGTGACAGGTAGTATATTGATTTTCCTCGTGGAGGCCAGTCGCGTTTACAAAATTTGTATTTTTCATGCCAATCTCCGCGGCCTTCTGATTCATGAGTTTTGCAAATTCTTCCTCGTTTCCCGAAATTTTATTTGCTAGTGTCACGCTTGCATCTGCGCCAGATGGTATGAAAGAAGCGTACATCAGATCGATAATTCGGATTCCCTCCCCGATCGGCAATCTTGCCATAGACGCGTCGCGCGCCGTCAGATCGTCGACCGTTTCCTGTGTAATCACGAGCCGGTCGTCCAGATTTGACGAAAAATTTTCCGCGGCAAGCAGAACCGTCATGATTTTTGTGATAGAAGCGGGATAAGAACGCTGCTCCCCGTTTTTATCGAGAAGAACGCTCTTGTCGTTGATACACATCAAAAATGCATATTCACTTGTAAGTGCGCTGTTAGTCACGTTTACGGATGCGGGCGCAGCTGTTGGTGTGGCGGCCGGTAGATTAGAAAGAGCCTCTGCGGAAGTAACCGAGATGGTAATTGTTTTCTCTGCAGTTTTCCCGATGGCATCCGTAACGCCGAATGTTACGGAATACTGCCCAATGATATCAAGCGTATATTTCCCATACCAATACAATTTCTCTGTAATATTATTTCCGCATGTATCGTATGCTTTCGCACGCTGTAAGAGATCGAGTTCCGATCCTACAGCAACTGTAATATCGGAGGCGCTGATCTGTGGGGAAGCGTTCCGCCACGGATTGTTTGCGTCAGGATCTGTGGGATCCCAACCGGCCCACTCGCTGTCAAGCGGTATTTTGATCGTATCGGGCTTCCCAAGAGGCCCGGGCGTTTCCGCGTCATCATAAATCAATGTTTTTGTCCCTACGGGGCAGTTGTCATAGATCCATTTCGCATCGGCTGTCGTCAGGCGGACACATCCAAGCGACGCGGGAGATCCTAATTTATTATATTCCTCTGTTTCCAGTAAATCTTTCTTCTGTCCGAAATATGGAACCACATGGAACATATATCCTCTTTCGATTCGGTAAGCGTATTGGGAATACGTCCCGTCCACCATGTAGCACCAGGTAGTACCGAATGGCTCATGAATTTCGTACTCCCCGAGAATCGTTTCATTGCCGTCTTTCCCGACGGAGCAGGCGAACGCTTTGACCGGCACGGTATATTGTCCATTGGCATCGATTCCGTAAATGGTAACAGTACACATCGCGCGGTTCACTTTGATATAGTACGGATGCGTTACGTCTGCCGGAGGGGTATAACCGACGCTTGTGTCTTTTGCAGGCGCGCTGTTTTCATGCCATACCGGATCTTTTACAGGCGTAGAAGAGGCGTTCACTCCGGTATTTCCGGAAGGCGCGGAGGATCCGCCACTTTCTTTCTCGCTGAAATGCTGGTAGAGTAAAAGACACACAAGCACTGCAATCACAAGAAGCAATACAACGAGGAGGATTTTTTCGTGTTTCTTTTGTTGCTGATATTTGTTCGTTTTTCTTGTCATTTGTAATTCACCATCTTCAAAGTTTTATGATCCATTTATTGTATATTCTATTGAACTAACAGCGCCGTTTTTTATGAGGACTGTCAGCATCGTACCGTCGCGGACATACTGGTATAGGTCAGAAGACCGTGTATAACCGTCACCCAATTTATCTACCATAGTATCATATGAATTTCCGATTCGCAAGCCCTCGGGAATTGCAATCATATCATCCAATATGGAAATGCTGGTGATCACATCTCTGCCGTCAATCGTATTCACAAGCACCTCGAAACTATCGAATGTATAAAATTTATCAAGTCCCTGATAAGCGCAGCTCTGCGCTTCATAGTATCGATAATCCAGCCCGGATTTTTTTATTTCATCCAGAAGCCATACGCCGCAGTTCACGCTAATTTCCACGCCGCCGGCGTTCAGATAATATCCGTTATGCGGATGTTCGTTATATTTTTCGTCCGGCGTGGGCGTAGCATTGCTAAAATCGGGAAATTTATCCTGCCCGGCCTGTTTTTCCGCTTCATAACGTGCACATTTTATTTCCCAAATCCTTGCGAGCTCTTCGTCTCCGGCATGGTCGAATTTACCGCTTTTGCCGAAATTTTCCTGTAAAATACCACCAAGATAATCGGTATATTTTTCTGTACCATATACATTGAGATGCATTCCCGATTCCGATCCTGTCTGAAACTTCCAGAAAATTATAATATTTGAGACCTTTTTCCCGGGCATATTCCACAATCTGTTCGTCCCATTCTTCATACCAGTGCGGGTAAATACTCGGAGACTTTACCAGAATGAGTTCTGAACCCTTACTGCGGCAGAGCTCCGCCATTTTACCGAGATATTCAAAAGAAATTGCCGGCAGAGTATAATCGTCCAGCGGTTTGACCGCGGGCAGCGTTTCCATTGGGCGTACCGCCGTCTGCATAAGATATCCGTTATGGGAGACGGAATCGCGCTGAAACAGATATCGGAAGTCTTCAGAAGACAGATCGCTCCATCTTGAATGGTATCTGAGCAGCGGGAACAGATAACTTGCAAACTGTTCTTCTTCTGTCATGGAGGCTTTAATTGCATCGATCTTGACCGAAGAAAATGCAAGTCCGTCAAGCGTCATTCTGTTATAAGCCTCATTCTGCGGTTCCCCATAAATCATGGACTGCACATTGTATATGACGACTTTTGGCGTTTCGTAACGATAAGTATCCTGTAAAATATAATACGACTGCCAGATCAGCTGCTGTGCGCTGCCGCGAATGTAACTTGTGATACCATAGTTCTTCCACAATGTAATAGGCGAGATATTTTCGTAAACCTCACAGTCTCCCACGAAGATGACATCGTGATTTTTCGGTTCGTCATAATATTCCGCAATCAGAGCACCTTCCCGGATCTCCGTCATATATTTCGGCATCAAAAGCATCTGGAGCAGCCAAAGGAAGAACATCGTGATCAGGATAGTGATAGAAATTGTAAAAACGATTTTTGTTTTTCTGCTAATACGCTAACATCCCTAGAATTGATTATAGATAAATTGACTG
>ENA-UOJG01003799-UOJG01003799.1-human-gut-metagenome-genome-assembly--contig:-C47-NODE-3799-length-10177-cov-22.312586_pt1 | contig 10177 bp, 9 predicted proteins | sample MGYA00242340_ERZ723887 | MGnify/ENA metagenome assembly ERZ723887 | reverse complement strand
AACACCCAGCGCACCACCCGCCGCAAGCTGCCCTTCGGCGTGTGCCAGATCGGCAAGTCCTTCCGCAACGAGATCACCCCGGGCAACTTCATCTTCCGGGTCCGGGAGTTCGAGCAGATGGAGCTGGAGTTCTTCTGCAAGCCCGGCACCGACCTGGAGTGGTTCAACTACTGGCGCACCTTCTGCCACAACTGGCTGCTGGGCATCGGCCTGAAGGACGAGAACCTGCGCCTGCGTGACCACGATCCCGAGGAGCTGTGCTTCTACTCCAAGGCCACCACGGACTTCGAGTTCCTGTTCCCCTTCGGCTGGGGCGAGCTGTGGGGCGTGGCCGACCGCACCGACTACGACCTGACCCAGCACCAGACCGTGTCCGGCAAGGACCTGACCTACTTCGACCCCGAGACCAACGAGCGCTACATCCCCTATGTGGTGGAGCCGTCTCTGGGCGTGGAGCGCAGCGTGCTGGCCGTGCTGGTGGACGCCTATGACGAGGAGGTCGTGGACGAGGCCAAGAATGATGTTCGCGTGGTGCTGCACCTGCATCCCGCGCTGGCGCCCTACAAGGCCGCCATCCTGCCCCTCAGCAAGAAGCTCAGCGAGCCTGCCCGCAAGATCTACGAGGAGCTCAGCAAGGAGTGGATGATCGACTTCGACGAGACCGGCTCCATCGGCAAGCGCTACCGCCGCGAGGACGAGGTGGGCACCCCCTACTGCATCACCGTGGACTTCGACACCGTGGGCGACACGGAGAAGGCCGGCGACAACTGCGTCACCGTCCGCGAGCGTGACTCCATGGAGCAGGTGCGCATCCCCATCAGCGAGCTGAAGGCGTATCTGGCGGAGAAGCTGGCGTACTAATACTGGCGAAAAGGATAAGAAAAAGAGAGCCGCAAGGCTCTCTTTTTTCACTTCTTCACCTGTGCCAGATATTCCTCCAGACACAGATCGTTGTCCATGATGTACTTCGCGGCCTCCACGCCTACATAGCGGTAGTGCCACGGCTCATAGATGACACCGGTGATGTCCTCCTTCCCCTCCGGGAAGCGGAGGATAAAGCCATAGTCGGCACAGTGCTCCATCAGCCATGTATAGGCTGCCGTGTTGGCGAAGCTCTGCTCCAGCGTATAGTCGCCGCTGCCGCCCACGTCCATGGCAAGGCCGCAGTTATGCTCGCTGAAGCCGGGACGCTTGACGATGGTGCCGCCCACCTTCTGGGCCTCCAGATCGGTATAGCCCTTGTCGGTGTACTGCTTCACCTTCCGCCAGTAGAGGGTGTTCTGCTCGCTCTCGGGGCGGTAGGCGCTGACCACCGCCAGATCGTAAGACTTGGCATCCTCCAGCATCCGGTTCACCGCGTCGATGATGCGGCTGTCCACCTGCTTGCCGCCGCTGACGGTGGTGAAGGTCACGCCGTCGTCATATCCGGCGGGCAGGGGGTTCCAGTCGTTCACCAGCAGCAGCTGCCAGTCCGGCTCGCCGCCGCCCTGATAGCTGTCGGCCTGCACATAGTGGCCCTTGGTGCTGTATTGCAGCAGCCCATTGGCGTCGATGTACGGCTCATCTGTGGCCAGACCGGGGTCGTTGGTATTGGTGTCCACCGGCTGCTGGGTGTTGTCCGGATCATTGTCCGGTTCCTGTGTATCATCCGGCTTGTCCGGGGTATTGGGCGTCACCACCTGACCGGGTTCCCCGTTGGGGGCCTTGTCCTTCTTGCCGAGGCCGATCACCACCAGCACCACCGCGGCGATCAGCACCACAAGGGCGATGAGCCACACGATAGGGGCGGGACGGCGGCCATGATAAACCCGTTTTCCACGTTGTGTCATTCGTTCAATCCTCCAAAAAAGTCATGGATGTCCGCTTTCGTGCAGGCGGCGCTGCCCTGCGCGAAGCCATCCCGTCCGCCGCCGCGCCCGTGGAGGGCGGCGTTCATGTCCTTTATCAGTCCCCGGATGTCCGCGCCGGAATGGATGACGGCGTACTTGTACGCGCCCTCCTGTCCGGCGAACACGGCGCAGCGTCCGCCGCAGCTCTGGGCCACCGCGTCGCACAGCCGCCGCACGGCGTCCGGCTCCATGGCAGGCAGCACCAGCACCACGTCGCCTGCGCCTGCGTGCTGCTTTGCCAGCGCGGCAAAGCTCTCGGTCTCCAGCGCGTCGCACCGCTGCTTTACCGCCGCCAGCTCCTCCTTCAGCCGCAGCACGGCGGCGTGGGTAGCGTCCTGCTTCACCGACAGCTCCCGGCCGATGGCACTGTTTTGCTGCCAGTTCACGGACAGGTAATCCACCGCCCGCTGGCCGCACAGCAGCTCCAGCCGCACGCCGCCCCGGAATTTCTGCCAGCTGATGAACTTCACCAGCCCCACCTCGGCACTGGAGGTCACATGGGTGCCGCAGCAGGCGCAGCGATCCGCGCCGGGGAATTCCGTGATCCGTATCGGGCCCTCCAGCTCCTTCTTGAAGCGATAGGACATGTCGGCCAGATCCTCTCTGGGCGGCCACCAGATCCGGGGCGTATGGTTCTCCTGTATGTACCGGTTGGCCCGCCGCTCGATCTCCAGCACGCCCTCCCACGGGATCTCCACGTTATAGTCGATGGTCACCACGTCGCTGCCCATGTGGAAGCCGGTGTTGTCGCAGTGGTAGGTCTCGCACAGCATACCGGAAACGATATGCTCGCCGGAGTGCTGCTGCATGTGGTCGAAGCGCCGCGCCCAGTCGATTTTTCCCACCACCGGAGCGGCCACCGTCAGGGAATGGGCCACGGTGTGATAGATGATGCCGTTTTCCTCCTGCACGTCCAGCACCGGCTCGTTGCCCAATCGGCCCAGATCGCAGGGCTGGCCGCCGCCCTCCGGATAAAAGGCGGTGCGGTTCAGCTTGATGCGGTAGTTCTTGCCGTCGGGGATGCAGTCCAGCACCACCGCCTCGAACTCCTTCATATAGGGATCTTCGTAGTATAGTCGGATGGTTTCCAGTTCTCGTTCCATTGGTGTCTCCCTTTTGCGGAAAATGTTCCTCTCCCCTAGTATGCTACAAACCGGCAGAAAAGGCAACTTGTTTTTTATGTTGGCACGTTTCATTGTACGGCGGGCCGATGTGGGCACCAGCCCCTACAACGTTCTATTGTTGAAGTGCCGCACTACTGACGGCCTGCCCTCACGCCGTTTTTCGATCATGCCGCCAACGGCGGCATGCCTTGCTTTTTCACTCTTCTCTTTTCTCTCTTCACTGACATAAAAAAACCGCCCTGTCCGGGCGGTTTTTTTATGTCAGTTGTTCTCGCCGCGGTCGTAGGCCACCACCACACGGCGGTTGGGCTCGGTGCCCACGGAATAGGTGGTGACACCCTTCACGTCCTGCAGGGCGGCGTGGATCACATGACGCTCGTAGGCGTTCATGGCCTCCAGCGTGACGCTGCGGCGGTACTTCTTCACCTTACCGGCCACCTTCATGGCCAGACTCTCCAGACTGGCCTCACGGCGGGCGCGGTAGTTCTCGGCGTCCACATGGACACGGATACGCTTCTCGTTGCCGCTGTTGACGGCGTAGTTGGTCAGCTGCTGGATGGCGTCCAGCGTCTCGCCCCGGCGGCCGATCAGCGCGCCCAGCTTCTGACCCTCCAGAATGACCTTATAGCGGCCCTTCTCCTCCTCGTACACCTTCACGGCGGCGGGACTGTCCATATGCTCCAGCAGGCCGGTCAGGAACGCGGTGATGCGCACGGCGTTGTCGTCGGTGCACTCCGGCAGGTCCACGGCGGGGGCGGCGGGTCTCTCCACGCGCTCCTCACGCTTGGGCTGGGGCTTCGGCTGTCTGGGCTGCTGCGGCTTAGGCTGACGGGGCTGCTGGGGTTTCGGCTGCGGTTTGGGCTGGGGTTTGGGTTCTTCCTTCTTTTCGGGCTTCTCAACGACAGCAGGCTTGACGGGTACGGCGACCTCCTCCATGGGAGCCTCGTCGGGGCCGTAGGTCACGCGGACGCGGGCTGGCTTGGCGCCCATGCCCAGAAAGCCGCTCTTGGCCCGTTCCAGAATCTCCACAGACACATCGTCACGATCCATGCCCAGCTGGGCAAGGGCGCTCTGGATGGCCTCTTCCTCGGTCTTGCCTGTTACATCGATATAACTCATAGACAAAACTCCTTATTCGTCGTAATGCTTTTCGCTGTACGCGCGTCCGCGGGCGTAGGGACGGTTGCCCACACGGCCTGCCTCGGTGGTGGAGGCGCGCTTTTCCTTGGGTTCTTCCTTGGGCTGCTGCTTTTTCTTGCCGCCCTGCTGGGATTTCTTGCCGGCGTTGGCCTGCTCCATCTGGCGGTTATAGTTTTCGCGGGCGGCCTGCATCTTGGCGGCGCGCTTTTCCCGCTTCTCCCGCTCCTTCTCGGTCTCCTCCTCATCCAGCTTCTTGCCGAAATACTTGTTGAGGAGCAGCTCCTGAATGGCGGAGAAGGCAGCGTTGGCGATCCAGTACACGCACAGAGCGGCAGGGAACATGAAGCCCATCCACACCGTCATCAGGGGGAACAGGTACATCATCATCTTGCTCTGGCCGTTCATGGTGTTGGAGCTGGCCTTCATGGACACCATGCTCATCAGCAGCTGCAGACCGGCAGCGATGAAGGGCATGATCAGCAGGCCCCACACCGGCCAGCCGCCGCCGGGGAACTGGCTCAGCACCTGCGTGGGCTGGCTGGCCAGATCAACGCCAAGGAAGGAGTAATCCAGATCGATCAGACCGTCGAACTTGCCGGCGAAATCGGCCCAGTGGTCATGGATGAAGTCGGTCAGATAGATCTGCTCATAGGCGTTGTTGCTGGCGGGCGCGATATAGCCCAGAGAGGTGGCCAGCGTGGTGATCTCGGTGATGACCTCGTTGGACAGGTTCATGAAGAACCGCAGAGGGGTACGGATGATATAGTACAGGGCGATTAGGATGGGGAAAGGCAGGAAGGACCACAGGCAGCCGGACATGGGGTTGACGCCCTCCTTGGCGTACAGGTCGGCCATCTCCTGCTGCTGCCGCTCCTTGTTGTTGGCGAAGCGGGTCTGGATATCCTTGATCTTACCCTGCATCCGGTTCATACGCAGCATGCTCTTCTTGCTCTTCATCTGGAAGGGCAGGATCACCAGCTTCACCACCAGAGTGAAGAGGATCAGCGCCACGCCGTAGGAGCCGGTCAGGCTGTAGAACATTCTCGTCAGCCATGCGAAAGGCACACAGATATAATATCCGATTTGTGCAAACATTGTTTTTCCTCCGTAGGTCGTTTACTTGTGTTGGAAATGTGATCGCGGATGGGAAAAAATGATGGGAAAACACCTCAAACGTATTGGTTTATGGAACAGGATCGTACCACCCGCCCTTGTGGAACGGATGGCACCGGAGAAAACGGCGGAGGGCCAGCCATCCGCCCTTCCACGCGCCGTATTTCTCCACCGCCTCCAGCGCGTACTGGGAGCAGGTGGGGATAAAGCGGCACCGGGGCGGAAACAGGGGCGATACCGCCGCCTGATAGAACCGGATGACCTTCAGCAATGCCCGTTTCATGCCTGCGGCTCCAGCAGGCCCAGCGCCTCCAGCGCATGGGTGTACTGCCTGTCCATTTTGGCATAGGGCGTGTGGACGGCCTTGACGCGGCCCACAAGGATCACGTCATAGCCCTTTTTCATTTCCGGCAGGTGCAGGCGGTACATCTCACGCAGCTGGCGGCGGACGCGGTTGCGCACCACGGCCTTGCCCAGCTTCGTGCTTACGGTGACGCCCAGACGGGTACGGCCCTGACGGTTCTTCTGGCAATAGACCACAAGGCAGGACTGCACACTGGACTTGCCTTTCCGGTAAGCCCGCCGGAACACATAATTTTCTTTTACGGTCACGGCAGCCTTCATGGTTTCTCCTTTGCGGGATCAAAGATGAACGCTGCAATAAACAGCAAGGCCTTTGTAGGGGCGGGCGACTCTGCCCGCCCTATCGATGGTCTGGATATCTATCATCAGGGCGGACAGAGTCGTCCGCCCCTACAGATCTTTCCAGAAACCTTCGGTTCATCTCCATATTCCCAAAAATGCAAATACCAACAGGGACGGCAGTTTTCCCTTCCACCGTCCCTGGCTTATTTAAGCTTGTTTGGGGTGCACTTTCCGCCTCTCCTCAGTGGGTCAGGCGGGCACGGCCCTTGGCGCGGCGACGGGCGAGAACCTTGCGGCCATTGCTGGTAGCCATTCTCTTACGGAAGCCGTGTACCTTGGAGCGCTGGCGCTTCTTGGGCTGATAGGTACGGAACATTGCATGACACCTCCATCTTCAAAATATCGCCTCCGCTCATGCTTGCATGGCGGCGCGTACTCGACAGCGGACTTGCGTCCGCCGCAGTCGACTTGGAAAAATGCGCAAACGCGCAACTGATATTATACAGAAAAACAGTAACGTTTGTCAACAACTAAATATTGTGTGTCTGTCGAAAGGTGGGAACAATAAGGTGGAATAATATGCAATACGGCGGGGTGAGGTCACCCCGCCGTACGAAATTCTATCGGCGGTTGGTACGTAGGGCGGCATGACCACATGCCGCCGCACGATGCCGCCAACAATCTGACTTTCTGCATATTGCATTTCCCACTCCCCCGTAGTATCATAATTATTTACGAAGCATTTTACGGAACAGAAAGGAACCTCTCCCATGGCAGAAAACAAGCTGGGCGTCATGCCCGTTTCCAAGCTCATCTGGAACATGTCCCTTCCCATCATCGCCTCCATGCTGGTGCAGGCCCTTTATAATATTGTGGACAGCGTGTTTGTCAGCTGGGTCAGCGAAGCGTCGCTGACGGCCGTGTCCCTGTCCTTCCCTGCCCAGAATCTGATGATCGCGCTGGCGGCCGGTACGGCGGTGGGCGTCAACGCCCTGATGGGCCGGGCGCTGGGCGCGGGCGAGCAGCAGCGGGCTGACCGTGTGGCGGTGAACGGCCTGTTTCTGGCGTTCGTAGGCTTCGCCATCTCCTGCGTGCTGGGCCTGACCTGCGCCGGGGTGTTTCTCCGCTCCCAGACCCAGGTGGAGGAGATCGTGGTGATGGGCGAGCAGTATCTGCACATCGTCATGGGCTGCTCCTTCGCCCTGTTCGGCCAGATCATGCTGGAGCGGCTGCTGCAGGGCACGGGCCGCTCCCTGCTGAGCATGTATACGCAGGGTCTTGGCGCCATCATCAACATCATCCTTGACCCGGTGTTCATCTTCGTATTCGATATGGGCGTGGCCGGCGCGGCCATCGCCACGGTCATCGGCCAGATCTGCGGCATGCTGCTGGCGGTGTACTTCAATGTGAAGAAAAATAAGGACATCACCCTCCGCATCCGGGGCTTCCGGCCCGACTGGCGGCTCATCGGCAGCATCTACGCCATCGGTCTGCCCAGCGTCATCATGATGGCGATCGGCTCTGTGATGACCTTCCTGATGAACAAGATCCTCATCACCTATCACTCCGCCCACGAGACGGCGGCCACCGCCTTCGGCATCTATTTCAAGCTGAATTCCTTTATCTTCATGCCGGTGTTCGGCCTGAATAATGGCGTGGTGCCCATCATCGCCTACAACTACGGCGCGCAGAACCGCGCCCGCATGGTGGAGGCCGTCAAGCGCAGCGCCATCTATGCTTCCATTATCATGCTGGCCGGTATGGCGCTGTTTCTGGCCATTCCCGGCACGCTGCTGAAAATTTTCGACGCCTCCGATACCATGCTGACGGTGGGCATCCCCGCCCTGCGGATCATCTCCCTCAGCTTCTGGATCGCCGGTGCGTGCATCGCGCTGGGCGGCTCTTTTCAGGCACTGGGCAAGTCCATGTATTCCATGATCGTTTCCATCGTGCGGCAGCTGGTGTTCCTGATCCCGTTGGCCTATGTGCTGGCCCGCTACGGTCAGAGCATCGGCAACGATGATCTGGTGTGGTGGTGCTACCCAATTGCGGAGGTGGCATCGCTGTTCGTGACGCTGGCGTTCTTCCGACGGCTGTACCGGACGCTGATCGCCAAGATCCCAGAGCATGGGACCAACGACGGCGGGCAGGAGAGATTGCTGGGATAAGAGAATAGAATGTTTGAAAGAGCGGACGTACGTCCGCTCTTTTTTAGGGTGTTTCGCGCTCCAGCGCGAGGTACTTTTGGCCGTTGTCCCAAAAGTACCCAAAAGGACAACTTAAACCTGCGGTTTAAGAATCCGCTCACGCTGTTCCTTTTGCTGGATTGTGACCTTATACCGCACGTTCACAGAACACGGCGATTATCGTTGCGTATGACAAATCGACTTCCGTCTAGCGCCGCTGCCGCTCACGTTCTCAACGGTAGAACCCAAAGAGTTGTTCGGCGTAGGCATCAGCGGCAGCGGCGCTGGAAAAAAGACAATTCTTTTAACGACACGAAAAAGAGAATCCTTTGCGAACGTGTGGCAAGAAGTTCCAAATACGCACAATACATAGCGCGCTCGGAAGTAAAGGAACCGGAGGTTCCTTCTGGCGCTTTTGCCTACTTTTGCCACTATTGGCAAAAGTAGGTCGTCCCCGAGGGGATGAAACTACTTTCTGTCCTCGTTGTGTCAACCAATGCCTGTCCCCATTCGGGGATCAGCCATTGGGACACTTCCTTGAAATCACCTCGCTTTATCTGCCACTGGCAGCGCTTCGGTGATTTCCCGCGTTTAATTAGAATAAGTATTGCTTTACTTTTCCACAGCTTTCTGTTATACTTAGTATTAGAGAAATACGCCCATAGCAAAGCGGGAAGGGAGCACGGCGATGAATCAACTGTCATCACTAACAGATCTATGGCAGCAGGTACTTGACCGGCTGAAGCAGCAGCTGTCTGACACCACCATCAATACATGGTTCGACGAAGTAAATGTGGAAAATCTGGAAGATTCCGCACTGGTGCTGCATTGCAACAATGTATTCAAAAAAAACACCATTGAAAAACGGTTCACGCCGCAGATAAAAGAAGTCCTGCGGGACTTTTACCCCTTCAATCTGGAAGTGAAGATTCTGGACGATGAAGAGCTGGCCAACTATCACGGTGTGCGGGAGGACGACGCCTTTACCTTTGAAACATACGTCGTGGGACCCCAGAACAACATGGCTTACGCCGCCGCCCGCTCTGTGGCGGAAAAGCCCGCCGGTTCCTTCAATCCCCTGTTCATCTATGGCGACAGCGGACTGGGCAAGACCCACCTGCTCCACGCCATCGTGCATCAGACGAAGAAGCTTTGGCCGGACAGCAGCGTCGTGCTGGTGAAGGGCGTGGACTTTACCAACGAGCTGATCGACGCCATCCGCAGCGGCAATACCTCCGAGTTCCGGAACAAGTACCAGAACGAATCCCTGCTGCTGGTGGACGATATCCAGTTTATCGCCGGCAAGCAGCAGACGCAGGAGGAGTTCTTCCATACCTTCAACGCCCTGTATGAGTCCGGCAAGCAGATCGTGCTGACCTCCGACCGGCCGCCAAAGGAGATGACCCAGCTGGAGGACCGTCTGCGTACCCGCTTCGAGTGGGGCCTGATGGTGGACGTGGAGCCGCCGGATTACGAGACGAGACTGGCCATCATCCGCAACAAGGCGGCGATCAAGGGAATCAACCTGCCGGATACCGTGGCCAACATGATCGCCGAAAACATCACCGCCAACGTCCGGCAGATCGAGGGCGTGCTGAATAAGATACAGGCCTACGGCGAGCTGCTGGGCATCATGGATGAAAAGACCATCTTGAAGGCGCTGGAGGACGTGGTGAAGAACAGCAACGAGTATATTCCCACACCGGAGTCCATCATCGAGTATATCGCCAAATATTTCGGCCTTGAGCCTGACGTGCTGCGGGGCCAGAGCCGCGGCCGCGACATCGTCAACGCCCGCCAGATCGCCATGTATCTGATCCGACGCATGACCAACCTGTCCCTCAACGACATCGGCAAGGCCTTCGGCGACCGCGACCATACCACGGTGCTGCACAGTCTGGACAAGGTGGAGAAGCAGATGCGCTCCGATCCCGCCTTTGCCGAAACGGTGAAGGAGATCACTACCAATATCAACGCAAAGCAGTGATAGTTTATTTCGCGCTTCCGAGCGCGAGGTACTTTTTTGCCGCTGTCCCAAAAGTACCCAAAAGGACAGCTTAAACCTGCGGTTTAAGAATCC
>ENA-UOJG01003798-UOJG01003798.1-human-gut-metagenome-genome-assembly--contig:-C47-NODE-3798-length-10181-cov-7.933735_pt1 | contig 10181 bp, 5 predicted proteins | sample MGYA00242340_ERZ723887 | MGnify/ENA metagenome assembly ERZ723887 | reverse complement strand
AATGTAACGCCTTATTTTCAGTTGTTAACGCGGACGCACGAGCCGTGCGTCCCTACAATTTGGGCGGAAAATTGTTGGTTCGGGAAACCCCAAAACTCCATTAGGGAAAACCTCGCTAAAGCTCGGAGCAGGAACAAAAATCCTACCTGCATAGAGACGGCTGCGGCGCAGGCCCGGAGGGGAGGAGAAGCTTAGGAGGTGCGAAATGATTCGCACCTCCTATGCCGGCGACAGCCATTATGGGGGCTAACGAGGAGGCATCGCCATGCGTTCTGGGGGATTCCGAAGAGATTCCGGATGGGGGCGCCATTGACCGATAGGGACCTGGCAACAGCCCGCGGTCGGTCAATAGGGGGATGGAAGAATGTCAATGTACGCTTGCCATGCGGTTTAGCTTTGGGCTGCGGGGCATGACTTGCCGCTATCGCAATCGAAATACCTCCGCACCGCTGCGCGTGATGGTAATGAGGGTGATTGAGTTCATCTCAGGATCGATGGCGGGGAGAGGGAGGGCTATCGGGCAGTGCGGGGCCGGGGAACTCTTTCCGACTACGGCGTGGCGCTGCTCGCGGAGGGTCAGTCGGGTATCTTCCTCGCAGGGGGCCGAACGCTCGCGGCGCGAGGTGTTGGTCTCGTTGCAGACCCACGGAGGGCGGGTGCAGAGGAAGTGGAGGATGAACAGGCGACCGGGTGAGAGCTGGGGGATGAAGACGCGCGTGCAGCGGTCGTAGCGGTCGCGGTGGAGGGTGAAGCGGCAGCGGGTGAAGACGATGTGGTCGAAGTTGCAGCCGCGGTAGGAGTCGGGATGTTCAGGGGGTGGCTCGAAGAGGATTTCTGGGTAGTCGACGCCGGTGTAGTCGATGACCCACTGAAGGTATTTTCGGAGCAACGGGAGCGAGCCGGGACGGTCGGGGTGGTCGTGGACGATCCAGGGGGAGCAGCGGCCCAGACGGCGGTGGCGCTCGATGGGGCCCAGCAGCTCGACGTCGGCGACCGAGAGGCGACGGCCGAGGGAGCGCTGAAACTCGCGGAGATATAGGCGGAGGGATTGGATTCTCGTAATCATAATGAATAGAGGTTGACTCGGGCTGAAGCCCGAAACGCAAACAAATTAGAGGGGATGGATGAGAGAGGTGGAACAGGGGAAGAAGGGGCGGCTGGAGCCGAGCGCGTGAGGTGCGAAATAATTCGCACCCCCTAAGCCGGCGCAAGGAGGGAGGCGAGGGGATTTCCGGCGATGCTCGCCGGAAGCGGTTAACCGCTCCGTGGATTCATAATTTTTTTCTGAGGTTGGTGGAAATGATTGCGATGCAAAGTTACAACCGATTTGGGCAGTTACGTGTCCAAAAAATCCGCTTAACACTTGTTAACGCAGAAACAAGCTGAGAATTAATTTGATGGAAGTGAATTTTTTTGAAAAATTTCTGAACTGAAGATTCACAACCACGACATCGCCTCTACGAGCCTCCGACGGGTTTAGTTTTATGTATCCCCTCTCAAATATTCTTATCTTTCATTTTAAACGTTTCAAATAGCAACCAAGAGCCCCAGTCTAAGATGTTATACCTTGACTGGGGCTTAATATGGATACGGGAAAATAAGCTATTTATTCAATCCTTAGTTTATAACTCTTCCCATCAGATTTAAGGATATAGAATCCAGGAGTGAGTTTTGCGTCAGAATACCGACCTTCGTAAATCAGGTATCCATTAATGTTATAAACTTTCACATTGGAGGTCTTATCAGCAATTACTGATTCAATTCCAGAATTTTCCATGACAACGACTCTGCATAATGCTGAGAAGCCTCCATCTACAGCAGTTGCCATTATTGTCGCTTTGCCAGGTTTGATGGCATACAACATTCCGTCCTGCGATATCATAGCGATGCTCATATCAGAACTTGTCCATGAAACGCCTTTATTCGATGCGTTTTCAGGCAAAACATTAGCACGAAGCTGCATTGATTCTTCCTCAATCAGTTCTACCTGGGTCTTATCAAGAGCAATACCTGTTGCAGGCTGGATTACAGTTACCGCGCACGCATCTGTAATTTCGTGATTATAATTTGAAACAGCCAATATCTGCGTATTGCCCGGAGCGACAGCCGTCACTATACCATCTTCAGACACCTTTGCAATCGATTCATCTGCCGAGGTCCATACAATCGATTTATCATCAGCGTTAATCGGATACACCGTGGCGTCCAATTGTCTATCTTCTCCAACTTTCAGGCTAACATCTTTAGAGGAAAGCGAGACAGATTCTACCGGCTGTACGACTGTCACGTCGCAAATAGCCGTATGTCCCCCATCCACCGATGTAGCAATAATCTTGCAGGAACCACGCGAATGGCCCTTGACAAGGCCATCGTCATCAACGGATGCAATAAAGACGTCCGTTGTCTTCCACGTTACCTTATCCAATGTTTTGCCTGCAGGCTGAACAATGGCAGACAACTTAGATGATTCTCCTATTCCAATCTTTAGGGCTGAGGGCATCTCAACCGATGTGGCATGTTCAAGAACGTCGAATGAACATGTACCTCCTATTGTGTTGAAATATGGGACAATCGTACGAGGTGTCAACGTAATCTCATAATGGCCGGCTTCTTTAAACACAATTTGATTCACGTCCAAATCACATTCGAACCCGTCATTATCTGATTTCACATCCAACCATCCGATTTCATCCTTCCAACCTTGAATCTCATATTTCAAAGGAACCGACTCATTAGCGTAAACCTTCTCCGACTTAGTATCGAAGATCAACTCTATATCACCATATTCTCTGATATCCATCTTTTTAAAATCGGAAGTCTTATAATTTTCTTTACTTCCATTCGGTACATATATCACTCCCTCGGGATAATAATATATGCCACCATCCGAAGTATATACATAATGTACAGCTTCGACTAAAGGAGTTTCCCAAGGTGCATATAATGTAGCATTCCTAATATTATATTCGAATTTTTTACAAGTCTCGGGCACTAAGACCTTTATATCTGAAATATTATCGAGTTGTTCAACGCCCTCTGGAATAAAATAGAATGGATGCGTTTCACCATAATAATTTGGTAAGGACATTCGTTTATCAAATGCCTTAGGAACAATTATTGTATCTGCATTAGCCCATATGACCGTTCCGTACTCTCTGCTCTTCAATGATTTAGGCAGAATAACCTTTTGAAACGGAAGTTTAGGATTAATTATTGAAGGGCTCCAAGCGTCATCAGCTAAACTTGTATTATCCATTTTTTCACCACCTGCGACAATATGTGCTTCTGATAAATCCAACACTCCATGCAAAGAGCGTCGATTTGATAAATCCGTGATGAAATTAAAGTCCGTTCCGTTAAAGTAGCCTGTTAAAGTCAGGTTTTCGACAGTCAACTGGTCTCCATAGTTGATTTTGCTTGATAGCCAACCTGGAGTCTGATTGTCGACTGTCAGGGATGTCGCTTGTGCGTGGCATAATATATTGATGCACACAAGCAGAGTAATGGTTATTAAATATTTCATAATCTTATCATTGATTTGATTGTTCTTTTGATTGCTTAGCTGTTGCTTCGGCGCAAAACAGACTTTCTTTAATAGTGTCCATAATCTGTTCAAGACCATCGTAGGATGTAATGGAATAATCCCCGCACTCTTTTGATATACAAAATTCAGGATGTGTGGATATCAGAGTGTCAATGGCAACTTTCCTCGTAGCTCCGGCCGTTCCATGAGTCATGTAATTTCGTAATTCCCTAATTTTAGAGCTTATAACATCGACTTTGTCAGGACTTTCGGTGTGAAATATCGCTTTTAGATAATCGTTTTCGCCATAATGAGGCTCGTTGTTTTGCGATTTATTTTTCTTTTTGGGTTTAGGTTCTTTAGCCGCAGCAACATCCAGTTTATAATACTCACATACTTCCTTTAAAGAAAGCTCCCAAAACGAAAATAGGCCGATTAAGATTGAGCGTCGGATTCTTCTATCCGTTTCTTCCTGTTCGGACAAAACATCATAGAACGGTCTCATTTGTGTCTGTCGCTCTTCATCAGAAATAGTTGTATCGAAAATAATGTCGTACAACTCAGCCTTTATGCCGGTTTCTTTTTGGAGTTTTGCCTGTTTAAGCACCTTTAATAAATCTGTATAGCCTTGCACGATAATATCTCGCTCGGCTTCACAATTAGTGCGACCTTTAGCGAATGTCATATCTATTAAATGCCGCAGGGCGCTCCTCGTTGGCGATTGGTTTATAAAGAAAAAGCGTGAGAGCCGTACCGTTTGCTCGTTCCACTCATCGAGGCTCTGGTATTGCCCATCGTAGCTGAACGAGCAAACCTGCAGAAGCCTCACGCAGAATATGATTACAGCGCAACGATAGACGCTCGCGCGCCTGCCGTCGCCGGAATAAACATATCTACCAGGCATCTACTGTTTGCCACATTCTTGGCTACGATTGAATTTACCAGATTCCGATGAGTCAAGAAAGAGCGCAGTAAACGCTTTTTATGTATGTACAGAGCTAATGCTCTATCTCTTTGCATCCCGCCACGCATACCCCAATCAGGGCTTCTGCATAACATTCAGCAATCGCAAAGTTATAACTTATTTGTGAAATAATAAGTATCAGACTTTTATTTTTTAGTAAAATTTTTGGGGTATAAAAACCTGCTGCTAACTGATACGATGAGGTTTATAAGGCTACAGATTCCAACGATGGCGGAATGAGAAAATTTTGCTAACTTTGCGGCAGCGAAAATTCAATCTGATATTTCAATTTTTTCCCACCATCTTTCATGCAGGAGAAAATCATTATCCTCGATTTCGGTTCGCAGACTACGCAGCTTATCGGCCGACGTGTGCGCGAACTCAATACGTATTGCGAAATCGTTCCCTACAACAAGTTTCCCGCCGACGATCCGTCGGTGATAGGTGTGATTCTCAGCGGGTCGCCGTTTTCGGTCTACGACGAGAAGGCTTTCCGCGCGGAGCTCGACGGCATTCGCGGACGGATTCCGGTGCTCGGGATCTGCTACGGGGCGCAGTTCATGGCGTGGAGCAGCGGCGGCTCGGTAGAGCCTGCGGGCACACGCGAGTATGGCCGCGCCCTGCTGGCGCAGGTCGACGAGGCCGACCCTCTGCTGAAGGGTATCGCGCCGGGGGCGCAGGTATGGATGAGCCACGGCGACACGATTACGGCGGTGCCCGATTCGTTTCGTGTGATTGCCTCGACCGACAAGGTGCGCGTGGCTGCCTACCGCATCGAGGGAGAGCAGACGTGGGGCGTGCAGTTCCATCCGGAGGTGTATCATTCGCTCTGCGGGATGCAGCTGCTTGAGAATTTCGTAGCCGACATCTGCCATTCGCGCCGCGACTGGAGCGCGGAGTCGTTTATCGACTCGACGGTGAAGGCTCTGCGCGAGCAACTTGGCGACGACAAGGTGGTACTCGGCCTGAGCGGCGGTGTGGATTCGTCGGTTGCGGCGGTGCTTCTCAACCGCGCCATCGGCGACCGGCTGACCTGCATCTTCGTAGACCACGGGATGCTGCGCAAGAACGAGTTTGCCGACGTGCTACGCGACTACGAGGGGCTGGGCCTCAACGTGGTGGGCGTCGACGCTTCGGCGGAGTTCTTCGGCTGGCTGGCCGGAGTGAAGGAGCCGGAGCGCAAGCGCAAGATTATCGGCAAGGGATTTATCGACGTGTTCGACCGCGAGGCGCGCAAGATTTCCGACGTGCGCTGGCTGGCGCAGGGCACCATCTACCCCGACTGCATCGAGAGCCTTTCGATTACGGGTACCACAATCAAGAGCCACCACAACGTGGGCGGCCTCCCCGAAAAGATGAACCTGAAGCTCTGCGAGCCGCTGCGCCTGCTGTTTAAAGATGAGGTACGTGCCGTAGGCCGCGCGCTGGGGATGCCTGAGCATCTGATCAAGCGTCACCCCTTCCCCGGCCCGGGTCTGGCCGTGCGCATTCTCGGCGACATCACGCCCGAGAAGGTGCGCATACTTCAGGAGGCCGACCATATATTCATCCAGGGGCTGCGCGACAGCGGTCTTTACGACCAGGTATGGCAGGCGGGAGTTATCCTGCTGCCCGTGCAGAGCGTGGGCGTAATGGGCGACGAGCGCACATATGAGCAGGCCGTGGCGCTGCGCGCCGTGACGTCGACCGACGCCATGACAGCCGACTGGGCCCACCTTCCCTACGATTTTCTGGCCGACGTGAGCAACAAAATCATCAACCACGTGCGCGGCGTAAACCGCGTATGCTACGACATCTCCTCCAAACCGCCAGCCACCATCGAGTGGGAATAACTACAATCGCTTTCCTGCTGCAATTTTCATTTAACATCAGCCGCCTGCAAGCTTCAAAATGAAGTTGCAGGCGGCTGATTGTTGTTCAGACATTTATTTTTTCAGTCAATTATCCGGAGGCGGAGAACCGCTTACCGCCAGAGGTGGTCCTTGGGGAAGGGATGACCGCTCCACGCGCGCTCGGAGGTGGTGGGAGTGGGGGCGTCGGTCCAGAAGGGGTGGCTGACGGGGAGGCCCAGGGGGAGCAGGGCAAGGGAGGTCATGTATAGCGAGCCGTTATTGGTGTACCAGTCGGCCACGTTGGGCTGACGCCCGGCGAATCCGATGGTCAGGAAACCGGAGGAATTGAAGTTCTCGCGGCCGTCGAACATGCGGCGCATCACCTTGGAGAGCGCTCCGCGCGCCTGAGCGGGAAGGATGCCCGCGGGAAGGCGGTCGGCATAGGCCATCAGCGCCAGCGGCTGCAGCGCGCCCATGCGGTATGGTATCGAACGCCCGAACACGGGGAACGTCCCCTCGGGCGAAATCATACGCTCAAGTACGGTGGCGAATTTCCGCGCACGCCGCTCAGCGCCGCGCCGCAGCTTGCGGTAGTCAAGGTATCCGCCGCGGCCGGAGGCAATCATGTTGTCGAGCGTCTCGAGATACATCGGGTGGAACACATAGCTCGAATAGTAGTCGAAGGCGAACTCGGGGCCGTCGGCATACCAGCCGTCGCCCACATACCATTCCTCCACCTTGCGGATGGCCGAGTTGACGCGGTAGATGTCGGCGTCGGCACCCGCGCGCGCCAGAAAGCTCTCGATAGTCGAGGAGAAGAGCAGCCAGTTGGTGTACGGCGGGTCGACCGTGCGTAAACCCTTGAAGCACTCGATGTAGCGCTGCTTTGTGAGGCTGTCGAGTGGCTGCCACAGGGCGTCGTAGGCGCGCGAGAACGACTGGGCGACGTAGGCGGCGTCGACGAGCGCCTGGCCTTCGCCCTGCCAGAGCAGGCGGTCGGAGCTGGAGGGATCGACGGCATTGGCGTAGCTGCGGAGAGCCCACTCGCGCAGCTGGCGGCGACGGGCACCCTCAGGTGTATCGTCGTCGGGCAGGGCGAGCCAGGGGGCGATGCCGGCCATCAGGCGGCCGAAGGCCTCCATGTAGACAACGCGGCGGTCGCGGCCGTCCCACGTGGGGCTCACCTCTACTTCCATCTCGGCCTGCAGACGCCCATCGGCCATGCGGCTGAGCACTGGTTCGGCCAGCCGCCACGCGTGGTCGGCCCAGTAGGCGCGGTCGGCATTGCCCGGCGTCTCGAGCCGGCGCACATACTCGCAGGCGGCGAGAAGCCATGCACCCGTGCCGAAGGAGGAAGTCGACTTGCGGTCGACCACCTGACCGCGGATGGCTTTCTCGCCGATGGGCTGCACGTAGCCCACCGAGCCGTCGGCTTGCAGGGCCACATCGCGCAAATAGCGCCAGCCGCGCTCAGCAGCCTGCTCGAAGCGGTGGCTCGAGAGGAGCCCGTGGTTGAGGCCCCACAGCAGGCCGTAGGTAAAGAAGGCCGTTCCCGAAGTCTCCGGTCCCGGGGCGTGCTCCGGGTCGAGCATGCTGCGCGTCCAGTAGCCCTCGGGCTGCTGCGATGCCACCACGCTCTCGGCCATACGCCGGAATTTCTCTTCGAATAAGGGGCGGTGCTCCCAGTCGGAGGGCACGTCGGCCAGCACCTTGGCCAGCCCGGCGAGTACCCAGCCGTCGCCGCGCGCCCAGAAATCCTTCTTACCGCTGTAGCTTTTGTGGGCCGGATATACATATTTGCCGTCGCGGAAATAGAGGCCGGTCTCGGCGTCGAGCATAATGCTGTCGGAGGTAGCCACATACTGGCGCAACTTATCGAGATAGAGGCGGTTGCCCGTCAGGCGGTAGAGCTTAGTCATCACGGGCATCACCATATACAGCCCGTCGGCCCACCACCAGTAGTCCGTACGGTCGGTCGACATCTCGTATTCCATCACCTCGCGGGCGCGCTCTATGCGGCGGTCGTCGGGGAGCATCGAGTAGAGGTCGGCATACGTCTGGAAGCAGATCTGCCAGTCGCCGAAGAGCGCGTGGTCGTCGGTCTCGCCGTAGTCGTAGCGCCAGCGGCTGCGGTCGTCGCCCTTGGCGCCTTTCCACTGGTTGTGCTCGGCCCAGCGGAGCGAGTAGTCGGCATAGTCCTCGCGGCCGGTCAGGCGGTAGGCCTCCATGTTGCCCGTGTGGTAGGCTGCCTGGTCCCAGAAAGCCCACACCTCGGGCGAGTGGGAGCGCTGCCACGCGCCGTTCACCTTCTCTATAAGCGCGCGTACCTGCGCAGCCTCCTTCATCTCCGGAGTCGGTTTGGCGGGTGCGGAAAACATACTTACACACGCTGCTGATGCCGCCAATGCGGCTACAATAAGTCTTTTCATGGCAAAATTTATTCCATAAGGGTTAATCCGCCCGCACGTCAGCGCGAACGGCCCCGAAATTTTTCGCTAAATTACGGAAAAATACCTAACTTTGCAACGCGCATCCGCGTCCCCCCAGAGCATCCCCCTCAATGTAGGAACATCGCTTTGAGATGTATCAGACGCCAAAGATGCGAAGCTCTGACGGCCCGCCAATTTGTCGGAACTTTTGCGCAGAGCCCACATATCCCTCTATTCCCCAGCGGATTATGCCAATCCGCCGAGGGGAAGATATGCCCGAGGGGGGACCTCGAGAGCTCCGCTCCCTATGGGCTCTAAAGTCGCTAAGGCCGCTAAAGTCTCTAAGGGTATAAGGTCTCTAAGGTCTTTAAGGGCTCTAAAGTCGCTAAGGTCTTTAAGGGCCCTAAAGTCTTTAAGGTCTCTAAGGTCATTAAAGGCCTTAAAGACATCCCATTAAATTCTAAAGCCCCTGCCGCGCTCTGCGCAACCGTTTTTTCACGCCATGCCCATACCCGGCCAGCATACCGCATCTCCGGCAGCCGAGACCGTCCGTCCGGATGGCCCGGGGCGCCAGGATGGTCGCGCAGCTGAAAAATGTTGGCATTTAATCACCATAGGTAAAACCAACCGCTGGCGCGCCGTCACCGAGGCGCTGCAACGCGCCATCGCCGCTATGGGTGCGGAAGAGGGAGCGCCAGAGCTCTTTGCCCCGCGCGTCTGCCGCCTCCACGGCGCCGAGAGCGGTCGCCCGCACCGCGTGGAGACGCCCCTGCTACTCAACTACGCCTTTCTGCGCGCTTCGGCCGCCGAGTTGCGCACGCTCCGCGCCGCCTGCCCCGAGGTCAATCCCGTAATCGACCGAGCCTCCGAGGCCTCGGCCGAGGGCCGACGGCTATACGTCACTCTCAGCGACGCGGCCGTAGAGGCCTTCCGGCGCATCGCCGCCGCCGAGGCCGACAACCTCCCCGTCTACGTCCCCGGCGAAATTGACCTGACCACGGCCGACACCGTTCGCGTGGTCGACGGCCCATTCCGCGGCATCGTAGGCCGCATCGTGCGCCAGCGCGGCTCATCGGCCTGCCGCATCGCCCTGGAGATCGGCAACGGCTACTTCGCCTCGACCATCCGCATCGAGCCCCGCTACATAGCCCTGGAGGCTTTCGCCCCGCGTCCGCGCGCCATCTACGACATCCTCGACGCCTACATCGAGCGCCGCCTCCTCCCCCTCCTCCGCGCCCAGGCCGACGCCGACGCCTCCCACACCTCCGACCCGAAAGTCCTTAAAGACTCTAACGACCTTAAAGACCCTAAGGACCTTAAAGGCTCTAAAGTCGCCGAGGCCACAGAGTCCGAAAGCGCCGCCGGAGCCGACGGCCCCGGCAACCACGAGGCGCTGACCTTCTTCCTGCGACGGTTTGCCGCCGCCGACCCTT
>ENA-UOJG01003791-UOJG01003791.1-human-gut-metagenome-genome-assembly--contig:-C47-NODE-3791-length-10212-cov-66.375701_pt1 | contig 10212 bp, 8 predicted proteins | sample MGYA00242340_ERZ723887 | MGnify/ENA metagenome assembly ERZ723887 | reverse complement strand
GAAATACAGATACTATAAAAGCTGCAAACTGGAGGATGACGCCCAGAAGATAAAGAAACATATGCCGGCATTTACGCCTGCCGTGATATGCGACGGCGGCAGAAGGTCGGAGAATTTTGTTTGTCTGACAGGCGTGGGTATGTGCGACTTTGACCATGTGGCAGACGTAGAGAGCGCCAGAAAGACGCTGACAGACGACGGACATGCCATGATGGTGTATAAGACGATATCGGGCAACGGACTGAGGGTGCTGTTCAGATATAAGGTGAAGGGCACCAGACTGACCGACAAGATGACCGCCAACGAGATGAGCACCATATACGGCGCAGCATTCAGGACGGGCAACGAATACTTCGCGCGCCTGCTGGGATGCGAGGCCGACGGACAGTGTAAGAACCTTGGACGGCTGTCGGTGATATGTCATGACGCAGAGGCGACGCTGAACACTAGCAGCGAGCCTATAGCGATTGAGCTGGCCGAAAAGAAGGCTGCCGCAAAGAAGGGCACCGACAGAAAGTATCACACTACGCTTGAGCGTGCCGTGAGGGCTGTAGAGAAGCAGCTGGAACGCGAGGGCGTGAGATACTGCAAGGGTTCATACAACAGATATGTGTCGAAGGCGGGATATTATCTCAACAGACTCGGCGTGAACGAGGACGAAGCCACGCAATGGGCTGTGGAGCGCTTCAGCGACTATGACAGCACAAGCGTGAGGGCGATAATGAAGTCGTGCTTTGCCCACACTGCCGAACACGCCTCGATGAGGGTGCAGAAGATTGAGAAAAGCGATGCCAACGACCGCGCCAAGGGCGTGGACATAACTGCTATCGAGAAGTTTCTGGATGAGCACGCAGCGTTCAGGTTTAACGTGATTACACGCAAGACCGAATATAAGACAGAAGGCAGCGACAGATGGCTGGAAGTAACCGACAGGCTGGAGAACTCGCTGTGGTCGGCCATGAACAAGGCAGGACTGCACGTAAGGAGCATCGACCTGCACAACGTGATTCTGTCTGACTACGTGGCTGAATGGAACCCGTTTAAAGAGTATTTTGACAATCTGCCCGAATGGGACGGCACCACTGACCATATTGGCACGCTGACGGCTATGGTGCACGTCAGGAAGGGCGACTTATGGGATGACACCGAAGACCCGCAGGGACTGTTTGACATGTGTTTCAGAAAATGGCTCGTGGCCATGGTGGCGTCGCTGCTCGACAAGGAGGTGGTGAACAACGTGATAATGGTGCTCATAGGCCGTCAGGGCATATACAAGACCACGTTTTTCAACTATCTGCTGCCGGAGGAGCTGCGGCCGTATTTTTATACTAAGACCAACAGCGACACGATGACGAAGGACGACAGGCTGTCGCTGGCGGAATATGCTATCATCTGTCTTGAAGAGATCGACTCGATGCGCACGCCGGAACTGAACCAGCTGAAGGCTCTCGTAATGACGAAGACGATAAACGAGAGGGCGGCTTACAGCAGGTATAAGGAGAACAGGGCGCACATAGCCTCGTTCTGCGGCACGGGCAACAACATGCAGTTTCTGACGGATCAGACGGGCAACCGCCGCTGGCTGCCCTTTGAGGCTGACTATATAGACGACCCGCGCACCGTGAGGTATGACTACCAGGGCATATACAGTCAGGCGCTGGCACTATGGCGCAGCGGCATGGCTTACTGGTTTAACGGGTCGGAGATTAACACCATGGCGCGCCACATAAAGTCGTTCGAGGTGCCTAACGTTGAAGAGGAACTGATAGTGACCTACTACAGGCTGCCGCTGGAGAACGAGCCGTATAAGCTGGTGAACGCCACGAATATCATTGAGCATATCAACATCTTCATAAAACGTGCCCTCTCGACCATCAAAGTGGGCGTAGCCATGAAAAAACTTGGCTTTAAACAGAAAACAACCAGTCGGGGACGGATGTATATGGTGGTAGAGAGGGAAAGGGCGAATTAAAAGCCCAACCAAACCTCCCCCGTGGGGAGGCTTTTGTTTCGCCAATTGTATTGTGCCAGCGGATCTGTGCTCCATGAGCTTCTTGTCAGGAGTTAAAGAAGTTATAGTAGTTATCGCCAACGGAAGATTCTATGATGTCTATGTCAGGAGTTAAAGTAGTTATAGGAGTTATCGCCAACAGCGTTGGCTAGGAGTTAGAGTCATATGCCTTGTTGATTATTACCATAGAAAGACATGCGAATTGACTTGCGTCCAACTTCATTTTTCTCGCAAGCACTACGTTTGCTAATGTGCCGGCTGATTTGAAATCTGCCGGAATTAAATATAAGGATCTGCGATCCGATTACTTCCTATTTTGTTTCTCAGTAGTTAGAGTAGTTAAAGAAGTTATCGCCAACAGAGTTGGCTAGGAGTTAGAGTCATATGCAAACGTAGTACGTGTGAAACAGACCAACAAAGCAATTGGATTTTTCACTATTTATTCTTCACTCTTCACTTTCGTAAGATGCACTACGTTTGCTAATGTGCCGGCTGATTTGCAATCTGCCGGAATTTAGTATCAGGATCTGAGATCCGATTACTTCCGCCGGAACATTAGTTAAAGCCATGTGCCTTTATTGCTTCACGTCAACTGCAAGACTAACTTTCTTAATTTTTAATTGCGCAAGGCCTGATTGCGCTTTTGCATCTGCTTTTCCTTCCTTACTTTCGTAAAACAGCAATAGTTTGAGCGGATCAGGAGATCCTTATATTCGATTCCGGCGGAGCGCAGATCCGCCGGCACAATAGCATTGTCGTTTATTATCAATTCTATTACAAAGAAAAGAATCAACAAGGCATATGACTTTAACTACTAGCCAACTCCGTTGGCGATAACTACTCTAACTACTTTAACTACTAATTACAATATCCAACAAAGCAATTGAATTTTTAATTCTTAATTTTTAATTGCGCAAGCCTGCTTGCGCACTACGGTTCCCCTAATGCCTCTACGATCAGTTTTACCTGTGCGGGCGTATAGGTGCGCGACTTTGGCGATGCGCCTATGGCTGCGAGTTGTTCACGAAGGTTAGGATAGCGGTCTATCCATAACGAGAGCTTATGATAGGCGGCACGGGGATTCATGTCGGGGCAGTAAGCCTGGGCAAGCTCCATGCGGCCGTATGTGCGTATCTTGAAACATTCCATATCTGCTTTGACTTAAAGACTCCGTCGCTCCGTAGAAAGGCGTGAGATGCCTGCGGCAACGGGGACTGTTATTATGTAGCTAAGATACGAAAAAATTGCGAGACAAGCAAAGGTTTATGTAACTTTAAGTCACTGTAACTCACCATTTTACACATTATCTCATTTCTGACTTTTGCTGCTTTGTATCTTTGCAATAGAAAGTTCAGTAAATTAATAATTATGAAACGTAGTTCAGCGTAAGCTAAAAGAAGTTCAGCATAAGCTAATTGGTGAAATAGGAAGTAAGCGGATTGAAAATCCTGATACTCCTTTCCGGCGGAGCGCAGATCCGCCGGCACATTAGCAAACGTAGTGGTTGCAAGAAGAATCAATAATGCATTTGACTCTAACTACTAGCTCACCTTAGTGAGCGATAACTACTATAACTACTTTAACTCCTGACAAGAAACGGAGTTTCGGCGCAGCTAATTTGTGAAATAGGAAGTAAGCGGATTGAAAATCCTGATACTCCTTTCCGGCGGAGCACAGATCCGCCGGCACAATAGCCAACGTAGTGATTGCGATAAGAATCAATAATGCATTTGACTCTAACTACTAGCCAACTTTGTTGGCGATAACTTCTATAACTACTTTAACTCCTGACAAGAACGGGTAAATTAATTATGAATTGTGAATTATAATCGTATTATTAATCTTTAAAACTTAAAAAACTATGATTCGTTACAAATTGTATCAGAACAAGATGGAAGGCAACACGGGATATAACCTATGGTACGCCCGCGCCGTGTGCGACGAGACTTACGACACGGAGATGCTTGCCAAACACATGTCTACTCACAACACTCCCTACTCGCCCGGAGTTATACACGGTGTGCTGAAAGACATGATTGCATGTATCAAGGAACTGCTGCTAGACGGCAAGAACGTTAAGCTGGATGACCTGGCTATATTCTCCGTTGGTATAAGGAGCAAGGGTGCCGCCTCTGTTGCCGCCTTTAACGTGGCCGAATATGTCAGCGGTCTGAAACTCCGCGCACGTGCCACCGGTAACCTCTCAACCTCTACTCTGAAACAGGACGCCGTGGTGAAACAGCTCACGAAATACTCGGTAACTGACACCGGCGAAGGAGGAGGAATTTAAGTGAAAAGTGAAAAAACAGAGTTTGACGTTAGTCAATCCAATTGTATTGTAGGTCCTTTTCGCAAGCATTATGTTTGCCGTTGACTCTAACTTTAACTCATGGTTGAATTGAAACCACAAGACATATGGATTTTCATTCTTAAGTTTTCACTTTCGTAATACTGCGATAGTTTAAGCGGATTGAAAACAGCCCTACGCAGAGTGACGAAAAGAAGCCACTTTGAAGCCTCCCCACGGGGGAGGTTTGGAGGGGCTCTTTTTCTTTAACTTAATATTAAATTTATAATAAATATGAACGACCAGAAGAAAACTATCTTTAAGATTATTATTCAGACTGTAATCAGTGTGCTGTCGGCCGTAGCCGCAGCTTTCGGCTTACAGAGTTGTATGTAAACTTACATGACCGATGAGAACAATTACTCTTATCATCATTCACTGCTCGGCGACTCCCGAAGGGAGGAGCCTGAGCTTTGAGGAGTGCCGACGCGACCATATCATGCACAGACACTTCAGGGATATCGGATACCACTTCTATATCACACGCGACGGCACCGTGCACGACGGACGGCCCATAGAAAAGGTCGGGGCGCACTGCGAAGGCCATAACTCCCACTCTATCGGCATCTGCTACGAAGGCGGACTTGACGCCAACGGCAAGCCGGCCGACACCAGGACTGAAGCCCAGCGCAAAGCCTTGAAATCTTTAGTAGAGAGAATGCACCGTCTGTTTCCTAAAGCCCTTATCGTAGGCCATCATGACCTAAACCCACGCAAAGCATGCCCGTGCTTTAAGGTGGAGTCATAATTGGGTTGGACCGAGGATTCCGTAATGTCTATGTCAGGAGTTAAAGTAGTTAAAGAAGTTATCGCCAACGGAGTTGGCTAGGAGTTAGAGTCATATGCAAACGTAGTACGTGTTTAAGTGAAGAATGAAAAGTTAAGAGTGAAAAACCAAATGCATTGTTGTCTTTCTTCGCAAGCACTACGTTGCTATTGTGCCGGCGGATCTGCGCTCCGCCGGAATGGAATATCAGGATCTGAGATCCGATTACTTCCGCCGGAACATTAGTTAAAGCCATATGTCTTTATTGCTTCACGTCAACTGCAAGACTAACTTCCTTAATTTTTAATTGCGCAAGGCCTGATTGCGCTTTTGCATCTGCTTTTCCTTCCTTACTTTCGTAAAACAGCAATAGTTTGAGCGGATCAGGAGATCCTTATATTCGATTCCGGCGGAGCGCAGATCCGCCGGAACATTAGTCTTGTTGATTATTATCGCAAGCATTACTTTTGCACATGGATTTTTCACTCTTCACTCTTCGTTCTTCACTTAAATATGCTCCTAGCTCACCTTAGTGAGCGATAACTCCTGTAACTTCTTTAACTCCAGACAAGAACGCTATTCAGCGGTAGCTAATTATAAATCATTTTCATATTTTCTCCAGATCCGTTGGCGATATGTTCATGCGGGCGCAGCCGAGGATGTCGAGCTGCACTACGATGTCGAGGTTGGCGGCATCGGCTGAGTCGTGGCTTTCGCATCTTACGATGTTGCCTTCTAGTCCAAGGAGTTTGCCGCGCACGACACGCACCTTGTCGCCAAGACGCAGCGGCAGGGGCTCGATAGTGATGGCGGCGTCGGAGTTGTAAAGGATAAAGCGGAGCTTCTCTATTTCACGGTCGGGCACGATGGCTACGGGATGCCAGCCGTATTGGTTGGTGGCAGCGGCGCGGTTGACCATGAAGCGCTTTACGAAAGGAAGGTTGACAACATGATGGCGGCGGTCGGCCTCGGTGCAGCGCACAAAGACGGCTGCAGGAATAACAATACGGTCGATGATTTTACGGCGCCCGTTCTTCCAGCGGCGCAGCTCTTTTTGTGTAGGAACGTATGTGTCGTAGCCCAATGCAGCTATCTTTTCGGCACACACTTTTTCGGTGTTATTGCTGACTATCGCGACGTACCATCTGAAAGGTTGAGATACGCCTACGGCGTCGCCAGCGTCATTATTAGCCGTCGCAAGATTGTCGTTCGAATTTACATTTCCGTCCATGAAAGTCCGGTTTATGTTTGCTCTTTTATGATGTCCCACGTTATTATATAATATGTGAAGCACCGGTGCAAAAGTAATATTTTTTATATAAATAAGTAAACAAAAGCGGCATTTTTTTTGAAGCCGTACTATAGGCGGAACAAACAAAACGAAAAAACAGACAACAACGCATGCACGTAAGCATCTGACATAAAAGAATTTACAGACACAAGCATCCAGCAACAAACCGCCTTGGTGCATAATGGTTCATTTGCATCGTGAGAAAACAAAGGTGCTGAGAGCCACAGACAATAATGGTATTGTAATTGGGAGTTAAAGAAGCATTTTCTAAGTGAAGAGGGAAGAGTGAAGAGTGAAGAATCCAAATGCCTTGTTAGGTTTTGTAATTGGGAGTTAAAGTAGTTAGAGGAGTTATCGCCAACGGAGTTGGCTAGGAGCATATTTAAGTGAAGAGTGAAGAACGAAGAGTGAAAAATCCATGTGCAAAAGTAATGCTTGCGTCAATAATCAACAAGACTAATGTGCCGGCGGATCTGCGCTCCGCCGGAATTGAATATAAGGATCTCCTGATCCGCTTAAAATACCGCTGTTTTTACGAAAGTAAGTAAGGAACGAAAAAAATTAAAAGTGATAATACAAATGCTAAGCTAGCATAAAACAACATGATACAAAATAGGAAGTAATCGGACAGTTCTGGCGAAAATTAAAAATTAAAAGTTAAAAATCTAAATGTCTAAGCGAGTTTAAAACAGTATGATAATGACAGAAATAGGAAGTAATCGGATCACAGATCCTGATATTCCATTCCGGCAGATTGCAAATCAGCCGGCACATTAGCAACGTAGTGCGTCTTACGAAAGTGAAGAGCATATTTAAGTGAAGAGTGAAGAATAAATAGTGAAAAATCCAAATGTCCTGTGGCTATTGCCAATGCATTGCAATTGATAATAAACGACAAAGCTATTGTGCCGGCGGATCTGCGCTCCGCCGGAATTGAATATAAGAACCGAAGGTCAGCGTAGCTAATTTTTGATCCGCTTAAAATACCGCTGTTTTTATGAAAGTAAGTAAGGCACGAAAAAATTAAAAGTGAAAATATGAATGCTAAGCTAGCATAAGACAACATGACAATACAAAATAGGAAGTAATCGGATCGCAGATCCTGATATTTCATTCCGGCGGAGCACAGATCCGCCGGCACAATAGCAAACGTAGTGCTTGCGAAAAAAGACAACAAAGCATTTGGATTTTTCACTCTTCACTTTTCATTCTTCACTTAAACACGTACTACGTTTGCATATGACTCTAACTCCTAGCCAACTCAGTTGGCGATAACTTCTTTAACTACTCTAACTACCGATGATAACCATCAAAGCTCATGGAGCGCAGATCCGCTGTAATAACACCAAACGTTGTGCTTATTTAATTTCTAACAAGAACCACAAAAACGTCAGACATAAATCAAAACATTTGATAAGATTTTGTTTTTCGTACGATTTGAAGTATCTTTGCATAAGATATGCGGCATCTCAGCATAACATTCAAGCGTGGCTTAATGATTCTGCATTCGATTTGCGATATCTTTGCATAAGATATACGGCATCTCAGCATAACATTCAAGCGTGGCTTAATGATTCTGCATTCGATTTGCGATATCTTTGCATAAGATATATTGCATCTCAGCATAACATTCAAGCATGGCTTGAGGATTACGCACACGCAATGAGGACGTTATCTTCGCTTTGATTTTTTTGTATTATGAAAGAATATATTGTTTCTGCGCGCAAATACAGACCTATGACCTTCGACTCGGTTGTGGGACAGGCGGCTCTTACCACTACGCTGAAAAACGCGGTGAAGAGCGGAAAGCTGGCTCATGCCTACCTGTTCTGCGGACCAAGGGGCGTGGGCAAGACTACATGCGCACGTATCTTTGCCAAGGCCATCAACTGCCAGAACCCTACTGCTGAAGGTGAGGCCTGCAACGAATGCGAAAGCTGCAAGGCGTTCAACGAACAGCGCTCGTATAACATCTTTGAGCTCGACGCTGCCAGCAACAACTCGGTGGAGAACATCAAAGCTCTGATGGAACAGACAAGAATACCGCCGCAGGTGGGTAAGTATAAGGTGTTTATCATCGACGAGGTGCACATGCTGTCGACAGCGGCATTCAACGCCTTCCTGAAGACTCTTGAGGAACCGCCTGCACACGTGATATTCATCCTGGCAACGACAGAGAAGCACAAGATTCTGCCTACCATCATATCACGCTGTCAGATTTATGACTTTGAGCGCATGACGGTGCCCAACATCATCAACCACCTGAAGATGGTGGCCGACAAGGAAGGCATAACTTACGAGGAAGAGGCGCTGAACGTGATAGCGGAGAAGGCCGACGGCGGAATGAGAGACGCGCTGTCGGTGTTCGACCAGGCTGCAAGTTTCTGTCAGGGCAACATCACATATAAAAAGGTGATTGAGGACCTGAACGTGCTCGACGCCGACAACTACTTTAACATCATCGACCTGTGCCTGGAGAACAAGGCGGCAGACGTGATGGTGCTGCTGAACAACATAATAAACAAGGGCTTCGACGGCGGACACCTGATAAACGGACTGGCGGTGCACGTGCGCAACGTGATGATGGCAAAGGACGAACAGACGCTGCCGCTGCTGCAGGCGAGTGCATCGCAGACGGAGAAATACAAGGCGCAGGCTGCCAAATGCAGTTCGGCGTTCCTGTATAAGGCGCTGCGTATTATCAACGACTGCGACATAAACTACCGCCAGAGCAGCAACAAGAGACTGCTGGTGGAGCTGACGCTGATAGAGATAGCGCAGATAACTCAGCCTGACGACGAAGGGGCCGCCTCGGGGCGTTGCCCTAAGAGACTGAAATCCCTGTTTAAAAGACTTATGGGCGAAAGGCCAAAGGCGGCTATGCAGGTGGCCGCGGCCGAGCCCAGCGTTAACCGCCATACGGCCATTGCCAAGCACAATGCCGAGAAGGCGGCAGAGAGCGTCGTGTCTGCAAGCGAAGGCAGCAGCACCGACAACAGCATGAGCAACGGCGACGGAGCAAAGGCCGCACAGCCGGCAACAACAACAAAGCTGCGCAACCTGAAACTGGGCAGCATCGGCAAGACGTTTGCCAACCTGAGACGTCAAGGCGAAGAGCCGCAGATGGTGGCGGAGCAGGACGTAGAGGTGGTGGACAACGGTGAGCACAACACGTTCACCGAGGACGAGATGCTGACGCAATGGGTAGGCATGTGCAACCGTATGCCGCAGCAGATGACGGGAATAGCGGCGCGCATGAAGAACATGATGCCGACAATAAAAGAGTTTCCGAACATCGAGGTGGTGGTTGACAACGAGATTCTGCTAGAAGAGATAAACAAGATTAAGGGCAGAATACGCAACACGCTGATAAAGGCACTGAGAAACAGCGACATAACACTGACGCTAAGACTGGCAAAGCCTGAAGAGATAAAGCGCATACCGACAAACCGCGAACGCTTTGACGAACTGAAAAATACAAACAAGGCCTTCGAACGACTAAGCGAAATACTCGGACTGGAAGTAAGCTAGAATTTCATAATTACGTTCTTGTCAGGAGTTAAAGGAGTTGGATTAGGAGTTGAATTAGGAGTTAAAGGAGTTAAAGGAGTTATAGTAGTTATCGCCAACGGAGTTGGCTAGGAGTTAGAGTCATATGCAAACGCAGTGCGTGTTTAAGTGAGAAATGAAAAGCGAAAAACGAAAAATCCAATTGCTTTGTTGGTCCTTTTCGCAAGCACTACTTTAGCACATGGATTTTTCACTCTTAGTTCTTCACTCTTCACTTAAATATGCTC
>ENA-UOJG01003788-UOJG01003788.1-human-gut-metagenome-genome-assembly--contig:-C47-NODE-3788-length-10225-cov-4.607571_pt1 | contig 10225 bp, 5 predicted proteins | sample MGYA00242340_ERZ723887 | MGnify/ENA metagenome assembly ERZ723887 | reverse complement strand
ATTGTATTTTGATTTACTTATATTGTTTTGTATTCTTAATGAATAGTTCTGATAGTCAAGTTTTATGTTTTTACTAGCAGTTTGTACAATTCCCTCTGCATCAAATACGGTTACATCAATGTCTTCTAGTAGTTTTAATTCCTCGTATAAATGTGTTACATATTCTGTAGCTACTTCTATATTTTTTGCTGAAATTAAATTTACTAAATTGCTCTTAAAATTATATATTGCTAAGTTCAAACTATCTTTGTAAATTCCAACTGGTAATTTATCCAAGCTTTTTACAAATTCTTTTATCTCTTCTACCTTTATTTGATCTGGTAAAACTGGAATAGGATCTGCCTTTTCGTCATATTTTTCATTTAATTGTTTTATCTTATCTCTTATAAATACATTCCATTTTTCTGGTTCGCATATACGAGCTGTTTGGAATTCATATATGTCACTATATTTTATCAATCCTCTTCCAAACATGTGAGCAGGTCTTTGTTTTCTAACTCCATCTATTATATTTAAATAATCATCTTCATTATTTAATTGTAATGCTATTTTTTGTTTAAAGTTTTGAGATAGTCTATATCTTACACTGTTATATGCACTTGCTGTAATTACAAATATGATTCCATATTTTATTCCCTCTCTACATAGAGTAAGCAATACATCGTCATATTTTTCTCCGAAGTTTTCCACAAATCCTTCATAATTGTTTATAATTATAAATACTTGTGGCATTTCAGCACCTGTATCATTTATATATAATTTTATATCACCATCATAGTTTGATAAAATTTCTGTTCTTCTTTTCATTTCTCTTTGTAGTATTTCGAACAATCTATTTATTTTTTCTGTATCTGTACTTAATACTACATCACCTATATGTGGTGCATCCTTAAAGATTTTCAAGGCTTCACTACCAAAGTCAATTAAATACATTTGAGCTTCCTTAACAGAGTATGTTGATATTATGTCATATACCATTGTGCTTATGAATGTTTCTTTACCACTCTCAGCATTTCCATAAACAATAACATTTCCCTGTTTCTTAAAGTCAATTTCAACTGGTCCTTGTCTTTGGTTATATGGATCATCATATTCTCCAACTACAGGTATTACTTCATTTTCTTTTTTCTGTATATTGTATTTTTTCTTAATGTTATCTAACATAATAACATTTGGTATATTATCCAACCATAATGGTTTAAGTTTAATGTTTTCATGTTTTCCAAGCTGATAAATATATTTTACAATGTTGGTTAACTGTTCACCATCTTTTCTTGTTGGAGACTTTAATGTATCATCTACTTTTTTTATTACAGAACCAATATTTGATACAAATTTCATTGAAGTATCTACTTTTTTCTTGATTATGTCTGATGGCTCATAACTTGCTCCAGCCCAAGCAGATTGTCCTAATGCAAAATATTCGTTATTACCAACTTGAATATAAAATTGTCCAACCCTCTTTAAATCTGCCGCATCTGGTCTTTTTATAACATCTATACTGTCTTGTCTGTCTTGTACTTTTAAACATATACCGAACCTACTATTACTACGAATTTGGTCATTTACAACGCCAGCCGGTTTTTGAGTTGCAAGTATTAAGTGTACTCCTAAACTACGTCCTATTCTCGCAACACTTATTAATTCATCCATAAAGTCAGGTTGTTGCTGTTTTAACTCTGCAAATTCATCACATATTATCAATAAGTGCGGTATTGGCTCTTTTACAATTCCATCATGGTATAATTTTTGATACTTGTATATATCAATAGTTCCTTCATCTGTTTTTTCTCTTGCCTGATTAAACTTTACTTGTCTTCTTCTTAGCTCACTCTGTATAGAAACTAAAGACCTTTGAAGTCCGGCTTTATCAATATTTGTTATGGTTCCAACTATATGAGGTAATTTCACATCACCTTTTTGGAACGCTCCTGCAAGGCCTCCACCTTTGTAATCTATTAATATCATAGATACATCATTTGGATGGTAGTTAACCGCAAGTGAAAGGATATATGTGATTATAAATTCACTCTTTCCGGATCCAGTACTTCCTGCTATTAATCCATGTGGTCCATGTGCCTTTTCATGAATATCTAACACAATTGGCATTCCATTAGTATCGATTCCTATTGGTGCTTGCAAAGATTTTGTAGAATCATTTGTCATCCATCTTTGTAATATATTTAACTGCTCAATTCTACCAGCATCATACATTTCCAAAAAAGTATACACCTCTGGTAATGCAAACTTTGATGTTGCATTAAGCTTAATTGGTATATTAGATAACCTTTGCCCAATATTTTCGAAAAAGAACGTGAAAGATGGATCAAAATAAAACTCTTTTTTTGTAGTCGATGTAATTTGATTTTCAAATAAGCTACCATTTGTTCCGTCTATACTAATAAACAGTTGACATTCATTTGGTAAATGTAACATATTATCTGTTAAACAGAACAATCCAAATCCTAAGTTCCTCTTTGCGTTTAAAATTTCTGTTATTATTTTAAGTCCTTCTATTTTTTGGTAATCATCTGTTATTATTAAATAATATGGTGCAAATGAACGGTAATCAAATTTGTCATCATACTTTCTTCTATTATTTAATTCAATTTCAAGATATCTTGAAATATCCTTCATGTCCTCATATTCGTCTGCCCAAAATCTAATTTGTTTTTGTTCATCCCACACATGTGGTAAGGTTTTCATGTTCTCCCATCTTATGGTTTTCTCTTTTTTTAATAAGAATACTAATTTTAAATCTGCATAACTATGCAACGCAATTAATTGCATAATTAAATTTTGTGCAAACTTTTCAGTTGTTCTATCATCATTTTCAATAATTGCAGCCGCAATATTTTTTGATGTAAGAGAAGCCGTGATTGGAACATTCTTTATCACCTTAGATTTTTTTGCTACAGAATTTATTAATTCTACTAGGTTATCTTCCTCCAAAGAAAATTCCTTATTAGGATACTCTATATCTGCCGCTATTGGCAAATTTCCAAGTCCTAACCTCACAGTAAGAAAATCATCGTCCTCTGTTCTTCTTTCCCATAGCCTAGATTCTCTATTTAGTATTATTCTAGCACATTCCTCAGCAGATAAATATTTTTCAAAAAGTATCTTCTTTTGTTTAAGCATTACATCGTCTATTTGTTGAATTTTTTTATTTATATATTCTTTATATTTTTTCTGACGTTTAGCTTCTTTCTTTATCTTCTTATTTTTCTCATACTTATTATTAAGTATTGGAAACAAAATCATACTAATTAACATTGAGACTGTCATTAACGCAGATAGTCCGGTACTTTTAAAAGATGCCGTTCCACTTGAAACATCGCTAATTGTTGAACTCATAGATAATACCATTACAATTCCCATAGCCAGACTTGGTCCTATTGTATATATTAATGGTTTTTCGTCTTTCTCTTGTTTTTGTGGTGGAGCATCTATTTTTATTTTTTCTTTTTCAATTTGATTAGTTATCCTTGGTGCTCTCGTAAAGTAATCCTTATCTGTAAAAAGTTGAACATCTTCATCTGTTACTTCACTACTTGTTATTATTCTGTTTTCTTTTTTTACAATTTCCAGTTTATTTAAATTATATGTTACTCTATTAAAAGGATTATTTATGAAAACATTGTTTCCAACAATTATAATCCTTAATCCCATTATAAATATAATATCACCATTAAATAGTAACTTTAATCTATTTGCCACTGGTAAATCATTTAGAAAAGTTCCATAACTTTCATCAAAATTTTCTACCATCAACTTTCCATTGCTGTAAAAAATTCTGGCTTGTTCTTGCTTTATTAAAGAATTATTATATATAATATCGCTATCTGCTTTTCTTCCAATTGTTATTTCTTGAAAATTTTTAGCATTTAACTGAATAAAATCTCTCTCATATGTCGGTTCACAAAGCAATATATACAGCATATTTGGATTACTCGCTAAAGAAATATAATATATGCCATTTTCTTGTAACTTTATCTCACTAAAAATATTTGCTTTGTTTTTTACTATTTTTGAGATATTCCATGAATTTATTGCTCTTGGATCCAAGATTTTTGCTTGTTCATTACTATATATGTTCCATTCATTATTTTTTCCAATAATGTTTACAAGTTTCTTTCCATCGTCACTATTTGTTATCCAATAATTACCTGTTTTTTCATGAGGTAATATTAATTTATACAAAACATTTTTTCCTATTAATGTGACTAGCATTTTTTTACACTTTCCTATTTATTTTCAAGTTCTTCTATTGCTTCTTTTAACTTTTTCTTGAACTCCTCTTCTTCTTCATCTACTAGTCCAATAAAATGTACTTCTTCTATTTGTGAATGATTGAATACATAGTTAGCCTCTGATGTTAGCATTCCCTCTGGGTATAGGCATCCACTGTAATCCCATATATTTTTTTGACCATTTTCACCTTGTTCCATTTGTAAAAATCCTGTTATCATTAATCTTTTTTGGCCATCTTTTAATCTTACTACACTTCCTATTGGTAAGAATTTTCCTTCCATATTATTTTCTCCCTTCATTTGTAATTAAACATATTATATATATGCTTTCTAAAACCAGTGTCGCTTTAGAAAGCACATATAGTGCTTTCTTTTTATTGTACTGTATTTGCTTTTTCTGTTGTTTCAATATCTTGTTGTGTTTGAGTCATTAATTTTGAAAATTCATTATTAATGTTGTCAAATGCCATTAATATGTCATTCTTTAATTTGTTGAATCTTGCTTTAAAGCTTTCAGAAGCTTCACTTTGCCATTCAACTCTGTTATATTCAGCTTCAATTTTATTCATTAATTCCTTTGATGCATCAAATTTTTCAGATACGCTTCTTTGTGTATTAGCAACTTCTGCTGTCATGAATCTCATTCCAACATCGTTTGTTATTGGTAAGTTTTCAATGTTATTGGCAGATGTTTCTTCTGCTGATGTAACATTTTGTCCTTTATCAGCTTGAGCATAGTTGTTAGCTATTGTTTCAACTGCAAATGGTATTTCTGTAACTACCAATTTTAGTAAATCATTTACTTGTGGTATTAATTCATTAAAATCTTTTACTAATTCATTGTATCTAACTCCATACCATGAATTATGCATTTCTCCTACGTTTGAGTATGCTGTTCTTAATTCATTATTTAATTCTAATGCATACTCTCTCATTGCTTTTGCTTGTCTTGGCATTGCCTCATAATCTACATGATCTATTTTTGCCATATTCTTTTCCTCCTTTAAGATTATCATTTTAGAATGATATTTTCAAAATCATAATAACAATACAAAATTTAAATGTCAATAGTTTTTTTATTTTTGTTTTTTTATTTTTTCCATATTCGTAAATTTATATTCAGCGGTCTTACAAAAAATATGATGTAAATTTTTAATAACCTTTACATCATATTTTCATTTATCTTTTAAATTCTTCTAATCTTTGCTCATATGCCTCCATTGTTTCTTTCTCAAAAGCTATTGTTGGCTTCTCTACTCCTAGCATTTGAATTAATTTCTTGGTAAACAATGGATTTAATATTAATATTGGTCCTATTAAATATGTTCCAATAAAGTTATTTTGTTTTATGCCTTCTAACTTGCTTTCTTTATTTAGCCCTATTCCTTTTTCTGCTTCTACAAAATAATTATTTTCATTATCTCCATATGTCATTGTAAATTGGCTCTTAAACCCTACTATTTCTATGTCTTCATATTTTCCTAAGAATATGCTGTTATGTCTGTGCATCATATCTCTTTTTGCATAGATATCAAATATTGAAAGTGCTTCTATCCTACTTCCATCTTCATTTTCTATGTATTTTCCAAATAACTCAACTGCATTTCCTGTTACTAAAAATACAACATTTTTCTTTATTAGTTCTTCTATTTTTTCTTTATATGGTCTTAACTTGCGTATTGCAACTTCTTGAATATTCTCTGGCATTGGCCCCATATATATCATGTCAATATCTTGTGTTACAAATGCAGGCTCAGAATTTATTTCTGTTTTTATTATTTCTGCATCTGGCAAACATTTTTTTAAATATTTTATATTGCTAATATCTCCAAATAAGTTACAAACTTCTGGATATAACATTTCTATTTTCATTCTTCAACCTTCTTTCCGAAAGTATCTTCCAATATTTTCTTAACTTCTTGATGAACTTCTTCTTTCTGTTTCATTGCATATAAATCGTACAAAACATAAACACTTTCTATATCTTTAGGCTTGAAATATTTTCTTACAGACTCAACTTCATCTCTATCTGCAAATATTTTTTCCATTGGTACTCCTGCCATTAAAAGTCTTACAATTGTGTCTTTAGACCTTTTACCACTTACTATTATTTGTTCAACATTGTCTCCATTTAAGAACTCATAATCTGTATCATAAAACCATGTTATAGTTTCATTATCTTCATGCAAGTCATCTAAAAATAAAATTATAGTTTTCTTTTCTGGTTGTTTTCTTACATAGTCAAATACTCTAGAACAAGCAATTGGGTTCTGTCCTTTCGCAAGGTGAAGTACAATTTTCTTTCCCGCAACCTCGTCTTGCGAAAATCTTGTATCTACTATCTTAGTTTTCTTAAGTGCATCATTTATTTTCTCATCACTTAATCCAACCTGTTTTAGAGCAACTATTGCGGATAACATATTATAAATGTTTATTATACCATCTGCTACCATTGAATAACTGTATTCTGTATTTTTATCATTGTCTTTTATTGTTACAAGTTTATTTTCAAAGTCAATTTTAGTTGTTTCATAATCTCTTTTTGGAGTTCCAAATCCACAATTTGGGCATTTCATTTTTCCAACATGATGATATCTATAATATTCATATTCTAACTTTGTACCACATTTTGGGCATAGTACCATGTCTTGAACAATGTTTTCACATTTTTCAGTATCAGTATCTAGTCTATCTATTCCAAAATAAATCTTCTTATTTTCACTGGCTAAATTTACACATATCGGATCGTCACCATTTGTAATTACTGTTGTAGCCTTTGGTATTGCATTGTTTATAATTCCAGCAATAAATGCGGTGTGTGCATTTCTTTTTAGTGAATCTCTCGAAAGATTGTTACATACTAGATATGTTGGAGTAATATATTTAAAAATATGTATTGTACTCCTCTCGTCCATCTCAAATACTGCAATATCTTTTGTATTTTTCCCTGTTATTGTGTTATTATTTACAAAGCTTGCTGCAATTCCAGTATTCATATTTGAACCATATCTATTATTAATAACTTTGTATCCATTATCTTCTAGCACATCATTAATCATGTTGGATACTGTTGTTTTTCCATTTGTTCCTGTAACTCCTATAATTACTGGTGGTTTATCTATTTGCTCTAGAAAGTTAGGGCATATTTTTAATGCTAAATTTCCTGGAAAGTATGATGCATTTCTTCTTAGCAATTTTAGAGATTTATTTGCACATTTTGCTAAAAACATTGCTGTATAAAATTTAAAAGTTTTCTTCATTTTTATTTGTTTCCTCCTTAATTTAGCTTTGAAAAGAATTAAACTTTGGCAAGGAAAATGAATTTCAAAGGCAAGGGCGCATACTTTTTGTATGTAACTGCATTTTTAATACAATTTATCGCAGACAAGTTTATAATTATTTTCAAAACTATTTACATTTTACCTTTATATGTTATATTTTTCAATATATTTTACAAAAAAATTTGGAGACTTAAGATATTCTCTTAAATCTCCTTTTTTTGAATACTTCTTTAATATAATTTTTCCAATATGTTTTGTATTTGCTTGCTCATAAATATTGCTCTCATATCATTTATTTCGTTGTATTCTTGTAATTTGCTTAATTTCTGCAATATGGCTTTTGTCTTTTGTTCTTGTTCTTTTTGCATAGCTTTTCTTATTTTTATTTCTTCATCTAGTTTTTTATTTATTTCTTCTAATATTACTGCAAGTGTTTCTTCATTTTTACTATGGGTAGAACTCATAATACCACCTGCTTTCTATATTAAATTATTTTTCAACAAATTCATCTATTTTAATGTGAACATCCTTAAGTTGATTATCTTCTACTCTGCTTGGTGCATTCATCATTGCATCTCTTGCTTTCTTGTTCTTAGGAAATGCTATTACTTCTCTTATATTTTGAGTATTTGCAATTAACATTACCATTCTATCAAGTCCAGGAGCCGCACCTGCATGTGGAGGTGTTCCATATTTAAATGCCTTATATAATGCTCCAAATTTTTCTTCTACTGTTTTTTCTGAATATCCTGCTATCTCGAAAGCTTTTACCATCAGTTTAGGGTCATGGTTTCTAACTGCTCCAGAAGCCATTTCATATCCATTACATACTAAATCATATTGATATGCTAAAATATCTAATGGGTCTTTATTTTCTAATGCTTCCATTCCACCTTGTGGCATTGAGAATGGGTTATGATTAAAGTCAACTTTTTCTTCGTCTTCATTGTATTCATACATTGGAAAATCTACTATAAAGCAGAATCTGTATACATTCTTTTCTAGTAAATCTAGTCTATTTCCTAATTCTATTCTTACTTGACCTGCTATTTTTTGAGCTGTTTCTAATTTATCTGCTATAAAGAATATGCTATCTCCAGATTTTGCTCCGAGTTTTTCTTCTAATCCTTTTAAAATATCCTCTGTTATAAATTTAGCAATTCCACCTTGTGGAGCATTATTCTCATCTATTTTTGTCCATGCAAGACCTTTAGCCCCTTGTTCTTCAACTGCAAATTCTGTCATATTATCAAAGAATTTTCTTCCTTGAGCTGCACCGTTTGGAACAACTATTGCTTTTATTATCTTATCTTGGAATGCTTTAAATTCTGTTCCTGCAAATATTTTTGTTGCATCTTGTATTATTAATGGGTTTCTTAAGTCTGGTTTATCAATTCCGTACTTCTCCATTGCTTCTCTGTATGGTATACGTATAAATGGACCTTCGTCTACTTTCCAGTCTGTAAATTTCTTAAATACAGTTGGTACTAATTCTTCCATTACAGCAAGTACATCTTCTTGAGTAGCAAAAGCCATCTCAAAATCGACTTGGTAGAACTCCCCTGGTGCTCTATCTGCTCTTGGATCTTCATCTCTAAAACATGGAGCAATTTGGAAGTATTTATCAAATCCAGAAATCATAAGTAATTGTTTAAATTGTTGTGGAGCCTGTGGTAATGCATAGAACTCTCCTGGATGCAATCTGCTTGGAACTAAGAAGTCTCTAGCCCCTTCTGGTGATGAATTTGCAAGTATTGGAGTTTGAATTTCTGCAAATCCCATTTCATCCATCTTGTCTCTTATAGCTTTCATTATTTTAGAACGTAGCAATATGCTGTTATGTATTTTGTTGTTACGTAAGTCTAAAAATCTATATTCTAGTCTTAAATCTTCTCTTACAGCTTCAATATCAGCTTTCTCTGAATTTATTTCAAAAGGCAATGTTGATTCACATTCACCTAATAAAACAACTTTCTTTGCATCTATTTCAATTTCTCCAGTAGGAATCTTTGCATTTTTGTTAGATCTTTCAACAACTGTTCCTTCCACAGAAATAACGCATTCTGTGCATAAATTAGCTATTTGTGCCTTTAATTCTTCACTAGATACAACAATTTGAGTAATTCCATATTGGTCTCTTAAATCTATAAAAGTCATTCCTCCAAGATTTCTAATTCTTTGAATCCATCCTGCAAGTTTAACTTCTTGCCCAACATTTTGAATGTTTAACTCACCACAATTTTGTGTTCTATATACGTTTGTCATTTACATTACATCCTTTTCATTAAAATTTATTTTATCCGTGCCATAATTTTACAACATTTTTCAGTAAAAGTCTATACTTACGATGTTGTAAATTAAAATAATTTGTAGAAAAAAGTAGTACAATTCTTATTGCACTACTTAAAATTTATTTTTTAATATATATTGAAAAAGTTTCATCATCAAAAACTTTCTCATAATTCTCGTCTGCACTTATATATGTATTTATTATTTCTTTATCTTCAACAATAGCATAGTCAATTTCATACTTTGCAAAAGTATCATTATAATTAACATTTCCTCTTGATGTTTCAAGCCAATCTTTCAATATTGTTACATTATTGAACTCTTCTGTAAATATTTCTGACCTAGAGTCCACAAATGCTGGTATTCCTGAAAGTTCTAAATAACTTCCATAATTAAAGCTAT
>ENA-UOJG01003782-UOJG01003782.1-human-gut-metagenome-genome-assembly--contig:-C47-NODE-3782-length-10234-cov-6.069260_pt1 | contig 10234 bp, 13 predicted proteins | sample MGYA00242340_ERZ723887 | MGnify/ENA metagenome assembly ERZ723887 | reverse complement strand
TAAAAATATATATAATAAAATTAAAGAATATAATGAAATAATTATTCACCGTCATAAAAAACCAGACGGAGATGCTTTATGAAGTCAATTGGGGCTAAAAGAAGCCATAATTTCAACTTTTCCAACGAAAACGGTAAAAGCAGTTGGAGATGATCTTGGAAGATATTCTTGGATGGGTAAAATGGATGAGGCAACACTAGAAGAATATAAAGATGCCCTTGTTATTATTTTAGATTGTGGATCAGAAAGATTAATAAGTGATGAACGATATAAGGAAGCTTCTTATGTAATTAAGATTGATCACCATATTCCTCAAGGATCTTATGGTAATTTTTCTTATGTAAATACGGAAAGTGAATCTTGTGCAAGCATTGTTGCAGAATTCTTATTTGATAAAAAATTTGTTATTAATCAATCCGCTGCTAGCTTATTATTTACGGGAATTGTGACTGATAGTGGTCGCTTTAGATATTCTTCCACCACATCAAGAACTTATAAAATTGTATCTAAATTAATGGAAAGTAATATTGATACAGAAACAATATACAATAAAATTTATGTTGATAAATTGAAAAATGTAAAAATTAAAGCGAAAATGGTTGATAAATTTAAGGTACTAGATAGTGGTGTAGCTTATCTAATTAACACTAAAGAAGATATAGAAAAAATAGGATTACCTATTTTTGATGTTTCTAGAGGAATGGTTAATGTAATGGCTGGTATTGAAGAGGTGAGCGTTTGGGCTTCATTTTCGGAAGATACTAACGGAGATATATACTGTGAATTTAGATCGAATGGTAAGAATATTAATAGTGTTGCCGTAAAATATGGAGGCGGTGGTCACTTACAAGCAAGTGGAGCCACGGTAAAAAGTTTTGAAACTGTTAAAAAAATTATAGAAGACTTAGAAAAAGTTGCAAGAGGTGAGTAATGAACAACAAAATATTTTTAGATATATTGAACAAAATAAAAGAATATGACACAATAATTATTCATCGTCATATTAGACCAGATGGCGATTGTATTGGTAGTCAAATGGGCTTAAAAGAAATAATCAAACAAAATTTTAAAGACAAAAAAGTATATGCTGTTGGTGATGACATACCAGAATACTTATCAACAATTGGTACTCCTGATAGTGTAAGTGATGAATTGTATGCTACTAGTTTAGTAATTGTGGTTGATACATCTAACAAAGAAAGAATACATGATGAAAGATGGCAAAAAGGTAATTATATAATTAAAATAGACCATCATGATGATAGTGAAGAATTTGGTGATTTAAGCTATGTTGATCCAACCTCTCCTGCTTGCTCATCAATTATTGTTTCGATGTTTAAAACGTGGGAAAATTTAATTATGCCCAAAGAAGCGGCTTACGCTTTATACTTTGGAATTACCACAGATACAGGTAGATTTAGATATCGTGGCGTGGATGGTAGGGTCTTAGAAAATGCTGGTTACTTAGTTGATCAAGGGCTTGATATTCAAGAAATTTATGAAAGACTTTATGTTGAAGATTTATCAACAACAAAACTAGAAGGGTACGTTTTAACTCACTTTAAAACAACGCCATCAGGAGTTGCATATATATACTTTACAGAAAAAATGATGAAAAAATATGGAGTTAGTAAAGAAGATGCTGCTAATTTGGTTAACTCTTTAAGTTCAATTAAAGGTAGTTTAATATGGGTGGCTTTTGTAGATCAAATGTTAGAGAGTGAAATTGATAAAAATGGACAAGATAAATCCAAAGAAATTAGATGTCGTCTTCGTTCAAGAAGAGTAGCAATAAATGAAATTGCATCTCATTATCGCGGCGGTGGCCACTTACAGGCAAGTGGAGCTACAATATATTCAAGAAAAGAAATGAATGCTATATTAAAAGAATTAGATGATGCTCTAAGAATTTATAAGAAAGATAATCCCGATGCTTTTTAATAAAAAAATCTTAATAACAAATGATGATGGTATCTTTAGCGAAGGCTTAAAAGCCTTGACAGAAGAAATTTATAAAATTACTCCAAATATTTTAATCGTAGCTCCAGCTAAGGAACAATCAGCTGTCTCTCATTCAATGACAATTAGAAGAGGATTAACACTAAAAAAAGTCAATTCTTTATATTTAGATGTTGCTACATATACTTTGGATGGAACACCTAGCGATTGTATCAAAGTTGCTTATCATTATTTAAACTATCATCCTGATTACGTAGTATCGGGAATTAATAACGGATTTAATCTAGGTGATGATATTTTATATTCAGGAACAGTTGCTGCGTGTTTTGAAGCATATTTGTTAAAAGTTAAATCAATAGCTTTTTCATGTGATGTAGGTCAATTTGAAACTAAAAGATATATCAAAAATGTTATTGATTACATCGATAAATCAAAAGAATTATCTGAAAGAATGCTTTTAAACGTTAATATTCCTTTATCACCTTTAGGAATAAAAATAACAAAACAAGGAAAAAATCCTTATAATACCTCTTATCTATTAAAAGATGGAATGCTTTATGTTGAAGGAAATTCTATTGCAGAAAAAGTTTTACAAGATGAAAACGCAGATGTATTTGTTGTTTCAAAGGGATATATATCTATAACACCGTTGACAATCGACCGAACAGAATATTAGTTATAAAATAAAATAATTAACATATATTTTAATGGTGATACAATGAAAGTATTAAAAACTATCAAGTGGATTATTCAATCATTTTTGTTTGGAATTGTCATACTATTTGTTTTTAATCTAATAGGCGTTTATTTAAATATTAATATTCCCATTAATATATGGACTATAATTCTTGTTGGTTTTTTAAGAATTCCTGGTTTAGCAGCTATTTTAATATTTATGTTAGTATAAAAATGGACAATAAAAATGAAAGTAAGAGTAAATTTAAAAATAATAGAATTTGATCAAAAAGAAAATATTAGAAATACTGTTGTTGATTTAACAACAGAAGGCATGTATAATGATAAGGATGATGTATTAATTTTTAAAGAAGATCATAAAAATAAAATGCTTTGTAAAGTTACAAGATTACCAAATGAACTATTAATAGAAAGAACAGGAGATTACAATACCAAAATGGTTATCAAAAGAAATGGTGTAAGCCATTATGATATATCAGTGAAGGAAGGCAATCTTAGTATTCCAATTTATATTAAAAGTTTGAAACTTGCTTATAAAAAATATGATGTTGAATACCAAACTGATGATGATATTTCTTCTTTAAAAGAACGAAAGATAGTTATAACTATTTTATAGAACTTTCTAAAATACTTGCAAAAAAAATAATAATGTAGTATAATACTAACAATAAAAAGTATAAAAGTATATTGGGAGGCACGTATGGGTGCAAAAGAAAAAGATAAATCTTTATTAGAAATAGCAATTGAGCTATTAAGTACTAAACATAAACCACAACCTATCATGCAAATAGCAAAGGAAACAATGGAATTAAAAGGGCTTAAAACAGCTGTAGCCAAAGAATTGTTACCTCAATTTTTAGCTGACTTCATGGAGTCAGGATATTTTGTATATTGTGGCGATGGTTGTTGGGACTTAAAAGAACGTCAAGCTACTTCAATCTTAGATAAAGACAGTAGCGATTATGAAGCTTATGAAGAAGAGGATGAAGACGTTAAGAATAATGAATTAAAAGAAGATGATTATGATTACGATGGAACAAATAATAACGACGTATCTAATGATGAAGAAGACAATGAAGACGAAGAAGACGATGATATTTCTTCATTATTAAAAGAAGGCGAAAGTGAAGAAATAGATTCAGAGGACGGTGTAGAAACTGGCTTTGAAGAATACACTGGCGACGATGATGATATGTAGTTATTAATAAATCTAAGTCATTAAAAAAAGATATATTTATCCTGTAGATTTATTAATTTACAGGATTTTATTTTTAATATTAAAAGTAGGAGTAATATATGCAAGCATCAGAAATAAAAAAAATTTTGGAGGAAAATAATATTAGTGTAAAAAAACAGTATGGCCAAAATTTCTTAATGGATGATAATATTATCAAAAAAATTTGTGATATATCAAACATTGATAAAGAAACTAATGTTATTGAAATTGGACCAGGGTTGGGCTTTTTAACAAAGGAATTATCACAAAGAGCTAAACAAGTGTTATGCTATGAAGTTGATGGTGATATGATAAAAATATTAACAAATAAATTTTCTTCCAGCAATGTTATTATTAAATATCAAGATTTTTTAAAAGCTAATATCGATGAAGATATCAAAAAAATATTTTCTTCAGACAATGTTATTGTAGTTGCTAATTTGCCGTATTATATTACTACTGCTATCCTTACAAAAATTTTAAATGAATCAAAATATATTAAACAACTTACAGTTATGATGCAGGAGGAAGTGGCGCAAAGAATATGTGGCACACCATCAACCAAAGACTATAATGCTTTAAGCGTATTAATACAATATTATACTAATACTACCAATGCCATTAAGGTGCCCTCAAGTGTATTCTTTCCTGCTCCCAAAGTTGATAGCAGTGTAGTTTTAATTAAAAAGAAAGATACTATAGCGAATAAAGTATTGGATGAAAAATATTTTAAAACATTCATTTATACTATCTTTGCCCAAAGGCGAAAAACACTTATTAATAATTTAAAAAAATTACCAAAGTTTGATTATGAAAAAACATCTGAAATATTCAATGAATTGAATATTGACTTATCAGTTAGAGCTGAAAAACTTTCCGTAGATGAAATAGTTAATTTAACTAATAAATTTTATTTATCACAAAACTAATTAAATAATCATATATTTATCTATAGGAAGTGTTAAAATGTTTAAAAAAGGCGAATTAGTAACTATTAATAGTGAAGAAAAGAAAATTGTATATGTGATAGAAGAAATAAATAATACAAACGCCTTTTTAAAAGGATTTACCCATCGTGTAAAAAAATGCGAAAGCTTAAATAATCTTGAATATGCTACCAACCAGATAAAAGAAAAAGAAATAAAAACTATTAATCGTGTTAGAGAACAAACGTTAAGAGAAAATAAAACTAGAAATAAAAAACAAGCTATATTTGGAACTATTCTTCATATCGATGGTGATGAAACTTTCCTAGCTAGTTGTATGGAATTATATAAAGAATTAGATATATATGCCTGGGGACTACATATGAATGAGAAAAACATAAAAAATATAATTGTTGATGTAATTGATGATTTAAACCCTGATATTATAGTATTAACAGGACATGATTTTTATAATGGTAAAAATTTAAAAGAATTAACGAATTATGAAAATAGTGTTGAATATATGACGGCAACTAAAAAAATTAGACAAAAGTTTGGAAAAGATGATTCAATAGTAATAGCTGGAGCTTGTTCTTCAAACTTTGAAGCATTAATAGCTAGTGGTGCTAATTTTGCCTCAAGCCCTAAACGCATAAATGTTCATACTTATGATCCTGCTGTTATCGCTATAAAGTGTGCAACTACTCCCTTTGACCAAAATGTCAATTTTGAGAACACATTAAAATATATAATAAATGGAAGAGACGCTTATGGAGGAATAGAAACAAAAGGTAAAATGAGATTGCTATTATAAAATTTAAAAAGAAAAGGACTCTTATAAACAAATGATTTACTATGCTCATGCAAAAATTAATTTAAGATTAGAAGTAGAAAAATGTTTAAAAAATGATTTTCATTATCTACACATGGTTAATGCTAAAATAGGCCTTGCTGATGCTTTACATATAGAAGAAAGTGACAAAAACGAAGTTACTTATTCTGTAAATGATCTAAATAGAATGGAAAAAAATACTTGTCTTTTAGTATTAGAACAAGTAAGTAGAATGTATAAACTTGATAAAAAGTTTAAAATTTATATAGAAAAGAAGATTCCTATTGGAGCTGGTCTTGGAGGCGGAACAGCCGATGCGGCAGCAATTATAAATTTTTTAAATGAATATAATAATCTAAATATGAGTTATTTTGATAAACTTCAAATAGGACTTCATTATGGAACTGATATTCCCTACTGCCTATGTGATGATATTGCTTATGTAGAAGGAATAGGTGATATTGTTACACCTATTAATTGTGAATTATCTAGTAAGGTGATTATAGTTTATCCAAACATAAATGTATCTACAAAACTAGTATATAATAATTTAAAGAAATATTCACAACCGTTAGGTGTAAAAAAAGTAAGAGAGTACATTGAGAATAAAAAAATCAAAGAATTACTCCATAATGATTTAGAATCATCAGCATTTGAAATATTTCCGATACTTAAACAAATAAAAACTACTCTTGCTTCATATGGTGATGTTGTTATGAGTGGCAGTGGCTCTGCCTTTATAATTTTCCCTAAAACCAATGATTCTTTTAATCAAATAAGAGAATGCTATAAAGACTTTTTGGTGGTTGAAACGGAAATTATTTAGACTTTTTAACTCTTTAATTTTAGTTTTTAGACTAAAAATGCAAAAAAAATATCGTTTGACTTTACGGAAACGCTTACACGTGGTAAAATATATACGTAGAGAGGACGAGAAAATGCAAATTACTAGTGTTAAAATTAGAAAAATGAATGGCAAAAGTAGATTAAGAGCAATTGTATCTATTACAATTGATGATGCTTTTGCAATTCATGAATTAAAAATTATCGATGGTAGAGATGGACTATTTGTTGCTATGCCAAGTCATAAAGACAACAATGATACTTATAGAGATATTGCCCATCCAATTAACGCTCAAGCACGCAATCTTGTAGAAGAAACGGTAATTAAAGAATATAAAGCTATGCTTGAAAATCAAAACATAAATATGTAGCTATTCATTTTTCGGCTGTTCTAAAAAAGAACAGCTTTTTTTATTGTTTAAACAAAAAATATACTAATAAAAAGAAAATTAAAATATAAAATTTAATCTTTAACATTTTAATTATTAAAGTTAGGTTTTATTATTTGATAAAATAACAAAAAAAAGGTATAATATATATAGTATCTATTTTAATACTTGGAGGAAATCATGGAAAGAACAGCAAAAGACATTAGATTATTAGTTGCCAAATGTATAGCATCTGCTGGCCAGGGCCATATAGGTGGTAGCTTATCTATCGTTGATGTGTTAACAGTATTGTATGAAAAATACATGAATGTAAATCCGTCTAATCCACACATGGAAGGCAGAGACAGATTAGTTTTATCGAAGGGACATTGTGCACCTGCTTTATATGCTACTTTGGCATATAAAGGATTTATAAAGGAAGAAGAACTTTATACGCTTAATAAAATTGGCACTCATTTGCCAAGTCACTGTGATATGAACAAAGTTCCTGGAGTTGACATGACTGCTGGTTCTTTAGGACAAGGAATTTCATGTGCTTGCGGTATGGCATTAGCTTCAAAACTTGCTTCAGATAAAGCAACAATCTATTGTATAATTGGTGATGGAGAATCACAGGAAGGACAAGTTTGGGAAGCAAGCATGTTTGCTGCACAACAAAAACTAGATAATTTGATTGTTCTTTTAGATAATAATAAATTACAATTAGGTGGATATACAGAAAGTATAAATAGCTTAATTGATCCTGTAAAAAAATGGGAAAGCTTTGGCTTTTATGTTCAAAATATTGATGGTAATAATATTGAAGAAATTGACAAAGCCCTAGCTCTTGCTAAAACTAATAAAGGTAAACCATCATTAATTGTTTTAAACACTGTTAAAGGAAAAGGCATAAAATTTGTAGAAGAAGCTACAACATCTAATCACTCAATGCCAATTACTAAAGAAGAATTAGAAGAAGTAGAAAGGGAATTAAAATAGGTGATGAAAATGGAATTTAGACAAGCACTAGCAAGTGAACTTTCGAAATTAATGAAATTAGATGAAAAAATAATAGTTTTAGATGCCGACTTGTGCAAGCCAGATGGCCTTGATAAACTATTTAAAGAATATCCAACAAGATGCATTGAATGTGGAATTCAAGAAGCCAACATGGTTGGTGTTTCTGCTGGCCTTTCTGCTTATGGTTATAAACCTATAGCTGTATCATTTGCACCATTTATTACAAGAAGAGTATTTGATCAAATCGCTGTTTCCTGTGCTTATGCAAAACAAAATGTAAAATTAGTTGGTACAGATCCAGGTATTACAGCTGAAGCAAATGGTGGAACACATATGACGTTTGAAGATATAGCGATGATGAGAAGCTTACCAAATATGCTAGTTTATGATGCTGTGGATGCTGTACAATTGTCGCAAGCAATCCCTCAAATTATGAATTATGAAGGCAATGCCTATATTAGAATGCCTAGAAAATCACGCCCAGATGTATTTAAAGAAGATTACCAATTTACATTGGGTAAAGCTGATATTGTTTCTTCTGGTGATGATATTACAATATTAGCAACAGGAACAATGGTATATGAAGCATTACTTGCTAAGGAATCATTAAAAGAAAAAGGTATTAACGCTGAAGTTGTAAGCGTAAATACAATTAAACCATTAGATGAAGAAACAATTTTAAAATCAATAATGAAAACTAAACATGTAGTTACATGTGAAAATCATAACTATATAGGAGGGCTATACTCAACAATAGCAGAATTATTATGCAAAAAATATCCACTTCATATAGGATATGTTGCAATAAATGATGAGTTTGGCCAAGTAGGTAAATATGACGAACTATTGAAAGTGTACCACTTAACTCCAAACGATATAGTTAACGAAGTTTTAAGAGAGTTGAATAAATAGGGAAATAATATAATTCAAAATAGGAGAAGAAAATGGCTTTAATTCATGAAAAGAAAATCAAAATTTTTTCGTTAAATTCTAACGTAGAACTTGCAAAGGAAATTGCTGATAAAGTTGGTGTAGAATTATCTGATTGTAATGTAACTAGATTTGCAGATGGTGAAGTATCTGTAAGTATCAATGAAACAGTAAGAGGACACATTGTGTTTGTTATTCAATCAACAAGTGCACCGGTAAATGATAACTATATGGAATTATTGGTAATGATTGATGCACTAAAGAGAGCTTCTGCCAAAGAAATTAACGTAATTATGCCTTACTATGGATACTCAAGACAAGACCGAAAGGCTGCACCTCGTCAACCAATTTCTGCTAAATTAATGGCTGATTTATTACAGGCTGCTGGTGCAGATAGAATGATGTGCTTGGACTTACATGCCGCTCAAATTCAAGGTTTCTTTGATATTCCAATTGATAACTTTTTAGCATTACCAATTTTAGGAAAATATTTTGTAAAGAAAAATTTAAGTGACGTTGTTGTAGTTTCTCCAGATCATGGTGGTACAACACGTGCTAGAAAACTTGCAGAGATACTTGATTCCCCAATTGCTATAGTTGATAAAAGAAGACCAAAACCAAATTCTGCTGAGGTAATGAATTTAATTGGTGATGTTAAAGACAAAAACTGCGTTATTATAGATGATATGGTTGATACTGCTGGAACACTTGCTATTGTAGTTGATAAATTAATGGAACAAGGCGCGAAATCTGTTTATGCTTGCTGTAGCCATGCGTTATTATCTGGCAATGCTTGTGACAAATTAGATAGAACTCAATTAAAAGAATTAGTAATTACTAACAGTGTCCGCTTACCAGATGAAAAGAAAGAAAAATATCCATGGATAAAACAATTATCTATTGCTACATTATTAGCAAGAGGTATAATGAACATCGTTGATGATAAACCAGTAAGCGATTTATTCACATATACAAAAGAAGAACTATAAAATGATAAATTATAATAGGGATTTATACGCAAAAGAAAGACCATATTATATTATTCCAGATAATACTAAATCATCTTTTAGAATAGAAAGAATAGCTACATTTTCTTCTATTGAAGAAATATTAAATGACCAAACTATTAAAAGTACGGAGATAGATGAGAAATATTTTGATACAAAATATCTTACAGAAATTAAAAAGTCAGTTCAAATATTAAACGTAAAAAAATAAAAAAGCATTTAAATGGACATTAGATGTGAAAAATGATATACTATCTAGGCGTGTGTGAAATAGCATACGTTTAGATAGTATATTTTACGATTACAATTAAACAAAAAATCAAATTATTTGACGTTTGTTGTGAAATGTGATATACTATATAAGAGCTTCCTAGTAAGAAGCTAAAAGAAAAATTAGATCTTTGAAAACTAAACATAACAGGTGGAGTTAGGATAAA
>ENA-UOJG01003763-UOJG01003763.1-human-gut-metagenome-genome-assembly--contig:-C47-NODE-3763-length-10295-cov-61.845117_pt1 | contig 10295 bp, 6 predicted proteins | sample MGYA00242340_ERZ723887 | MGnify/ENA metagenome assembly ERZ723887 | reverse complement strand
CAGCTATTTTCTTTACATCAATCAAACTTTATCACACGATTTGTCGGATGAACCACATATATGTTTGAACATCTCATAAGTTTAGTCAGAAAAGAAGAGGTAACACTTTTTATTGGCGCGGGCTTTTCATTGGAGGCTCACGCCCCTTCTGTTGCTATGTTGAAACAGGCAATACTTAATGAGATATCGAAAGAAGGTCAGAATGGACATTCTAACGATGGTTTGGACGAATTGTCAGAATATTTTGTCGAAGAAGAATGTACCGGCAGTCGTGTTCAACTCGTTCAGATACTTAAAAACTTATTTACATCATTCAAGCCTACGAGTTTGAGTGATCATATAGCATTGACCAAGATACCCCATTTTCATAAGATTTTCACCACCAATTATGATACTTTGCTTGAAGATTCCTATTCTGTAGATGACTGTCAGGTTGTTAGAACAGATAAGGACTGCTCTACAATGGAGAATAAGCCTGTAACAATTTTTAAAATACATGGAGATTTTACCGATCCAGATTCTTTAGTCATTACAACTCAAGACTACAAAGACCTGCTTGCACAAAAACGTAATAAGGAAATGTGGAAGCTGGTAGAAGGTGAATTCTTAACAAAGAACATTGCATTTATTGGCTATAGTTTAGAAGATGATAATATACTTAAACTTATAGAAAGAATTTCAAAGGCTGTAGGTAAGGAGCAAAGACAAATGTTTTTGATAGCTCCCAGTATAAGTGAATCAAGGAAGAAAGAGCTAAAGAAAAAACATATACAATACTATAAAGCGTATGCCAGTGAGTTTCTGAAAGAACTCAATAAGGATTTAGCGAATAATGTAACAAGTGATTATCAGCAACATCTCATTTCAAGTGAGACATATTCACGATTCATGAATCTTCATAATATCATGGTATCGCTCATTCCTAAAAAAGAAGAAGACAACATAGTTGGTCAAATATTCCCCTCTGAAGGTAATACGTTAAATCGAACCTTATCATTTACTGTGAATAACGAAAATAAGGAGAAAATAGAGAATCGAGATTTTGAAAAAGATGGTATTTTTTTATCAGACTCTCCTTTCCCATATCTGCCCGTAATCCCTATAACATGTTTAGGGAGTTATTGGGTGAATGATGTACGAATGAAGGGTGATATAAAGAAGGTCTTTATTGGCCCCTCGGTCAAAGATATTAATTTGACATTTATCATCCCTCAAAGGAATTTTATTGAAACAGTAAAAGCAACTGGCTATAATTTAAGAAAAGGTAAGTTTGTCTTGAAATTTGATGGTGAGTCTTATAAAGCCCAAATGGAAATAACTTACCAGGGCCAACGTAATTTTAATTTGCAGGTAGATTTTGATCCCAAAACGGTTTACCATGATAACAACAGGGCTTTAAGGATGATAGACATCCCTGACGCTTTATTTTCAAAAGAGAAGGTTCTTTTAAGTGGCTTATTCGGGGATACCATCAATATAAGTAACTTCAAAGGTGAGATTGTGGATAATAATTTCCATAATCTTAAGATGTATTATGACAATATCAATAACATAGAAATAAATAGCGGGATAAAATTTAATATATATAACAAGTGTACAGAAGATGCATATATTGCGTCTATTCAGTTAAGAGCTTTCTATGAAAATAAGAAAATCATTCCATCTACGCCAGAAGGACAAAATTTTCAAATAAAGGTACATCCAAATTCTGCTTTTGCTAATGGGTGGGATGAGAAAAAGAAGGTTTCTCTGATAATTTCAAATGACAACAACCAACATATAACTTTGAACGAAAGAGACTTTGTCATACCTTTCGTGTATGAAGTTTACGCTTCGTGTACTGTGAGGGTTCACAAAGATGCTTCTTCTGTAGCAGATGTCTTTAATGAACCTAATTGCTATTACAAAGTATTATCAACTAAGCCTGTGAAAGAGGCTTTTCCAAATGAAAATTGGCTATAATTTTAAGAAGATATGAATTTACTTTTAAATAAGATAACCACATATTTTGAAAGAGATCAGGAACTACGGGTGCTTTTCATCTTCCATGATCAATTCATTGCAGATGAGCTAGACACAGTAGAATGGCCTGAAGGTTATAGGTGGGTACGATTCAACGGCGACTGGTTCACCACAAAGTACAACTTAGATCACGAGTGGGCTAACGACAAGGTGGTGTTGTACTTTGGACAGGAGTCACCCCTGAAACGGAAGTCTTTACAGAAAGACTTCCCGTTGATGGACGTACTTGTGGCCAACATGGAGTTCCACTTGCAGGATGCCGCAGCGTTTATGCAGCAGTATGACATTCCTGCCTCGATGACCACTTTTGTCGATAAGAATATTGACCAGTTGCAGTCATCAAAGATGATGAGGCTGCTGGAGCAATACTATCGTGATGGTACTATCAATGAGGATGTCGCCATAAGAGCATTCATCAGCAGCTACCTTGGATTGCAGCGCGTTCTTGACTGGGACCACATATTGCTTGAGGTGATATTCCTTGGCAGGGAGTCGATGGCTCAGAAGCGCATGGAGTTCTTCAACCGTCTGAGAAAGAACAAATTCATTGCTGGAAAGCTGCAAGACCGCCTCACTGGCATCTTCGGAATGGGCTATGACGAAAATACCGAGGAGAAGGTTGGAAAGATTGTGCAGGTGTTGAAATACAATGCCATCACACAAAACCTCGCGCCCATCGATGCCGATGACTACAAGCAATACCGCATCAGCGATTCACTGGCTTTGCAGCAGATAAACCGGCTGATAGAACTTTCAAGAAGCCAGAGCACAACGGCGAAAGCACTCAATGAGATGATGGAAGGACTTGGCGGTAACATCAAGGATGAGAATATCATCAAGTGGTACGGTACTGACGCTAAATACAACTATGTTCCCGACGGGTTGTGCGTGCCTATCGTCAAGACGCTTCTGAGTGACAAGATTGAGACAGAGCCTACTGCTGTCATCCACCGTCTCGAAGATCTGATTATCCGACATAATGCCGATGATGACTTGTCGAAGGCTATGGAGTATGCCGTACTTATAGCACGGTATTATGAGCTTGTGCAGTCGATGGGAACAATGACGCTCAACTCGCCTGATGATTATGTGTCAGCCTATCAACGGGTATGGTTCCGCATAGACCAACTATATCGCTTGTCAACGGAGGCTTACTATAAACTTGCACCTGACTCCAAGCTTTTCGATGCCATGCAGATGGCGAAGAAAAACGTTGACCTGCATTATGCGAAGACAGCCAACCGTATGAACCTCGAATGGACAAAGTGCATTACGGAGTCGGGCGGCGTAGGCAACATCCATCTGCTACGTCAACAGGACTTCTTTGAGAAGAAGGTCGAGCCAGTACAGAAGAAAATCGTTGTCATCATCAGCGATGCACTGCGCTATGAGGTAGCCGACGAACTGATGTCCACAATGGCGAAACGAAAGCACGTAGCTCACCTTGATGCCGCTCTCGCCATGTTGCCTACCGAAACGAAGTTCTGCAAGCCTGCATTATTTCCCCATAACCATTTGAAACTTTATGGCAAAGAGGACGAGCAGGATATGTCGGTCGATGACAAGATACTTGCCGACAGAGAGAGCCGCAACGCCCAACTGCTGTCTTTCAAGGATAATGCCGAATGCGTCAACTATGAGAAGGTTTCTAAGTATGACCAAGAGGTCAATCGTGAGATATTCAAGCATCCACTTGTATATGTCATGCACGACAAGATTGACCATGACAGTCACGGTGCACCTGCAAGTGTTGTTGTAGAAAGTTGTCGTCAGACTATAAAGGAACTTGACACGCTTATCCACAAAATACATGAGACGTACAATGTGACGCAGGTAATCGTTATAAGCGACCACGGCTTCTTGTTCAATGACATTGACTTCGAGGATAAGGACAAGCAAAAAATCAACGAGGATGCTTTGGAAAAGAAGTCACGCTATTACCTCACTAACTCTGACGAGCCAGTGAATGGTATTACCAAATATAAACTTGAAGACGTATCTGGAATTGAGAATGCAAATGGCGTGAATGTCGCTATTCCGACAGGTACGAACCGTCTCTATGCTCCGGGTGGCGACTACATCTTTGCTCATGGCGGTGGCTCTATGCAGGAAATGATAATCCCTGTACTCATAAGTGAATATGAGCGCGAGGATACCAAGCAGTCTGTGAACGTGATGATTCTTGACCGCAAATTGAGCATTCAGGCTTCACGCCTCCGCTTCAAGTTGTTACAGACGGAAGCCGTGTCAATGGACAAGAGAGGGCGCATTGTGACCTGTGCCTTATATAACGGCGACGAGGCGGTTACACCTATAAAAACATATCCTTTGGACAAGACGGCACCATCGCTCGATGACCGCAAGATACAAGTTGACCTTACTCTCAACAAAAAGGTAAGCAACAAAGTACTGCAACTCCGTGTTTACGATGTCAATGACCCTGACAATCCTCTCATTAAGGAAAATGTCACTAATAATACACTGATAGAAAACGATTTTGACTTTTAGTATATATGAGCCTACAAGATAAAATAATGGATGCATTTACTGGCAAGGTTGTCCGAAAAGACCTTGCATTCCAAGTGAAAGGCGGGCTACCTGTGCCTACTTATGTACTTGAATATCTCCTTGGACAATATTGTGCCAGTGATGATGAAGAGGTCATTACTGAGGGCTTGGTAAAGGTCAAGACTGTCATACAGAACAACTATGTCCACCGTGCCGATGCAGAACGTGTGAAAGGGATTATCCGTGAGCATGGCAAGCATCGTATCATTGATAAGGTGACAGTGGTTCTCAACGAGAAGAAAGACGAATACAATGCTTCTTTTGCCAATCTTGGACTGACGGGTGTGCCCATCGGTACGGAATACGTGGTGAAGAATCCAAAACTGCTTTCAGGCAATGGCGTATGGTGCATCGTCACTGTGGGTTATCTCACTGGCGAGGACGTGAAGGTACGCTGGGAAATCCAGACATTGAAACCTATACAAATATCACGTATTGAACTGGAGGATTATACCTCTCAGCGCAATAACTTCACCACTGACGAGTGGATAGACCTGCTCATGCATACAGTAGGACTGAATCCTGAAGTAATGAACCGCCGTGAAAAGTTTATCACGCTGGCCAGACTGCTGCCGCATGTGGAGAACAACTTCAATTTCATGGAACTTGGACCTAAAGGAACGGGTAAGAGTCATGTGTTCCAGGAGCTGTCTCCTTACGGCGTGCTGGTCAGTGGCGGTGATGTCACATCGGCGCGACTGTTCGTAAAGATGAGCGGCAACAAGGAAATCCTTGGCCTCGTGGGCTACTGGGACGTTGTGGCTTGGGATGAGTTTGAGCAACAGAAAGGCCGGGCTGTGGATGCCGTACTGATTGATACCATGCAGAACTATCTTGCCAACAAGAGCTTCAACCGTGGTAAGGCAACGCATGAGGCCACTGCATCCATGGTGTTTGTTGGCAACACGAAACACACGGTGTCGTTCATGCTCAAGAACAGTCATCTGTTTGAGTCCATACCGACAGCCTTCATCAAGGGTGCCTTCCTCGACCGCATTCATCTCTACAATCCCGGCTGGGAAATAAGAATGCTCAAGAAGAGCAGCTTCTCCAAGGGCTATGGATTGATTACAGACTATTTGGCAGCCGTACTTCATGCTTTGCGCAACACTGACTGGACTAACCAGCTCGACAAATACGCTAAGTTCGATGGCTCATTGTCGGAACGTGACCATCTTGCCATCCGTAAGACTTTCTCCGGCATGATGAAACTTCTATATCCCGATGGTAACATGACGGACGAAGAAGCTTACGAACTCGTGGACTTTGCTGCTGAGGGACGTAAACGTGTGAAAGACCAGCTCTATCGCATCGACGAGACCTTCTGTGCTGAACCGGCTAAATTCCAGTATGTGAACCTGAAGACTGGAGAGACCACAAAGGTGACGACGCTGGAAGAGGTGGAGAATGGCATTGACCTTGAAGCCGCCCTCTTCGGCAATAGAGAAGTGAAGGAAGATGACGGCTTGTCAAAGGAATCTTCAGAGGAGCCTTCTGATGAGACCGATACAGAGGCTCCATCGTCGAAAGAGACTGCTACGGAAGAATCCAATGAAGAGCCACGGACAAAACGACCGCGCATTCCTGTGCTTCGGGAGTGCATGAAGACCATACGCATGAACCAAAAGGGCGTGACCTATCGCAACCTCTTTGGCGACTATTTGCGTACAGCTCATGAGATTACCGTCGTTGACCCATACGTCCGTGCACCGTTCCAGATTGACAACTTCATAGAGTTGGTGCAGACCATCCGCGAGGTCAGCCTTGACCCAGAGAACTTGAAGATCCATCTGAGCACGCAAAACGATGATGATAAGATTCCGGAGATCATCGACGACTTCGAGGGTTTGCAGAGCGAGCTGCAGGCTGTCGGCATCGACTTCACCTGGGACTTTAAGGCCGACCACGACCGCTGGATACTCCTTGACAACGGTTGGAAGATCCTCCTCAGCCGTGGTCTCGACATCTACGAGAAGCCCGACCGCTTCTCCCTCGCCAACATCAGGCAGAGCGAGCGGAAGTGCAGAGCGTTCACAGTAACATTTTCAAAAGAATAAAATAACCATAATAAAAGAAATATGTGGATGAATATATTGACAGCTGTATGCTGTCTTGCTATTGTATGTATAGCATATATGTACTATGTCCCTTTAAAACGTTTGGCTAAATTCGTTAAATCGTGGGCAGAATGCAAGAGTTTCAATGAGATAGAGTCTTCGTTTGATGGAATGAAACAGATTAACGATGACTATAAGGAAACTGCAATTTTAGAGATTAGCGACGCTAACAAGACGACAACGCATGCTGAAGATTTCTATTATAGAAGAAACATTGCAAGAGTAATTGGCGTCAACCTTAAAGCAATCAGTTCTGCGCCTGGTCTTATATCCGGTTTAGGCGTACTTGGAACTTTCATTGGTTTGACGATAAGTGTTACTTTATTCAAAAGTAACAACTCTGAAGAAATTATGAATAGCATCCAAACTCTTTTGGGAGGTATGGGTACAGCTTTCTTGACTTCTGTTTTTGGTATGACTTTGTCTTCTCTATATATCTGGAAACAAAAGAAAGTTTATAACGATTTAGACATCGTGACATCCAAATGGTGCAAGGTATTGGACGACAAATATTTCGTGTCCGAAATCGACTTGCTCAGAAAAGAAAATATGCTCCAGCAAAATGAGATGATGAAAAGTCTTAAGGCTATTCACGAAGCTAACGAGAAGCAATTGAAAGCCTATGAGCAGAGTGTAGAAAATCTCAAACAGCAGGAAGAAAGCCATCAGCAGGCATTAATGGACGCACTCATCGGGTATGACGAATCTGGCGAGGCTATTAAGCCGGGCGATATGCTTCAAAATCTTTATGAAGAATCAGAAAAACAGTCTCAGGCTTTGGAGTCCTTCACTACGGATCTGTCCAATGAGTTAAACGCATCATTGGGTAAGACTATGAATGCATCTATTGTTCCGCTGATACAAGATTTGGAAAGAAGTCATCAGACCTTCAATAGTAAATTAGACTCACTATCGGAGAACATGAAGTCACCGGCTACGGATATGGTATCAACTGTTGTTAGCGAACTGAAGTCTTCTATGCAACAGATGACGAACGAATTCAAAGATTCCATATCCAGCGATACGATGTCGCAGATGGATGCCTTGGCCGCCAACCTCACGAAGTCAAGTGAAGTGTTGAACGGTATTCCTCAAACTATGGAGTTGATGACCAAGAGCGTTACGGATAATTTCAACAATGTCAAAAGCATCATTGGGCAGTTGCAAACATCCGTCGAAGATCAACAAACTCAGATGGTAGAGAAAGCACGCACTGTCAATGAGGATATGGCAACGCAGATGAAAAACAAGTTTGATGAGATGATGAGCACCATTACCACATCTGTAGCAAAACTCAATGAGCAACAAAATGGTCTTATTGACGGTCAAGGCCGTTCTACACGTGAGATTGCTCGTCTGCTTGTCTCTTTTGACGAGAGCATCAGTAAGATGAAAACATCGAACTTGGAAACCTCTCAAATGTTAGTCAATGTACAGAAAGTCGGTGAGAATCTGGATGCCTCTGCCGGGAAGATTAAAGAATTGTCAGGAATAATGAAAGATGTTTCTGACACTCTTATCTCACAGCAAAAAGAAAATATGCAGAAATACAAGGAGATACAACTGGCAAATCAAGATACAGTCGATAACATCAACCAGACTTTGAAGACGACCCAGCAATTGATATCAGATTATACTGCTCAATATGGCATTATTCATCAAGGATTAAAAGACATCTTTGCAGAGATAAGCAAGGGCCTGCAAGATTATAGCACAACACTGAGCAAAAATACGGGGGAGGCACTCGGATTGTACTCTAATGCGCTTGAAAAGTCAACAAAGGGCTTGCAGAATATCGCGGAGGCACTCAATGATTCTGCCGAAGAGCTTACTGACGGCGTGGATAAGTTAAAGATGAGAATACGATGAGAAAGCAACTGCGTGAGAACGAAGAGAATGAAAATCCTTTCGCAATGTCGATTGGTGACTTGATGGCTGGCTTGCTGTTTATCTTCATTCTTCTACTGACTGCTACAATGCTCAAGGTGCAAAAGCAGTCAGACAAGGAAGCTATGATTACAACGGAATATAATCAGGTGAAGACACAGTTGTACATTGACCTTCAGAAAGAATTTAAAGACAGCCTCAAAGTCTGGAATGCCATCATTGACTCCACAGAACTCAGCGTACGCTTTCAAGAACCCTCTACTTTGTTCGACTTTAACAAGGCAGAACTCAAGCCTAAGTTCAAGGTGATACTCAACGATTTCTTTCCGAGATACATAGCACTGATCAACCAACCCAAGTATAAGAAGAACATAGAGGAAATACGCATTGAAGGCCATACTGATACATCGGGAGACTATTTCACGAACATGAAATTGTCGCAAGACCGTACACGTTCCGTATTACAGTACTGCATGTTTCTTTTGCCTAAAAATCAACAGAGATGGGCAATGCAGCGCATAACAGCCAACGGCCTATCTTCCTCTCATATTATCATGCGTAATGGTAAGGAAGATCCAAGGTTGTCAAGACGAGTGGAATTCAGAATAAGAACCAATGCAGAAGAGAAGTTGGAAGAAATAGCAAGGCGACATGAATAACGAATTGGCAAAAATACTTGGCTTTAATTTCTCAGCAGGCGACTATGCGCTTGCTGCAAAGACTTTGTTGTCACGTTCTGAAAAGAAAGGAATAGACGACAACATCAAGAGGTTGGAGGCTATCGCCGAGAGTTGCCGCGGTTTTGAAGAACGTGTTCCTGATAAAAGCATTACCGACCAAGTATTTAATCGTTTCCGTCTTGCATACAAGAATCCTCAGAAGCTCTCTTTATCTTCAAGGGAGTTGAGAATGCTTACCTACTCAATGTATCGTATGAATACATTGCCAATGATGAACTCGTTTATCTATTTGCTTAATAACAATTGGCGAGACAGATTTTTCAACGGTTTGTTGTATTTCTTGCTATCCAACTGGGACGATACTGATTCAAAAATAATAGAATTAGTAATTAATCTCTTCCAAAGCAGATTAGATTCATACAAAGGAAAACGCGATAAGTATCTCATCCTAAAAAAGAACAGACGCTTCCTTTCGCAAGAAGGACCGGAGCTTCTTGGAATTACTCTGAGTCAGCGTGATAAGGGTCAAACGATAGCCTGCTCACTTAGAACTGCACCTTCAGTTTTTTTCGGATTATCACGAGATAAAATTGATTTGCAATATTATTCGCGTGTAATAGTAGCATATTTTGAGAAAGACGGGCTTTCTCGCCTTAAACTGATGGAAGCCGTTCTTGACGAGCATAATTATGCTCCTACTGCAAAACGTTTAATACCTGCCATTATTCTCAACAAAAGTAAAAGTGCTACTCCATCACAGATGGAAGCTATCAAGACGCTTGCCATTACTGAGATTGGGGATCCTTCAATAGCGTCGAAATGGACCTTGTCTGTAGGAACAGAAGAAGAAAAGGAAAATCTTAGAGAAGCGCGAAGACTCCTTAACGAATGGATTAAAAGGAAGTTTATCTCTATCTTCTTTGAGAAGTGTGTACGAGATCCAAGAAGAAAAAAGTATTGGATTGACCGGCCCAAGGGGGATTGTCCGTGGCGGGCGGATGCCGCTGCCTAACCAAAGACG
>ENA-UOJG01003758-UOJG01003758.1-human-gut-metagenome-genome-assembly--contig:-C47-NODE-3758-length-10307-cov-14.538041_pt1 | contig 10307 bp, 9 predicted proteins | sample MGYA00242340_ERZ723887 | MGnify/ENA metagenome assembly ERZ723887 | reverse complement strand
GGTGCCGCTTGAGCACCTCGTCGTAGGTGATGCTGTCAAACTTCACCGCGTCGGCGTTCTTGGCCGGGTCGCTGTCGTACACGCCGTCGATGTTCTTGGCCAGCAGGATGACGTCCGCGTCGATCTCCGCCGCCCGCAGCACCGCCGCCGTGTCGGTGGAGAAGAACGGGCAGCCGATGCCGCAGCCAAAAATGACCACTCTCCCCTTTTCCAGGTGCCGAATGGCCCTGGCGCGGATATACGGCTCCGCCACGGCCCGGATCTCCAGCGCCGTCTGCACACGCACGTCCACACCCTTCTGCTCCAGCACGTCCGCCATGGCCATGCAGTTCATGGCCGTGGCCAGCATACCCATGTGATCGGCCCGGGTGCGCTCGATGTGTCCCTCGCCGTCCTTCACGCCGCGCCAGAAGTTGCCGCCGCCGATGACGATACCCACCTGCACGCCCATGTCCACACACTGCTTGATAACGTCCGCCACCCGGCCCATGACCTGAAAGTCCAGACCGAAGTGCTTATCGCCGGCCAGCGCTTCGCCGCTGATCTTCAGCAGCACCCGCTTGAATACTGGTTGCTCCATCGCCGTTCCTCCCTAATTTTCTATCAGGTATTTTACCTTATTTCTCCCGTTTTGCATAGGGGGAAAATCGAAAATTTTTCTGAATTCTTTTTTGCAGATCCCTCCACATTCTCCCGCGTGCCCTGCGCCTGCGGCGCATGATGCAAAACGAAAGGCTTTGTTTTTTTTCACCGGCGGTGTATAATGGAAAAAACACTTTTCCGGAGGCTGATTTTCATGGAACTTCTGCACGTGCTGGGCAATACATATGCGGCCGTCGCCGCCACCGCCCTGCTGCCCGTTTATAAGCTCAATGACCGGGATGTGGTGCTCATCGACACCGGCTACGCCAAGCTGGACAGAGCCGGCCTGACCGCGCTCATCGACGGCAGCGGCTGGCGTCTGCGCGCCATTCTCTGCTCCCACGCCCACTTCGACCACACCGGCAACGTCCGGTATTTGCAGGAGCGATACGGCGCGCCCGCCGCCATCTCCCTCATCGAAGCCGGTATCTCTGTGAACCCGGACAGCTACCGCGCCAACTACGTGGCCCTGACCTACGGCAAAAGCCGTGAGTTGTTTCTGGAGGAGTGCTTCACCGCAGATCGAGTCATCTTCCCCCAGGAGGACCACATCGACGTAGACGGCGCCCGGTTCGGCGTACTGTCTCTCCCCGGCCATTCGGCAGGCCAGCTGGGCTTTGTCACGCCGGACGGCGCGGCCTATCTGGGTGACTGCCTCATCGATCAGGCCCTGATCGACGGCGCCAAGCTGCCCACCAGTATGTTCGTCGCCAAGGATCTGGAGAGCAAGGCCGCCCTCCGCGCCACGGACTACCCCGCCTATATCATCGCCCACAAGCAGATCATCACCGACCGCGCGGAGCTGTCTGCCCTCATCGACAGCAACATCGCCTTCATCCACCGCAAGGAGCGGGAGCTGCTGGACGACCTCACCGACGGCATGACGTTCTCCGACTGGATATACGCCTTCTGCCAGCGGGAGAACATCCGCACCCGGCAGGAGCTGAAATTCAGCATCGTGGAGCGGAACTTCACCAACTTCACCGACTGGCTCACCGACACCGGCAAGGTACGCGTAGAGCGCGACTTCTGCGCCAAGCGCTACTACCGCGTCTGACCCGCGCCCATCGAAAAAGCCACCCCTCAGGGTGGCTTTTTTCTTGTTCACTGCACCGTAAACGTGTCCGCCATGGCGTTGAGTGCATATCCCAGATGCTCCGTCTGCGCCACGGGATAGGTCTTGATGACCGCGAACCGCTCTGTGTCCGAGCCGCGGAAAGCCGCCGTCCAGTCCTGGTTCCCGGCGCTGTCCGTGCCGGACATATCCCCCTGCTTGCTCTCGATGAGGGCAAAGCTGCTCCCCGCCGCGCCGATGGCCCAGTCCTGCGCCTCCTTCAGCGTCATAGCGCCCAGATGCGCCACATAAAGCCGCGCGAAGATGTCCTCGGTGCTCTCCCAGACCTCGACAGGCTTGCCGTTGAGGACAGGTGAGCCATCCACCGTCGCGTCGTTCCAGCCGTCCATGGGAGTAAGCCGGTGCCACCCATCGGCGAGGATGCAGATGCTGTAGCCGCTTCCGCTGTACCACGCAGCGGGATAAGAAACCAACCCCGCGCCGTTGTCGTTGAAGGTAAGCGTGTCCTGACGCGCCGCCTCCGTCCGGTCGATATACCGGAACTGTACGTTATACAGGCCGTCCATGCCGATACCGGTATACGCCTGCGCAAGGTCGATGACCTCGCCGTCATGCAGCAGCCTGTTTTCACTTGTGTAGCGCCCGTACAGGGTGAAGCCCTCACCCTTTATCACGGACAGCTGCGCGCCGCTGCCCACCTCATACACCGGGATGTCCTCGCTGTAATTCTCGTCGTATGTCACCGTGCGGTACGTCACGGAATAGACCTCCGACACGGAGATGCTCAGCTGGTCCCTCTCATAACTGGCGGCCACCGGCAGCCCGCCGGTCAACTGGGACATGGCATACCGGGAAATATCCTGCAGCAGCACCTCCGATGCGTCGCCCCGGCCGTCGGGGACCTGCTGTCCCGCCAGCCGGCGGAGATACGCCTTCACCGTGTTGGGGGCTTGCTGGTAGCGGTGCGCCAGCACGTCTATGGCACCCTCGGCATACGCGCCGTCACCGTTGAGGTAGTACGCGCACAGATAGCTCAGGGGAACGGTCTCCCAGTCCGGCAGCTGCGCCGCGTCGTACACGATGCCGTAGTCCTCCGCCCGGACGCTGCACGGGTCGTTCTCACCGGTAGAGCTCCACGGCATGGTTTCCTCGAAGCTCGGCTGCGCGTCCCCCTCATAGTAGACGATAGAACCATCCTCCAGACACGCCTGCAGGGTATCCATCAGTGCCTGCAGGCCCGCGGCACTCCCCCGCACGGCGTTGTAGTCCGCCGCCACATAGTCCCCGGCGTACACCGTGCCGGACACAGGGGTCTCCCCTTCCGCGCCGACGTCCTCCCACCGCAGCCATTCCGCGTTGTCGATGAGTGCCAGCGCGATATAGCCCCGCTGCGCCATCTGCCGGTTCCACGCCGCGCTGCGCTGCGGCAGCGCGCCTGCAAAGGTGTAGCGCACCACTACGCCGTAGGGCTCGCTGGCTGTTTCGACCTCAAAGGAGTAGGTATACGCCTGACCATCGCCGGCAGCGCCGGCCGCCCGGAAGCCCAGCGCGTCCAGTATCGCGCCCACGGCGGCATTGTCACCGATATACTCCGTCCGCAGGGCGTACAGCTTCTTCGCGTCCAGGGGATAGCCGCTCTTGTCCTCCGCCGGCTTCGTCAGCAGGCACACGCCGATGATGGCCGCCGCGACGACCAGCAGGATGACAGCCCAGAGGGCGGGCTTCTTATAGTTGAGCACGTTCTTCACCCTTTCTTTCACAGCCACTTCGCCAAAGGCCAGCGGGCACACCGCCGCCATTTTCGGCTGGGCGGCACAGGCCACCAGTGCGCGGGAGTATGCGGCCCGCTGGGATGGCGTGGCGTTTTTCAACACCATTTCATCACAGGCGCGCTCCATGTCGCGGCCCAGCAGGACATACGCCGCCCAGAGGACCGGGTTGAACCAGTTGACCGCCAGCAGCAGAAATGCCAACGGTTTCCACACATGGTCCCAGCGGCGGATATGGCACCTTTCGTGGGCCAGCACCTGAGGAAAGTCCTGCTCCGACACGGTTTCCGGCACATAAATGCGGGGAGCAAGCACGCCCAGCACGAAGGGCGTGGACCAGTCGGTACAGCGATAGACATTGTCCTGTATGCGGGGGGCGGCGCGGAGCCGCCAGCGCATACGCAGCAGGCTGAGGGCCATGTACAGCGCCATGCAGCCCACGCCCGTCAGCCAGATGGCGGGCAGCTGATCCAGCAGCGCAAAGCCTTGTGCCGCAGCGGGTCCTGCCATTTCCAGGCGCTGCTCCGGCGGGGCGGAAACATAGACCTTTTCCTGCTGGCGAAGCTCCTGATAGGCCTGGATGGGCGGGCTTTCGGGCTGCTGGATGCTGACGGGGCTCTCTACTGTCAATCGGGCGGGAAGCAGCAGCCGCAGGGCCACCAGCAGCCACAGCATACACACGGCCCGGCGGGGCGCACGGCGCAGCAGCGGCCGCACCGCCATCACCGCCAGCGCGATCAGTCCCGCCTGCCAGGAAATTTCCAATACGGAGGTAAACAGGCTATTCATTTTCTTCTCCTTTATGGCACAGGGCATAACACTGTATGCCGCAGCGCGGTTCAGTTACGTCCGGAATTCTTCTGCTCGAAGCGGTCGATCATGGCGTGGAGCACATCGGCATCCTCTTTGGAAAGTTTTGAATTTCCCATGAAAGCCGTCAGAAATGCCGGCAAACTTCCGTGGAAGTTGTGGGCTATAAAGGCGCGGCTCTCCGCGCGCTGCACGTCCTCCCGCCGTACCAGCGCGGTGACGACGGCGTTCTCCGTGTGCACCACGCCGCGCTCGGTCAGGCGCTTGATGACCGTATAGGTGGTGGATTTTTTCCAGCCCAGCTCCTCGGCACACAGGCGGACCAGCTCACTGCTCTTTATAGGCTCATGGGACCACAGTATCTCGCAGAAGCGCAGCTCACTGTCAAAAATTTTCGGTGTTTCCACAGGGTTTTCCTCCTTGGTCGAATGTAGTAGACCCGTTTTTAGTCTAACGCATTAGACCTGTCTTGTCAAGTATTTTTTCTTGCTTTTTGTGTTACTTTTACTTTACTTTTCTTGTACGCTTATGATACCTTAGTGCAGAGGATGTTATAGGGATATGTAAGCTATGTGTCAGGCACGGCAAAAACAGGTACGGAAGGGGCGCATCATGGATATCGTGTATGAGGATAAGCGGATCGTGGTGGCGGTAAAGCCCGCGGGCGTGATCTCCACTGACGTGCGGAACGGTATGCCGGAGCTGCTGCGGCAGACGCTGCACACCGCGTGCATACGGACGGTACACCGGCTGGACGCGCCGGTAGCAGGGCTGATGGTGTTCGCACGGAGCGCCTACGCCGCCGGGGAGCTGTCACGGCAGATACGGGAGGGAGAATTCGAGAAAACGTATCTGGCGGTGGTGCGGGGAATGCCGAAGGCGGACGAGGGAGAGCTGACGGACCTGCTGGGCCGGGACAAGGCGCGGCGGATGACCTATGTGGCCGAGGGGCCGGGAAAGGACGTGCGGGAGGCGCGGCTGCGGTACCGGGTGCTGGACCGGCGGGCGGGATGCGCGCTGGTGTGGGTCCGACTGCTGACGGGGCGAACGCACCAGATCCGTGTACAGTTCGCGTCACGGGGGATGCCGCTGGTGGGCGACCGGCGGTACGGGGACGCGGCGGACGCAGACACACCCATCGCGCTGTGGTCGGCAGGCGTGGCGTTCCGGCACCCGGAGACGGGAAAGGCCATGGCGTTTGAGCTGGCGCCGCCGCAGGAGACACCGTGGAGCTGGTTTCAGGCATAAAAAAATGAGCACCCCTCCGGGTGCTCATTTTTTATGTGCTCAGAATTTCTTTCTGCCGGTGCAGGTCAGGCCCGTCAGGGACAGGAGCGACAGGGCGGCGTAGAGGGCTACGCCGGGGTCGGCGGTCTTGGGGGAGCCCTTGGTGTCGTCGGCCTTGGTGTCGGTTATGGGGTAGTAGTAATAGCCGCCGGAGGAGGCCGGGGTCCGCACGGCATACAGCGTTATCGACTCGTTTATTTCGGCAACAAAATCCCACTCTTCGGAGGCGCCCTCTTTCGCCCAGTACATAAAGGCCTGGCCATTCACTGTGGCAGGATCATCCGGTTTTCTGGCCCTTTTGTCCCCTTTCACAAAAATAGGCTGGAAGGTCCTTGTCTTGGCGACCTCGTCAATGAAATTGACGGTGTTGTAGTCCACAGCGGTGCCAGGAGTATCGTCCATCTTCACCCGGATATGTCCGTCAAGTACGCCGTTCCCTTTCACAACGGATTCAGCCACATTCTTCAAGGCTTTCTCGTTATCGTTATCATTCGATCCCATATCCGAAGTCTCGAAGAAAATATACACCTTCCCCTCGATGATACCGCCGGTAACGGACAGGCCTGTCTCTTTCCGAACCGGCTCGTGTACGTAAATATCCGCTGTCTCTATGTATTGGTATTGATTTGTGCCATTCCCTCCGATATACGCCGTGCCGGACATGGTCATATTCCCATTGTACATATATACGCCCTTCTCGCTGCACCCTGTGATGCGGCCGCCGGTCATTGTGAAGGTCCCCACATTATGTACGCCGACAGTTTCTCCGGTGATCGTGCCGCCGGACATTACGAAGATCGCACCATCGATATAGATGCTGCTGCAGCTGTTTCCGGTAAGCGTGCCGCCCTCCAGCTTCAGCGTTGTATCTTTCTCCAGGAATACGGCTCCTCCAAAAGTATTATAATGAGTCCACTCCTCCCTCGTCCCCTTTCCGCCGGTGATGACACCGCCAGCAGGCAGGGTCTTGTCCTCATGCGATGTATCCGATCGGCTGTCCGTGATGGTCAGGGTCACAGGGTGCGGGCCTTCCTTTTTCACATAGAGCACACTGCCGCTGCCGCTGTCGGTCATCTTGAGCACATGGCCGTTCAGGTCGAGGGTCACATCTCTCGTTACTAACAATGTCTCGCTGATCTCGATATCCTCTGTCAGTTGGACAGTTCCGCCGTTGGATATGGCAGATTTCAGCCTGGTTGCGGCGTTGTCAGGCGGCGACGTCGCGCCGGCGGTGCACACCAGGGGATTTGTTACATCCCCCGATGTAACAAAAGCTGCCCATATGGGCAGCGCGCATACCAATACCAGGGTCATCAGGATGGGGAGCAGTCGTCTCTTCATGGCGGTTCCTCCTTCTATGGCTCACATATTTCTCTCCCGGGCCTGTGTGCCGCAAAATTTCTTGTTGGGAAAGTTTTTTGGCGCGCAGGCTCTGTTGTACGACCATCTTACCAGAAAGTGTCGCGAAAGGCAACGTGAATATCCAGATGTTGGCATAACAAATCGGTGTGGGAGGTATAAGGGGAAGTTATGGGCCTTGGCTGGGGACGAAAAAAGACCGGCGGGGCCGGTCTTTTGTGTTCAGGCGTGGTATTGGGGTTCGTTGCCCTGGTAGATGTCCTGCATCTCCCGGTCGATCTCGCTGATGGCGTCGGAGCACAGGCGCAGGCGGGCGGCATCCTGCTGGGTGAATTTGCGGTCGGATTTATACCGCAGCTCGTGCTCCAGACTGGCCCACATATCCATGGCGATGGTGCGGAGCTGGATCTCCACCGGCAGGACCATGGTGCCCTCGCTGATGACGATGGGCACGTTGACGATCAGGTGCAGGCTGCGGTAACCGGTGTCCTTTGGCTCCTTGATATAGTCCACCTCGCGGAGGACGGTATAGGACTCGCTGCGGGTGAGCAGGGAACGCAAGTAGTAGATATCGTCCAGATAGTTGCAGATGACGCGGATACCGGCCACGTCCTGGATGTGGGCATAGATGTTGTCAATGCTGACCTCCAGGCCCCGGCGGCGCAGCTTGTCGATGATGCTGTCCAGCGTCTTGATACGGTATTCGATGTGGTGGATGGGCGAGTGGTCATACAGACGGGCGAACTCCTCGTCCAGGATCTCCATCTGCGTTACGGCTACCTTCAGCGCACTGCGGTACAGGTGCGTCACCCGCACCATGCCCGCCGCCAGCTCCTGCTCCTTCGGGGAAAGGCCCGCGGCGGTGGGAATGTCCCGCAGGCGGATGGTACCGCTTTTTTCGATCATCATGGGCAGACGCCCTCCTTTCGGCCGCAGCCCACATCCGGGGCCGCAGTTTCATCCTACTATACGAATATGACCTGCCTGTGAACAAATCGATATTTCTTTAACAAGTATACCGACAGTTTGCGCGAAATGCAAGAGGGACGCCGTACAAAAAGCGCAAAGAAGGCGCCCACGGCTGCCGCCGTGGGCGCTGGGGTCATTTCCTGCAGCGGGCGAGGACGGCGGCGGCCACACGGTCGGCGGCCAGACCGTCGAAATCGCGGCCCTGGGCAGCGGTGATGGCCTGACGCTGCTGTTCGTCCTCCAGAAAGGCCAGGGCCGACGCGGCCATGTTGTCCGGCGGGCAGGAGGCCGCCCAGCCGTGGGCGGTGAAGAACGCCTCGTTCCGCGTTTCGCAGCCGCCCACCATATCCGCCAGCAGCAGCGGCACGCCGCGGGTGCCGGCCTCGGTGATGCTGATGCCGCCGGGCTTGCTGACCAGCACGTCCGCGCTGTCCATGTACAGCTGCACCTGAGTAGTGAAGCCCATGGCCTCCACGCGGTACAGGCGGCGCAGCTCCAGGGCATAGCGCATCTGCTTGTTGCTGCCGCATAGCACCGTGGCGAAGTCGCCGTCGGCCATACGCATATCCAGGTCCTCCGCCACGTCGCCCATAGGGCCGCAGCCGATGCTGCCGGACATGAGGACGATGTGGCGGCCGGTCTCCGGCAGACCCAGGGTTCTCCGCGCCGCGGCTCTATCGCCATGCTCGCGGAAGGCGGAACGCACGGGAATGCCGGCGGGCAGAAGGGTATCGCGGGCGATGCCGCAGCTGACGAACTCGTCGGCCAGCTCCTGATGGGGAATGACGCAGATATCCGGGGTGCAGGCACCTACCGTGGGACTACAGGTATAGTCCGTGGCCACGAAGCAGAACACCGGACAGGCGCTCCACGCCTGCTTCAGCGCCGTCATCATCATGGCGGGGATCACGTGGACGCAGACAACGGCATCGTAGCCGCCGCTTTGCAGCGTGCGGCCCAGACGGCGGGCACCGCGGGCAATGTAGCGGTACACCGGGCCGTCGCGCCGGTCCATCTCCTTGTCGCCCTCGGCGGACATATAGCCCGCCTTGTAGAGCTTGGGATACCGGCGGTAGAACCGGGTGTGCCACTTGGAAACGAATTTGGAGGCCTTTTTGGAGATGAAGCCCAAGCCGTCCATCACGTCGCAGGACGCGCCGCAGCGTTGGAGGCTGTCACGCAGGGCGGCGGCTACGGCGTTGTGTCCGCCGCCGGTGTTACAGGTCAGGATCAGTACGCGCATTTTGCTCTCCTTTCCGCTGCGCTCGCTTTCGCAGCAGCGCCGCCAGGCGCATGAGCCGGGGGCGGTTGTAGCGTTGTATCAGAATAAAGGGCAGATTGGCCAGCAGCACCCACACCGCCAGCACGATCGCGCCGCCCCAGCCGGGCCACAGCCACAGAAACGCCAGGCCCAGCAAACAGGAGGCCCCGTGGACCAGCTCCGCGCGGCACGTCTCCTGCACCAGCGCCGCGGCCTGATCCGCCGTCACGGCGCCGCTGCCGGGCAGTTCCTTCTTCACCATGTCCGGCAGGATGCGGCTCATGTCCGGCACCAGCTTCTTCCACTTATCGATGGCCAATTTGGTGTAGACGCGGCCGTACTGCTCCCATTTCCGGCTGCGGAAGGGCCGCTTCTCCGGGTCAAAGGGACCGGGGATCGCCTGACCCAGCGGGTGCGCCAGCAGGGCCAGCGCCGCCGCGTACAGGACACATTTCCAGAAGCCGCTCACGCCTTCTCCCCCCCGCAGCTGCGCTCCAGCGCGTAGCGCAGCGTGCCCTCCGTCAGGCGGGTGACGCGCTCCACGAACTGCTCCTCATCGTGCTTCATGCCGTAGTGCAGCCAGCTTTGCAGCAGGCCCACCAGCGTGGCCGTATACAGCGCCGCGATGGACTGCACGTCCGTCTCCGCCACCGGCAGGTCCTCCGCCATGCGGCGCACCAGATCCTCCACGGCACCGTAGACCACCTGGTAATACTCGTGCTCCAGCAGGTCGCGCTGGCTGGACTGGTACAGGTGGTAGACCGCGCGGCGGTTGGCGCGCATGAACGCCGTCACCCGCATCATCAGCTGGTACCAGCTGGTGCAGAGGGGTGGTGCGTTGAGGACGCGGTCCAGCTCCGTCTCCAGCACCTCGCGCACCAGGGCGTAGATGTCGCAGTAGTAGTAATAAAACGTATTCCGGTTCACGCCGCAGTGATCTGCGATGTCCACCACGGAGATCTTATCCAGCGGCCGCTGCTCCAGCAGGTCCAGAAAGCCCTTGCGAATGGCGTTTTTTGTGGTCTGTGCCATGTCCATGCTCCTCTCTTTGTGCAAAAACTGCCTTACCACCTATATCATACCGAATTCAGACAGTTTTTGCAAGATGCCCGTACTATGCACTTTAGGCAAAATG
>ENA-UOJG01003757-UOJG01003757.1-human-gut-metagenome-genome-assembly--contig:-C47-NODE-3757-length-10311-cov-9.477477_pt1 | contig 10311 bp, 11 predicted proteins | sample MGYA00242340_ERZ723887 | MGnify/ENA metagenome assembly ERZ723887 | reverse complement strand
CGAAACTGACGACATGTGCGTCAGTTTCGGAAGCCTTGCGTAGCAAGGTTTCCTTGCAGGGTTCACCGCCCGCGCCATAGGCGCAGGTGAACCCTGTTTCGGCGGAAAAGATCGCCGCAGGCGAGCTTTTTCGACGGCCTGCGGGGCTCCCAAAGCCCTTGGCGCGTCAGGCGCTCAGCCCTTAACCACCAGGGAGGGCGCGGTATACACGCGGGCCTTGAGCTCGCTGTCCAAAAGGTACAGGGCGCGGGCGTCGGAGCCAAATAGCTCCATCTTGGAGATCAGGTCGTGGGCGTTGTTTTCTTCTTCGCCCTGCTCCTTCACAAACCAATCCAGGAACTGCGTGGCGCGGAAGTCGTTTGCCTGCTGGGCGGCGGCGTATAGGCCGTGAATCAGGCCGGTTACGTATTCCTCATGCCTGAGGCCCTGCTTGAGCACATCCAAAACGGTATCGCCCTCAAGCGCGGGCTTGTCAATGGCGCCCAGCTGTACGCGCTTGTTGTTCAGGTGCAGGTATTGGTAAAACAGCAGGGCATGGTCCATTTCCTCCTTGGCCTGCACCTCGTACCAGTTGGCGAAGCCGGAAAGGCCCTTATCCTCAAAAAAGTTGGCAAAATCCAAATAGAGATACGCGGAATAAAATTCCTTGTTGACCTGCTCGGTAAGCAGTTGGAACACCTTTTCATCCATTAGGGATGCACCTCCTATATTCGTTGGGCTTTAGTATAGCACAAACAGCCCGCCTTTTCCATAAGGCAAACGCCCGAAAAGCCCGCAAAAAAACCGCCGCGCGCATTGACACGGCCCCGCAAAACGGCTATTATGGAAAGGCAGCAACGCATTGATGCCGAAAGGAGGAGCCTTACCATGGACGCCGACCCGTACAGTCCAAACGCCGTTTGGATATACGCAGTACAATTCCATAGGCTCCGGGCGGACGGCAGCGTGCGCTTTGGCTGTCGCGCCATGCGCTAAGGAAAACGCGCCGCTTGATCCTGCCCGGGAAAAACGCCTTTGGGGCGCAGGAAGGGCAGGTTTTTTTATGAAAAGGATTTACCTTACGGTGGACGACCACCTCACGGAGATTACCACCCTTGAAAAGGGCTGCTGGGTACATCTGCAAAACCCCACCCGCGAGGAAATCGACGGGCTGAACGCCCGCTTCGCGCTGGACCCCACCTATATTCAGGCCGCGCTGGACGAGGAGGAAAGCGCCCGTATCGAGCGCGACGGCGACCAGACCCTGATCATCGTGGACATTCCGTATGTGGAGGCCGAGGGCAACGGGTACAGCTATACCACCATCCCTTTGGGCATCATCATGGTAGACGACGTTATCATCACCGTGTCCACGCGTGAAAGCACTATTATTACCGATTTTACGGAGGAGCGCATTCGCGGCTTTTGGACGTACAAGCGCACGCGCTTTATTTTGCAGCTTTTGCACCGCAACGCCAGCCGCTTCCTGGCCTACCTCAAGCAGATTGACAAGGCCAGCATGTTTGTGCAAACCCGCCTGGAGGCCAGCATGCGCAACCAGGAGCTTTTGCAGATGATGAAGCTGGAAAAAAGCCTGGTGTTCTTTTCCACATCCCTCAAGGGCAACGAGATGGTGCTGGAAAAGATGATGCGCCTGGATATGCTGCGCAAATACCCCGAGGACAGCGACCTATTGGAGGACGTAATCATCGAAAACAAGCAGGCCATGGAGATGTGCGCCATCTACCGCGACATTATGAGCGGCACCATGGATGCGTTCGCCTCCATTATTTCCAACAACCTCAATATCGTTATGAAGGTGCTTACCAGCCTGACGGTGGTTCTGTCCATCCCCACGCTGTTTGCTTCGCTGTGGGGCATGAACGTGGGCGTGCCCTTCCAGGATTCGCCCACGGGCTTTTGGGTGGTGCTGGGCATCTCCATCGCGGCCAGCCTGGCGGCGTTTGTGCTGTTGTGGCGCAAAAAGATGTTTTAACGGGGGAGGCCGTTTGCTTTGCGTACCGTGCTCATTACCGGCGGCAGCAGGGGCATAGGCGCGGCCGCCGTGCGCGCCTTTGCCGGGGATGGCTGGCGCGTCGCCTTTTTGTACCGCAGCCATGCGGAAGCGGCGCGCGCCCTGGCTGATGAAACAGGCGCCTGCGCCCTTGCCTGCGATGTAGGCGACCCCGCGCGCGTAAGGGACGCGTGCGCGCAGGCCGCGCGCCTGCTTGGGCACATCGACGCGCTTATCAACAACGCGGGCATCGCCCAGCAAAAGCTTTTTACCGATATCACCGACGAGGATTGGCAGCGCATGCTGGCAGTAAACCTGTCCGGCGCGTTTTATGTAACGCGCGCGGTGCTGCCCGGCATGATTTCCCGCAAGAGCGGGCGCATTGTAAACGTATCCAGCGTTTGGGGCCGGGCGGGCGCCAGCTGCGAGGCGCACTATTCCGCCGCCAAGGCCGGGCTGATCGGCCTGACAAAGGCCCTGGCCAAGGAGGTAGGCCCCAGCGGCGTTACCGTAAACTGCGTATGCCCCGGCGTGATTCAAACCGATATGCTGGGCGGCTTTTCCCAGGACGACCTTAACGCGCTTAGCGGCGAAACGCCCCTGGGCCGCCTTGGCACGCCCCAGGATGTGGCGGCCTGCCTGCTATGGCTGTGCGGCGAAGGGGCGGCCTTTGTAACCGGGCAAACGCTGGGCGTGGACGGAGGGTTTGGGCAATAGCCGGCGCTCCCGCGCCCGGCTTTGCCATGCCCGGTTTCCTCCGGCCGCCGCTTTTCATGGAGGCAAGCGAATGAAGGGGAAAGGAATCCTGCCGGCCCTGGCGGCCGCGCTGCTGTTTTTTGCGCCGGCCAGGGCGGAATGGTATGTTTTCCCGGCGGAAGACCCGCCCCGGGAGCTAACCGATACCGCCATGGAGGTGTGCGAGTATACCGGGGAGATCACGCTTAGCTTTCTGGGCGATTGCACGCTGGGCGGCGAAAGCCGGTTCAAAAGCGCCGCGCGGGGCTTTGTAAGCACGGCCGGGCGCGAGGGCTACGCCTACTTTTTTGAAAACCTTCTGCCCCTGCTCTCCGCGGATGATATCAGCGTGGTCAACCTTGAGGGCGTGCTCAGCGACCGTCAGCTTGAAAAAACGCCCAAAACCTTCAACTTCATTGGCCCGGCGGCCTTTGCCAAAATCCTAGCGCTGGGCGGCGTGGAGGCGGCGGGGCTTGCCAACAACCACTCGCTGGACTATGGGGAGGCGGGCTACCGGGACACGCAAAACGCCCTCGCGGCGGCGGGCGTAGCCAGCTTTGGCGCAGATCACCTGGCCGTGTGGACGCGCGACGGCGTGCGCGTCGGCTTTACCGCCTCGGCCTTTTCGCTTACGGAAAGCGCGCGCAGCGCGCTGGAGGCGCAGGTGCGAACGCTGCGCGCGTTGGGCTGCCAGCTGGTCGTTCACAGCATGCACGCGGGCACGGAGTATTCCAGCAAGCCCACCGGCCAGCAAAAGGCGGTCGCGCGGGCGGCCGCGCAGCTTGGGGTAAACCTGGTTGTGGGCCACCACCCGCATGTGCTGCATGGAATGGACGTGGTGGAGGGCGTGCCGGTGGTATACAGCCTCGGCAACGCCGTATTTGGCGGCAACTGCGCCCCCAGCGATATGGACGCGCTGCTTTTGCAGGCCACGTTCGCTTTTTCGGAGGGCGCGCCCCAGAGCGTGCGCCTGGCCTTTCATCCCATTCAGATCAGCGGCCAAAAGGGCTATAACGACTATCGCCCCGTGCTTCTTTCAGGCGGCGAGGCGCAGCGCGTGATGGAGAGGCTGGAAAAAACCACCGGCTACCCCCTGCCCGGCTATGTGGACGGCGCAGGCGCGGTCACGGAGGCGCTGGCGTGCAAGGGAATGGGCGAGGCTAACCTGGCCCGCGCTGTGGGTTCCAGTCCCCAGGCCAGCCAGCGCATGAAAACGGGCGCGTTTTCATGCGAATAGAGGAACAAGCTTGCTAAAGCCCTGGGCGCTGATTCCCACTTTGGCTTCCAGTCCCCCGACGGGACGAGGATATGCGCGGCCTGGGCCGGTACGGGGACGGAGGCCAGACCGCGAAGCGCAGCCCATACCCTATGGCCGCGAAAAGCCGGCTTTGCTTGCATAAGTTTCCGCAGGCCCATATAATAATCAGGAAAGGAGGCGTGCCTGTGCTGTACCGTCTTTATAACGCCGATCAGCCCGTCGCAACATTCCAATATGAAAAAGGCGTCATCACGGCCTTCACAGCCGAAAAGGAACGCCTCTTGCCAAAGCAGCTCTGTAACGCATCTGCCGGCGGTTTTGCACAGTGGCTGTATGGGCGCGCCATTGACTTGAACACGTATCTGCATCGCCGGCTTGCCAATGAGCTGATCGGCAGCCGCGATAAAACCGCTATTGCCATCATGACGCATATGTTCAGCATTTCCGATACCTTCACTTGCTTTGCGGACGGCGCGTTCATCCCCCGCAAGGACCTGTGCAAGGTGGAAGACCAGCAAAGCGTCAGCGACTTCATCCTTATCTCCAGTGATACTTCGCTTCGCAAGCGCAATATTGTTACCCCAAACGCCTCCACGGACGGAAGCTTCCCCAAAACGTGGAAGTATGTGGACGGCGACTGGTGGCTTTATAAGCTGCAGCCCTCTGCCGCTACGCGCAGCGAAAGGGAGATCAGCCATGTAGTAATGGCCTGCGGCTGGGATGCTGCGGAGTATCAGTACTCCGGCCATTACCGCACGCGCATTCGTTCCCGCAATTTTGTGGGGCAGGATGAGTTTTTTGAACCGTATGATTCGCTTCGCTTCATGTTTGATGACAGAAGCGATGACGAGCTTGTGATCTATAAGAATATCGTTTCGCTTGGCGAGGCGTTCGAGCGCGCTTTCAGGCGGATTCTGCTGGCGGATGCGCTGTTTATGAACACCGATAGGCACATGCGCAATTATGGCGTTATCCGTTCCGCCGTCACCGGCGGGATCCTGCGCATGGCCCCGCACTTTGATAACAATCAGGCATACCTGTCCAATCCTAGCGGGCATTATTCCGATGGCATGCTGCGCAGCTTTGAGAAGACGTACGGATTGCGCGATCAGGATCTTGAGGATCTAAAAACGCTGCTGGAAGAATGCGCAAAGCGGCCTTTCATGAAGGAAGCCTGCGAAGTGGGAAACGCCTTCCTTCGCGGCGATCATACGTAATGCAAAAACGCCCCTCAACGAGGGGCGTCCCACAATTTGAAGGCGTGCTTTGCTACGCAAAAACCAACGCCCTTCATATACGCCTTTCTTCCCTGCGCTCCGCTTACAGGAAAAGGGGCGGTAAATGCCTGGCGTTGGTTGGTTTCAGGTTTTGGGTTTCGCTGGTTTGGCCATTTCGTAAGCCCCTCATAAAATAAGGGGTTCTCACGCGCTCCTTTCCAGGCTCAGCTTATCCGCCAGCATGGCGATAAATTCTCCGTTGGTAGGCTTATCCTCCGGCGTGCATACGCGGCAGCCAAAGGCCCGGTTGAGGGTGTCCACCCTTCCCCGGTTCCACGCCACCTCGATGGCATGGCGGATGGCGCGCTCCACCTTGCTGGCAGTGGTGCCAAAATGCTTGGCAATGCTGGGGTAGAGCTCCTTGGTGATGCGGTTGATCATATCCGGCTGCTCAATCACCATTTTTACGCCGTAGCGCAGGAACTGATAGCCCTTGATATGCGCGGGGATGCCGATGGTTAAAAACAGGCTGCCAAGGCGCTCGTCCAGGGTTTGCACATGGGGCTGGCGGCCCGTGTGCGCGAAGGCCGGCATGTCCGGCGCGCTGTCCTGAATATCGCGGATATGGCCCAACAGGTGCTCCGGCTCAAAGGGCTTGACCATGTAAAACACAGCGCCCAGGCCAATGGCGCGGCTCACAAAATCGTCCCGCGATAGGGCGGACATCACAATCGTGCGCGGGGGATTGTCAATCTGCCGCTGCATTTCCTCCAAAAGCATGTATCCGTCCATCATAGGCATCACCAAATCGGTGATCATAATATCAAAATGGCTTTCACGCAGGCACTTGAGCGCCTCCACGCCGTTGGCAGCCTCCTGTACCGTATCCACATCCTGCTGGGTCCTTAGGAAATCCGCAATGCTTTTGCGCAGCGTGCCATGGTCGTCCACCACTAGGATCCGTGCGTTCAACACGTTTACCCCTCCTGATTGAGTGTTTTCTGCATTATAGCACATGAACCGCATCCACAAGTGGAATTCGAGGAAAATAGAACCAATGCGCCATATTGCGACAGATTTTTAGGCAAGAAATGTTGTGTGGCAACGGTTTTAGCGTTTAGCGGCCTTTGCGCGCCAAATTTTTCCCTTTATTGACCCTACAATATATTGTGGGCCGCCCCTGTCTTGCGGCATGGCAAAAGGCCGGGGCTCCCCCGCCCGGCAGCCTGCTGCCGGCGCGGGCGGGAAACCCCGGCCTTGCGTAAAAAGGGGCGCGGCTTACGGCAGCCTGTTGCCCGCCGCGCGGTAAATGGCGTACCAGTCCTCGCGGGAAAGGGTCACCTCCGCCGCGGAGAGGATCTGCTTCACGCGCGCCGGGCTGGTGGTGCCGCAAATAACCTGCACCATCATCGGCAGGCGCAGCAGCCACGCCACGGTGAGGGCGGTTTTGCTTACGCCGTATTTTTCCGCCATCTCGTCCAGGATGCGGTTCACCTCCGGGAAGGCCGGGTTGTCCAGGAACACGCCCTCGATAAAGCCATGCTGGAACGGCGACCATACTTGCAGCACCATCTTTTTCAGCTTCATGTATTCCAGCACGCCGCCATCGCGGTCCACGGAGCCGGGGAAGGTGGTGTTGACGTTGATGCCCTGGTCAATCATGCCGGTGTGCACAATGCTTAGCTGCATCTGGTTAAACAGCAGGCGGTCGCCCACGGCCTGCTGAAGCGCCTCCACCTGCATGGGGCTGTGGTTGCTTACGCCAAAGTAGCGCACCTTGCCCGCCTCCTTAAGGCTGCGGAAGGCGCGGGCGATCTCCTCCGGCTCGGCCAGCACATCCGGGCGGTGGATGAGCAGCGCGTCCAGATGGTCGGTATGAAGCTTGCGCAGGCTGTTTTCGGCGCTGTTCACAATATGCTCGTAGGAGGAATCGTAAAACCCGGCGCGGATGCCGCACTTGCTTTGGATAAGCATGCGACCGCGCAGGGAGGGGTTTGCCTGGAGCATTTCGCCAAAGCGCGCCTCGGATTGGTGGTCGCCATAAAAATCCGCGTGGTCAAAAAAATCCATGCCGCCCTCCAAAGCGGTTTGAACAAGCGTTTCCAGGGCCCCAACCTCCATGCCGGCAATGCGCATGCAGCCCATTGCCACGCAGGGAATGGAAAGGCCGGGAGCGGGTTGATAGCGTTTCATAAAGCGGTTCCTCCTTTACTGTGGCGTTAGCCCTTTACGGCGCCCGCGGTGGCGCCTTCCTTTTGGAACGTCTGCATAAACAGGTACATCAAAATGCTTGGAACAATCACCAGCGTCGTGCCCGCAAGAATCACCTGCCAGGGCGTAGCCAGCCCGTCGCTCAGCGGCAGCATGGACACAGAAACCATCAGCGTATACTTGGGCGTTTTGTTCAGGAACAAAAGCGGCCAGAAAAAGTCGTTCCAGCGGGCAATCAGCGTAAGCGAGGCCCACGAGGCCAGCGCCGGTTTGATAACGGGGCACACAATGCGCCAAAAGATGCCCAAATCGCGGCAGCCGTCGATACGCGCGGCCTCCAAAATCTCGTCCGGCACCTCCATGATGTATTGCCTGAGATAGAACACGCCCACCGCCGTTGCCAGCCTTGGCAGGATGAGCGACCACAGGCTGTTGATCAGCTCCAGGTTTTTCATGATCAAAAACAGCGGCACCGCGCCCACCTCGGCGGGAATGGTCATGGTTGCAACGACAAAGTAAAACAGCGCGTTTCGCCCGGGAAAGCGATATTTGGCAAACGCGAACCCCGCCAGCGAGCAAAACACAAGCGTCGTAAGCGTGCCCACAACGCTGGTAAACACGCTGTTGCCCAAATGCCGCCACAGGGGAATCAGCTCAAACAGCCGCTCGTAATTGGCAAGCGTCGGCTGCGTAATGCGAAGCGCGTGAAAGCCAGACACCTTTTCGCCCACGGTTTTGATGGAAATGACGCACGACCACAAAACCGGGAACAGGCACGCCGCCACAATCGCGATCATCACCAGGTGAATCAATAGCTTCCACAGCCTTTGTTTGGTTCGATAGCTCATAGGGGATTCCTCCTTTCCCCGTTACAGCTCGCCCTGTATGCGCCTGACCCGGAACTGAACCAGCGAGATCACAAGCAGGATCACAATCAGCACCACGCCCAGCGCGGAGGCATAGCCCATTTTAAAAATTTTGAAACCGTTTACGTACATCAGCTGGAACAGCGACGTGTTGGACGAGCCGGGCCCGGCCAGGGTATAGGGCTCGTTAAAAATCTTCCACGCGTCCACGGTGATGGTTACAAAGCAGAAGAAGGAGATGTTGCCCAGCTGCGGCAGCGTGATGCGGAAAAACTTTTGCGCGCCGGACGCGCCGTCCACTGTGGCGGCCTCGTAAAACTCCGTTGGGATGTTTAGCAGCCCGGACAGGAAAATGAGCGTATACCAAGGAATAGTGCGCCAGATGAAGAGAATATGCACCGGGATGCGCGCCAGGCGGCTGCTGGTGAGCCACGGCAGCGCCCGCCCGCCAAACAGCTCGATCACGGCGTTCACCAGCCCGGCGTTTTCGTCAAACAGCATGCCAAAAATCAGGCCCATGGCCATGGAGGCGCACACATAGGGCAAAAACGTAACGGTTTTGAAAAAGCGCTTCAGCCGCAGCGCCGGGCTGTTGAGCAGCGAGGCGATCATCAGCGCCAGGCACAATACCCCCGCCACGCCAATTGCCCAGTACATCGCCGTGTTGCGAAACGCGTCCAGGAACTGGTAGTCCTGAAGCATCATGCCATAGTTATCCAGGCCTACCCAGCGGGGCTTTTTCATACCGTTCCAGTTGGTAAAGCTGTAATAGAACGTAGCCAGCGTGGGAATGAGCTGGAAAATCAAAAATTGAATAAAAAACGGGCAGATTGCCAGGTAAGCGAAGCCATAACGCTTCCACAGCCTGTGTTTCATGCGCATTTCCCCCCTTTGAAGGCCCGCGCGGATATAGGCGCGGTCATTGTTCCGCCTTGAGCGCCTCCATCACCCAACGGATGTGATCCATATCGATATCGCTTGGCACAGTGCAGTCCGCGCCAAGCAGGAAGGGCCTATCGCCCATGCGGGCGAGCACATCCCGCACGGCGGCCTGAACCTGCTCGCGATTGCCGCTCGCCAGCGGCTGGCCCCGGCGGTTATCCAGCCCGCCCAAAAGCACCGTATCAGGCCCAAAGTAGTCCACGCCCTTTTCAAGCGGCAGCTGCTCCACGCCCGTGCCCCAGTTCTTTACCCGGCAGGGATAGTCCCGCCAGTAGCCCAAATGGTTGGGGTCGCCCGCCCAGGAGCACATATGCAGGATATTATAGGGGCTTGCGGCATTGAAGGCCTCCAGCACAATCATATCCGAGGGCTTCACCACGCCGGCGTATTCCTGCTCGCTCATGCGGCCCTTCTCGGCCCCCTGAAGGCTTTGGTACACGCCCAGGCAGCCGCCCTCGCGAATCACGCGCACGGCAAGCTTTGCCAAATCGCCCGCGATTACGTTTAGCGCGTATCTAAGCGCGTCGGGGGCCTCGCGCAGGTGGGCCATCACCGTGGCGTCCCAGCTGCGCCCCTGCAGCGCGTTTTCCGTAAACACGTTGCACGCCCTTACGATATTAAACGGCGAAAAGAAATTGTAAAACGTGTAGCATTCCTTGCCAATGGCCGCGTTGATGGCGGTGCAGCGCGCCACGCTATCGGTAAAGAAGGGGTCGTCCTCCTTCAGGGGGGCCACGTTATACCAGTCCTGCGCCCGGTCGATGGTAACGCGCAGCGGATAGCCCAGCCCGTCGGACATGATTTTCACAAAGTCCGTATCCACGGCATGGAAGTAATCCACGTGGGCCTTCACGCAGGCTTCGCCCCGGGCCTTGTTCCCCTCGAAATGGAACCAAAACCCCGCCGGAATCCGATCCGGCCTTTCATGGTTCAAAACGGCCATAAGCCGCTCCTTTTTATTCATCGCAAACGCATCCTTTCTTCTGCCAGGGGCTAAGCCCCTGCGCCCCGGACTGGGGCGCGTGGGGGCGGAGGGGGGGGGGGGTTTGTTGGTGGTGGGAATTAATGAGGTGGGGGGGGGCCCAGCGC
>ENA-UOJG01003747-UOJG01003747.1-human-gut-metagenome-genome-assembly--contig:-C47-NODE-3747-length-10319-cov-7.174981_pt1 | contig 10319 bp, 6 predicted proteins | sample MGYA00242340_ERZ723887 | MGnify/ENA metagenome assembly ERZ723887 | reverse complement strand
GCAATTCAATCCCGGGTATAGCCCATGCGGTTTTACTTGAGAGGTGAAAAAATGAAGCATTTTAATAATCTTCGCCTTTTAACATCGTTTAGAGAAATTTCAACAGTTCTTGAAATTATTGCAAAAGCCATGCGAATATTTACGTTTGTTTTGGTGATTTTGCAGGGCGTTGCCTTAATTGCCGAGGCTAAAGGCAGTAAAATCAAAAAATTATAACAAACAAAATTAAGCGTTGGTGATTAGTTATACCAACGCTTTTTCTACGGCATATACTTTATATTGTTATAAGACAATATGTGAAATACGAGACATACTGTAACAAAAATATTGCTTTTTCGACAAGCTTTTCATTGACAATGAATATTGCATAATATATAATATATGCGATACAAAAAAATGAAAAAGTTTATTTTTTTCGTTTTCTTTTAATAAGTTTTTAAAGGTTCATGGGGAGTTAATTTGTATCAATGTGGGATAAAGCATAAAGTTTTGCTTTTTATATATCGGCAGAGCTTATGCGTATGTTTTAAGACTTTAGATGCTTGAAATAGTTGCGGTCAATTCGCAACCGATGTCCCGTGTCAAAAGTCTTTTTTTATTGATTTTCTATTATTGTGGGGAGAGAGGATCTGTTTGTGGAGAAAATAAAGAAATTATTTAATATAAAATGGACGCTTGTTTTATATGATGCAATTTTGTATTTAGCTTCATTTATTTTGATGTTTGTAATTAATAAAAGCATAAAAAATATGCAGATAATTGATGTTTTTATTAATTCCTGCGTCGGCTTTTTAATTGTATTTTTGTGCAGATTTTTCGGTAGAATATATAACCAAATTTGGCGCTACGGCGGAATACAATGCTACATAAGATTGCTTTGTACTGATATGCTTAGCATGGTTTTGTATTTGGGCTTTGAGTGCGGTCTTTGCAATTTGCTTGGTTTCCAACGCTTTACCATTTCAAAAATCATCGCCATGATGTCGTTTAATACTCTTTTGGCTCTCGGAATGAGGATGTGTTATCGCTATTGCTTTAAATACGGTAATGAACTTAGCGCAAAGGGAAAACTTATGAGACTGCTTATCAGAATTTTTGCCTTCGGAATGAGTATAAGGAAGGATGGCGAGGCTCATAAAATTTATGTTGCAATTGTAGGTGCGGGAAATGTCGGTGTAAGCCTTGCGGAGGAGCTTCTTAACAATAAAAATACATCATATACTCCCGTATGCTTTTTTGATACAAATAAGGACAAAGCCGGCAGGGATATTTACGGGATACCTGTTTTTCAGGCGAAACTGAACAATACCTTTGATATACTTAAAGATTACGGCGTGAAAGAGATTATTTTTGCGCTTCCTCCTTCAACGGAAAATACAGCAGAACTTTACGATTATTATAAAAAATCGAATTGCAAGATTAAAATATATGATTATCCGTCATTTCAAACTGCCGGTAAAAAGCGACAGCTTCGTGAATTTGAGATTGAGGATTTGCTTTTCAGAAAGCCAATTGAGATTTCAGATGAAAAGACTTTGGGTTATTATGCAAATAAGGTCGTGCTTATTACGGGCGGCGGTGGTTCAATAGGCAGTGAACTTTGCCGTCAGCTTGCAAAAATGAGCCCTAAGCAAATTATAATTTTAGATATTTATGAAAACGGTGTGTACGATGTTCAGCAAGAACTGAAGTTTAAATACGGCAACAAGCTTGATTTAGAGGTCGAAATTGCTTCAATTACAGATAAAGACGCAATGAGCGTTGTGTTTGAAAAATATCATCCCGATATCGTGATTAATGCGGCTGCGCACAAGCATGTTCCGCTTATGGAGCATAACTGCGTCGAGGCAATTAAGAATAATGTTTTCGGAACCGAAAATGTGCTTGAGCTTTGCGAAGAACACGGTGTAGACAGATTTATGATGGTTTCTACCGATAAGGCGGTTAACCCAACTAATGTTATGGGTGCAACAAAGCGTATGTGCGAAATGATTGCGCAATCTTATGCCACAAGGGGCAAGGTTAAGTGCTCTTGCACAAGATTTGGTAATGTTCTCGGCTCGGCAGGCTCAGTAATACCGCTTTTTAAAAGGCAGATTGCGGCAGGCGGTCCTGTAACGCTTACTGATAAGAGAATTATTCGTTATTTTATGACTATTCCGGAGGCTTCGCAGCTTGTGCTTCAATCGGGTGCAATAGCTAAAAACGGCGAAATTTTTGTGCTTGATATGGGTCAGCCGATTAAGATTTATGACCTTGCAAAGAATATGATTAAACTTTCTGCCGCACAAAATATTGAAATTATTGAAACAGGTCTTCGTCCGGGCGAAAAGCTTTATGAGGAACTGCTTGTAAGAACTGACGAGTTGGATACTACGGAAAATGATTTGATTTTTGTTGAAAAGGAAAAGCCGATTTCTTACGATGAGGTCGAGCAAAAGCTCTCTGTTCTTAAAAATGCGGTCAATTCTAAGAATAACGACTTGGCAAGAGAAGCGCTTCGCTGTGTTATTCCTACATTTAAAAGTCCGGAAGAGGTTAATAAAAACGCAGAAGAATCAATGGAAATGAATATTGTTAAAACAATTTAGTTTTTACACCTCGCACATTCACTTATAACAGTTTAACAGCATAAAATAAAAACAGCATTCCGAAAGGAATGCTGTTTTTTCTTTATATTTGATTATTTTACAAAATCTTGAGCAACCTCTGCAATATGCTCTGCCGAAAGACCAAACTGCTTAAGAAGTTCAACAGCAGGACCGCTGTGTCCGAATTCGTCGTTAACGCCGATACGTTTAATGGGAGTAGGGCAATTTTCGCTAAGGCAAGCGCAAACCGCCTCGCCAAGACCGCCGATAATGTTATGCTCCTCAACGGTGATAACTCTGCCGGTTTTCTTAGCTGATTTTATAACAAGCTCCTCGTCAAGCGGCTTGATTGTTGCAATATTGATGATTTCTGCACTGATACCCTTAGCCTCAAGAGCCTTGCCTGCTTCAATCGCCTCGTTTACCATAAGGCCGTTTGCGATAATTGAAACGTCTGAGCCTTCCCTGATAACTTCGCCCTTGCCGATTTCAAATTTATAATCCTCACTGTGGAAAACAGGAACAGCAAGTCTGCCGAATCTGAGGTAAACAGGACCTTCATACTTATATGCTGCCTTTACAGCTTGCCTTGCCTCGATATCGTCAGCCGGGCAAATAACAACCATACCCGGAATTGAACGCATAAGCGCAAAGTCCTCGCAACATTGGTGTGAAGCGCCGTCCTCACCAACTGAAATACCTGCATGTGTTGCGCCGATTTTAACATTAAGATGAGGATAACCGATTGTATTTCTAACCTGCTCAAATGCTCTGCCTGCGGCGAACATTGCAAAGCTTGAAGCAAACGGAACAAGCCCCATTGTGCTGAGTCCTGCGGCAACGCACATCATATTTGACTCTGCAATACCGCAGTTAAAATGACGGTCTGGATATGCTTTTTTGAAAATTCCTGTTTTTGTTGCTGCTGAGAGGTCAGCGTCCAATACTACAAGCTTGTCGGCACCTTCGCTTGCCAATTCCTTAAGCGCATTACCGTAGCTTTCACGTGTAGCTATTTTCTTAATTTCTGCCATAATTACGCCTCCTCAATTTCTGCAAGCTTTGCTTTAAGCTCGTTCATTGCAATTTCATATTCCGCATCATTAGGTGCTTTGCCGTGCCAACCAACCTGATTTTCCATATATGACACGCCTAAGCCCTTAACTGTTTTCATAATAATACCGAAAGGCTTACCTGAGCCGATATTTTCGTGGAAAGCATTAAATGCCTTTTCAAGCTCGTCAAAATCGTTGCCGTTAATTTTGATGACGTTAAGACCGAAAGCTTCCATTTTCTTATCAATAGGCTCAGCGTTCATAACGTCCTCGCACTTTCCGTCAATCTGAAGACCGTTTACGTCGACGATAACGCAAAGATTGTCAAGCTTATATTGGCTTGCAAACATCATAGCTTCCCAAACCTGACCTTCTTCTATCTCGCCGTCACCCAAGAGAGTGTAAACGTTGATGTCCTTATCCAAATACTTAGCTCCCTTTGCCATACCTGCGGCAGCGCTGATACCCTGACCGAGAGAACCTGTTGACATATCAATTCCGGGAACGGTATTCATATTAGGATGGCCCTGAAGGTATGAGTCAATATGACGAAGTGTTTTTAAATCCTCAAACGGGAAAAATCCTTTAAGTGCAAGCGCACTGTAAAGACCGGGTGCGCAGTGACCTTTTGAAAGAACAAATCTGTCACGGTTTTCCGCTTTAGGATTTTTAGGGTCAATGTTTTTCATCTCGGCAAAATATAAATATGCAAATAAATCAGCCGAGGAAAGACTTCCTCCCGGATGACCTGCTTTAGCCGAATGTGTGCCTTCGATAATGCCCATTCTTATTTTTGTGGCATTTAAAGAAAGCATTTTTTTAGTTTCTTTATTCATAACTTATAGCCTTTCTGCTTACAACGTAAGCTTTAAGTATAATATATAATATAAACCTCGCAAGGAGGGATTATATTAGAAATTTAATTATTTGTCCTGCTTGGTATAAAACGTATCAAGCACTAACTGCATAAGCTTATCCTTATCGGGATAAAACTCCGCATAAACGAAATCGGCATAATCTTTTTTCGTGCTTTCCTGCATATCGCCCTCAAGAGTTACGGTGTCGAAATTTGTAATACCCTTTGAAAGCATAAGCGATGCAAGATATGTTACATTGGAAAGCGAAAGATTAGTTGTGCTGTATTTGCTTGCGGTGTCATAAAGCCTTGTAACAACACTGAAATCTTGGGTAACGGCAGGAATAACCTGAGATGCAAAAGCCTTAACATATTGAACCTGCCTTGCGGTTCTGTTAAGAGAGGCATTTACAGTGTCCATATCTCTCTGCCTTACATATTTTTCAGTCATATCGCCTGTAAGCTTGATTTTGTCGCCCCTCTTAATTCCAATGTCATTAAAATCATAAAGCGAGTCAACGGTTACGCCGCCGATTGAATCATTAATCGGAGCAATTCCGTTAAGGTCAAGCGCAAAATATTTGGTGATAGGCACATCATAAAGAATACGGCTGATTGAATTTGCGGTGTTCTCTGCTGATTTTGCCTTGCCGTCGCCGTAAGCGTAACTTAAGCAAAGCTGCATTTTTTCACTTCTGAGGAAAATTCCGCTTTCACTGTAAAGGTCAACGTCAACCATAGTGTCACGTGGAATGGCAATTGCCTTTGCTTTGCCTGTTTTTGTATTGATTGTAAGCAAAATGTCGGCGTCGCTCTGTCCGCCTGTGCCTACGCTTCCGTTGTCAAGACCTAAATCACGCTTGTCAACACCCATAAATGCAATTGCGATAACGTCGCTGTTATAAACATATTTATTGCCATTATATTCAATTGTTTCCTGATAATTTGTTTGGTCGGGAACGTTTTTAAACTCATTCTTACCTCTTGATTCAAGAAAAGCAAATGTGCCGACAAATGCAAGGATTACCGCTAAAATTATTGCAAGTGCCGAAATTCCGATTTTTGCCGGAATACTCATTTTTTTCTTGTGATGACGGTGGTGTGAGGAATGATGGTGTGAAGAATGATGACTTGAAGAATGTGAATGATGCGAGCCGTCGGTGTGATGGTGTGAGGAGTGATGATGCTCGCTTGAATGATGATGTTCGCCTGATGAGCTGTGCGCCGAACGATGAATTTCGCTTTCGCTTTTCGGAGTAATTTCAAAATCCGACTTTTGCGCTGCGTTCTCTTTTTTCTCCGTTGCCGGTACGTTTTCGCCAAACGAAAAATCAATATTTTCTCCTTCGTCACTCGAATTTAACGTTTCTTCTATTTCATTTTTTATTTCTTCGCTGATTTGCTCCTTTTTAGGCAAAACGCTTTCACTTGCTTTGCTTTCCGAAGCCAAAATATCATCAAGAATATTGTCTAAATTAGGGTCAATTGGTTTTTTCATCTTTTACTAATTCTCCGCAAACTAAATATCTACTGCTTTTTTGGTTTGTAATACATGTTGAAAGAACAACGATTTTACTGTTGATTCCAAGCGGTTTATCAAGCTGTGTTCTTACATTTTTAAGGCTTGACGACGGGTTTTGAATTGTATCCTGCCACTGCTTGATTGATTCTTCCTTGTTAAAGTCAAAGCTGTTAAGTATATGACGGTTGTCATATTTAAAGGCTGAAATAATTTGATATGTAAGCCTTCTTTCAGGGGTATAAATGTAAAAATATGGATGAGAATTAAAGAAATCCTCTTTTTCAAAATAATGAAGTGTTGTAAAAAAAGTGTCCGAATATCCGTTATGCCCGTAAATCACGGTCACAAAATCGTTGAAATCCTTGCTGTTGGCAGCCTCGGTATAAACCGCACCGCTTGCCGACCACGATTTGTCCTCCGCCTTATGCCTTAAATAAAAAGCGTCGTCTGTCTTGCTTTGCACAATGGGATAATCAACCTTTGTGCCGTCTATTTTTATATAAGCATAAATTTCGCTGTTCTTCTTTTTAAGAGATTTGAAATCTATCGGGTTTTTAACTGTGCTCTCAACGCTTTGAGATGCAGTTGTGTTTACAGTGCCGCTTTGCGATGGCGTTTCGTTTCTCTTTTGCAGATATGAGCCGCCGAAATAAACACCGACAAAAATCAGTACGAAAACAACTAAAAATATTACAATCAGCTTTATATTCTTTTTTTTCTTGTTATCAAGTTCATTTTCTTTTGCATTTTCATTATCGTTCATTTTAATCACCGAGTAATCTCATTTTAAAACAAGTATAGTATATCATAAATTAAATAAAAATAATATAGTAATAATGTAAATTTATATTATTTTTATTACAACAAAATAAAAAACCTGCTTGCAAAAGCAAACAGGTTAATTATATGAATACTAATTAGTCATTTTCTTTCTTCTTTGTAGCTGCTAAAACTGCAATACCTGCACCTGCTGCTGCAATTGCACCTGCCATAACAGCACTTGATGCACCTGTTGCAGGAGATTTTGAAGAAGAATTCTTCTTAGGCTCTGTAGCCTTTGTTGTGTCTTTTTCAGTTGCCTCTGTAGTATTATCTGCAAATTCAACAACTGCGTTTACAACAACTGAACCGTTGTTCCAAGAAGTGATAGCCTTCTGAGAAATGAATGTGATAGTCTGTGAACCGTCAGCATTCAAAACCTTTGTATAATCTGTGCCTTCAGCAAGACCGAGTGCTGAAAGGTTATCTGTCCAGCTCTTGAAAGTGCCTTCACCGTTGTAAGTGAAAGTAACTGACTTCTTAGTCTGAGCGTTTACGCTGTAAGTAACGCCCTGTCTTGTTTCGCCGTTTACTGTAGTTTGAGCTTTGCCCTCTTGAAGAGTAGCTGCTGTAGGGCTGCTTACGTTAGCTGCCATAGCTGGAACGGTTACTGCAAACATAGATACAGCCATCATAGCTGCAATGACTAATGAAATGATTTTTTTCATAATTAATACACCTCAATCTAAATAATACAATTGTATCGGGATTTTAATCAATTATAACATTATCTTACCCAAAAGTAAAGCGTTTTTTAAAATTTACTGTATAAAATTATATATACACAAGGTATTGCGATATATGCTTTTTGTTAAGGATATATGTTGTATTTACATTAACTCTTTAAAAATAAAATTCATTGTGTTATACTGTTTATATTAACAAAGTCGAGGAAAATTTTATGCACGATAAATACAAAATCAGTATCAGAAAAAATTATGACTTATTGCTTGCACCGTTCATAACGGCGGCAATACTTCTTGCCTGTTTTATAATTGGAAAAATATATCCTTTCGGAAGCAATAATGTTGAATACTATGATATGGCGCAGGGAATTATACCTAATTTTTATCATATTTGGGATGCATTGCACACTAAAGATACGGCGCTTTGCTTTAATTGGTATTCGGGCTTAGGTGTTAACGATACGGCAAACGCTTCGCTGTCTGTATTTTGGATTGCGCTTCTTGTTTTGCCGAGGCGCCTTGTGGGAAAAGCGATGGGGCTTTATGTCATAATGACGTTTTCGCTTTCGGCTTTCACATCTGCGATTTTTTTGAAAAAAGCAACTAAAGCTAAACCGTTTATGACAACTCTTTTGTCAATTTGCTATGCCTTTTGCGGTTTTTCCGTTATGTATTACACGAATGCATGGCAGGATACCGTTTTGCTTTTTCCTCTTTATATGCTCGCATGGTATGCGCTTATGAAAAAAGGCAAAATTTTGCCTTATGTATTAATGACGGTGCTTAATGTGCTTTGCGGATACTATGTTTTTATTTTGCTTGTTTTTTACGTTTTCTTTATGAGCTTTTTGTATATTAAAACAATAGACAATAAAGAAAACAGAAAAAGACGTGCCTTTGAACTCGGACTTTCAACCGTTTTGGGCTTTGGGTTATCCGGTGTTGTTCTTTTGCCTAAGCTTTCGCAAACTCTTTCAAGCGAAAGATTTTTGAGCGAAACGGGTTTTGATTTTTCACAAATCGTAAAACAGTATCTTGAAATCGTAAGGACTTATGTTTGCAAGAGTGACGATAAATGGGCAATGCTGTTTTGCGTTTCTTTACCGCTTGCCGTAATGATTTTGGGTATAATTAAAAACAGAAAAAACAAGAAAATCAATATCTTTTTTGTGCTTAATATTTTGCTTCTTGCCGTGCTTATCGTTTGTGAGGGTGCCAATGCGTTAATGCATTTCGGCGATTATAAATATTTTCCTATGAGAATGGGCTATGCGCTTGCATTTTCGTTTGTTTGGGCGGCAGGATATTATTCAAAATATTTAAAATTAAATAAGCTCAATTTTAACGAAAAAACAGGGAAAAACGCTTTGCTTGTTTTATTCAATTTTGCTTTGTTTGTTTGCCTTACGGTATTAACGTATTTTGTGCTTAAAAAGCTTGACGGCGCTTATGAATTTAAGTATTCCGTGCTTTATGCAATGCCTGTTTTGATATTAATTTATCTTGTTATTTTTTGCAGTAAAAACAAGGTGGTTGATTACAAAACGGCTCTTTCGCTTGTGCTTGCCGAAACGCTTGCTTTGAGTGTGATTTTTATTCCTTATTGGCAGACGGATATGCTTGAAAAAGAGCACAATCCTCAGTATATTTCAACGTCGCAGTCACTTGTCAAAAAGCTTGATATCGAAACTTCAAAAACAGACAGAATTAAAACCGTAGGCACTACTTTAAACTGCAATTACGGCACAATTATGCAAAGAGCAACGCTTGCCGATTGGACTCATCTTATTCCGTCCGATATTCAAAGCTCGCTTATTTCACTTGGTTACAGCAGTGAATATACACGCCTTCATGACAGCGGAGGAACTGCTTTTACGGATGCGATTTTGGGCATTAAAAATGTTCTTTCGGTTAAAAGCGAAAGCCCTGAGCTTTACGATAAAATTTCCAAGAAAAAAGGGTATAATTACTATAAGTGCAAATATACCTTGCCTTATGCAATGGCTGTTGATAAGAGCATTTTGGATATTAAGGTTGAAAATGCAAATTGGATGGAGCTTAACAATCAGCTTTATAAATCCCTTACCTCGACTGATGAAAATATAGTTGAAAACGGAAATCTTGCACTTAAATCAAAGACGGATGAAACGGAAATTTATACCTTTAAATCAAAAAAAGGCAATATTTCCTATTTTAAGCTTGACGGTGCGGGCGGAGTAAGGATTTACGTTGACGGTAAGGCTTTAAGAATACCGTCGATTGACAGGGAAAAAGCAAAAAAGTATCCCGGCAGATTTAACAGAAATCTTATTTGCCTCGGCGATTTGGGGGATAAAGAGGTCGAAATAAGGCTTGAGCTTAAAGAGGGTAAGTATCAAGACCAAAAGAATTTCAGGAAAAACAATCTCGGCGACGATGATATAAGAAATAAAAATTTCGGCGTTGAAATTGGTCTTATGAGCCTTGAAAAGCTTCAAAAGGTTTGCGATATGTATAACAATTTTGGCGATGTTTCGGCTGGGAATTATTCGCTTGATATTAAGAATGTAAAGGCTGAAAACAAAGATAAAGTATTGCTGATTCCTTTGCAATATAACGGCTGCTGGAGTGCCGACGTAAACGGTAAAAATGCCGAAGTCAGAAGTGTTATGTCGCTTTTGACGGCGGTTGAATTAAACGGCGAAAACAATAATATTTCAATGAAATTTATTCCAACAGGCTTTAAAACCGGCATGATAATAAGCGTTGTAAGCGCCGTGCTTTTTGCTGTCGTTTTGATTCTTAGAAGAA
>ENA-UOJG01003736-UOJG01003736.1-human-gut-metagenome-genome-assembly--contig:-C47-NODE-3736-length-10353-cov-11.888813_pt1 | contig 10353 bp, 9 predicted proteins | sample MGYA00242340_ERZ723887 | MGnify/ENA metagenome assembly ERZ723887 | reverse complement strand
GACTCCGCCTCCAACTTCGGCCTGATCCGCGGCGGCCATGTGGACGCCTGCTTCCTGGGCGCTCTGGAGGTCGACGCTGAGGGCAACCTGGCCAACTGGATCATCCCCGGCAAGAAGATGCCCGGCATGGGCGGCGCTATGGACCTGTGCGTCGGCGCCCGCAAGTGCATCGTCTGCATGGAACACACCGCCAAGGGCAACCCCAAGATCTTCGAGAAGTGCCGCCTGCCCCTGACCGCTTCCCACTGCGTCAACAAGATCATCACCGAGATGTGCGTGCTGGAAGTCACCGAGAACGGCCTGGTCATGACCGAGATCAACCCCGAGTTCACCGTCGAGCAAGTGAAGGCTGCCACCGCTGCCCCCATCACTGTCGCCGAGAACCTGAAGTCCATGATCGACTGATTGATAGAATCCCTGCAAACAGAGGGGCTGCCGGAAGGCAGCCCCTTTTGCCGTTTATTTCAGACTTGTCAAAAAAGCCTTTTTTGACAAGCTGAACCGGACTCCGGCAGACGCCGGAGTCCGGTTTTTTATACCCCGGTGTACCGGGAAAGGAACTGGCGGGTGCGCTCCATCCGGGGATGGTTGATCACCTGCCGGGGGTCCCCCTGCTCCACGATGACGCCGCCGTCCATGAAGATCAGCCGGTCCGCCACGTCCCGGGCGAAGGCCATCTCGTGGGTCACCACGATCATGGTGGTGCGGCGGTCGGCCAGCTGGCGGATGACCCGCAGCACCTCGCCGGTAAGCTCCGGATCCAGGGCGGAGGTGGGCTCGTCGAAGCACAGCACGTCCGGCTCCATGCACAAAGCCCGGGCGATGGCCACCCGCTGCTTCTGGCCGCCGGAGAGCTGGTGGGGATAGTGGCCCGCCCGGTCGGACAGGCCCATCTGCTCCAGCAGAGCCAGCCCCCGGTCCCGGATGTCCGCCTCCGATTCGCCGGGCAACTTGGCAAGACGCCTGGCCAGGGTCACGTTTTCCAGGGCGGTGTATTGTGGAAACAGGTTGAAATCCTGGAACACCAGACCGAAATGCAGGCGCTTTTCCCGCAGCTCCCGCTCCCGCACCGGGGGGCGGGACCCGTCCAGCAGGGTCTGGTCCCGCAGGGAGATCACCCCGGCGTCCGGCCGCTCCAGGAAGTTCAGGCACCGCAGCAGGGTGGTTTTCCCGCTGCCGGAGGAGCCGATGACGGACAGCGTCTCCCCTTCCGGCAGGTCGAAGCTCACATCCCGCAGCACCCGGGTGCTGCCGAAGGATTTTTCCAGGTGCGCAACGCTCAGATAGGACATGTGCTCCTCCTTTCAGCGGAAAAAGCTCAGACGGTGCTCCAGATACCGGAACAGCAGCGTCAGAAGCCCCACAAACAGCAGATAGTATACCCCGGTATAGAACAGGGGCCAGGTGATCCCGGCGGTCTTCACATAGTCCTCACCGGCCTTGGTCAGCTCCACGATGGCGATGATCCGGGCCAGGGACGTGTCCTTCACCAGGGTGATGATCTCGTTGGACATGGGAGGCAGGATCCGCTTCACCACCTGAAGCAGGGTGATTTTGAAGAAGATCTGGCGGCGGGTGAGGCCCAGCACCTGACCGGCCTCCCGCTGACCCGCCGGGACGGCCTGGATGCCGCCCCGGTAGATCACGGAGAAATAGCAGGCGTAGTTCAGCACAAAGGCCACGGTGCACGCCAGCATCCGGTTGCTGCCCCAGATGTTGTGACCGAACCACAGGCCGGGGCCGTAGAAAATGATGATCAGCTGCAGCACCAGGGGCGTGCCCCGGATCACCCACACCAGGGCGTCGAACACCGCCCGCACCGGGCGGCAGCGGCTCATGGAGCCCACGGCCACCAGCAGGCCCAGCGGCAGGGAGAACGCCAACGTCAGCCCAAACAGGACGGCGGCCTGGCGCATCCCCTGCAGCAGGGAAAGGGTTACGGTCCAGAACATGGCCTTATGCGGCGGGGACCACGATGACCTGGGCGTTGCAGCAGTAGGCGGGGGTGCAGGTCATGGCGGTCTGCACGCCGTCGGTGAGGGTCATGCCGTTCCACACCACGTCGATGGCCTTGCTGTTGAGCTCGTTGACCTTCTGGCCCCACTCAATGATGACGAACTCCACGTCCACTCCCAGGCGCTGGGCTACCAGCCGGGCCAGCTCCGCGTCAAAGCCGGTCCACTGGCCGTTGTCGTCCTTATAGTCCATGGGGGCAAACTCCGTGATGCCCACCACCAGGGTGCCCTTGCCCCGGATATAAGCCACGTCGCCGCCGGCATCCTCGGTATAGCCGGTCTGGGGCATCTCCGCCAGCAGGTCCTCCCGGATGCCGAACTGCCGGGCCAGGGTCTGGGTGGTGCCGTCCTGATAGGCCTCGGCCAGAACGGAGGTGATGAAGTCGGCCAGGTCAGAGCCCTGGCGGCAGCCGATGCCGTACTCCTCCTGGGTGAGGCTGTCGGTATAGGTCAGGTTGGGATAGCTGGTGTCGGGCCCGATCATGGCCTCGGCCATCAGTAGGTCGATGACGGCGGCGTCGGAGGTACCGGCGGCCACCTCCATCAGGGCGGCGGCCTGATCCTGGACACTGTTGACGGTCCAGCCCTTCTCCTTGGCCACATCCTCACCGGCGGACCCGGCCTCCACGGCGTAGACCATGGTTTTCTCGTCGGCGTCGGTGTTGGTGTTCTTCGGGCCGCAGGCGGCCATGGCGGCGGTCATAGCCAGCAGCAGGAGCAGGCACAGTCCGCGGCGGATGATATTTTTCATGATTTCCTCCATTCCCCGGCCCCTATCACCGGGCGATTTAGTATGCTAATACGCTACCACACTACCGAGATAAAGTAAAGATGGGAAAAGCCACAAATTTGTCCGGCGGCGGCTGCGTAATTTGCACGAACGACACAAAATGACAAAAAGTACGCGCGACACGGACAAATGCCTGCGATTTGGACGGACGGCAGCGGGGCATGCTAAAGGGGAGAGGAGGCGCGCATGGACATTTTTGACGGATTGACCGCCCTGGGCGGACTGTGCCTGTTTCTGTTCGGCATGCAGATCATGGCGGAGGCGCTGCAGCGCCGGGCCGGGGGACGGCTGGAGGGCCTGCTGCGGCGGATGACTCGCAGCCGCTGGGCGGGATTTTTCACGGGCCTGGCGGTGACGGCGGCGGTGCAGAGCTCATCGGCGGCCATGGTGATGGTGGTGGGCTTCGTGAACTCCGGCATGCTGACCCTCCGCCAGGCGGTGGGGGTCATCATGGGCACCAACGTGGGCACCACGGTGACGCCCTGGCTGCTGAGCCTGGGAGGTCTGGAGGGCGGCGGCGCCCTGGGGCGGCTGCTGCGCCCGGCGGGCTTTGTGCCCCTGCTGAGTCTGTGGGGCATTGCGGCGTATCTGGCCGGAAAGGGCAGCCGCCGGGACACCGGCCAGGCCCTGCTGGGCTTTGCCGTTCTGATGCAGGGCATGGAGATCATGACCGCCGCTGTATCGGGCCTGGCCCGGGCGGAGGGGTTCCGGCAGCTGTTCACGGCCTTCGGCAGCCCCCTGCTGGGGGTGCTGGCCGGGGCGGTGCTGACGGCGGTGATCCAGTCCAGCTCCGCCTCGGTGGGGATATTGCAGGCCCTGGCCGCCAGCGGACAGGTGACGGTGGGGGCCGCCATCCCCATCGTCATGGGCCAGAACATCGGCACCTGCGTGACGGCGATGCTGTCCTCCGTGGGGGCCAGCCGCAGCGCCCGGCGGGCGGCGCTGGTGCATCTGCTGTTCAACCTGGCCGGGGCGGGTATCTGGCTGGGGGTGTTCTGGCTGGTGAAGGCGCTGGCGGCTCCGGCCATTCTGGACCGGGCCGTGACCCTGCCGGGGGTGGCCGTTATCCACACGGCCTTCAACCTGCTGTGTACGGCGGCGCTGTTTCCGGCGGCGGGCCTGCTGGAGCGGGCGGTGCTGCGGCTGCTGCCCGGAGAGGAGACGCCCTCCGCGGAGCCGGATCCCCGTCTGCTGGCGGCTCCGGCGGCGGCCCTGGAAAGGTGCCGGGAGCTGACCCTGGAAATGGCGGACCTGGCCCGGGACAACCTGCGCCGGGGGATTCAGGCCCTGACGGAGGTGCACCCCGACTCGGCCCGGGAGCTGCGGCGGCAGGAGGAGCGCATCGACGGCCTGGAGGACGCCCTGGGCACGTTTCTGGTGCGGCTGGGCGGACGGACCCTGACCCGCCGGGACAGCGCCCGGGCGGCGGAGCTGCTGATGCTCATGGGCGACCTGGAGCGGCTGGGGGATCACGCCATGAACCTGCTGGAAAGCGGGGAGGAGCTGCGGGACCGGAAAATTGAGCTGCCGCCGGAGGACCGGCGGCAGCTCCGGGTGCTGACGGAGGCGGTGGAGGAGATCGCGGACCTGGCGTTGGCGGCCTTCCGCCGGGAGGACGCCGCCGCCCTGGGGCAGGTGGAGGCCCTGGAGCAGGTCATCGACGGTCTGCGGCAGCGGCTGCGGGCCCGGCGCATCCGGGAAACGCAGCCGGGGGAGGGGGCCATGGAGCTGAGCTTCGTGTGGTCGGACGTGCTGACGGACCTGGAGCGGGCGGCGGACCACTGCTGCAACATCATGGAGTGCGTGGCGGACCTGTCCGCCGGGAACCGGAATCTCCATGCCGCCCAGCTGGCGGCCCGGCAGCGGGACCCGGCCTTCGACAGCCGGGTCCAGGCCTATGAGCAGAAGTATCGAATATAAAAAGCCTGTGTATTCGGTGCAATTGCACCGAATACACAGGCTTTTTTTATCCGCTCAGCAGGGCCAGCTGGTAAAAGGCCACGGCACTGGCGGCGGCCACGTTCAGGGAATCTACCCCGTGGGACATGGGAATTTTCACGGTGTAATCGCAGGCGGCGATGGTGGAGGAGGCCAGGCCGTCCCCCTCGGTGCCCAGCACCATGGCCAGCTTCGGCTCCGCCAGCAGGCGGGGATCGTTCAGGGCCAGGGAGTCGTCCCGCAGGGCCAGGGCCACGGTTTTGAAGCCCAGCTCATGCAGCAGCTCCGGCCAGCTCTCCCCCTCCGGCAGATACGTCCAGGGCACCAGGAACACGTTGCCCATGCTGACCCGGGCCGCCCGGCGGTACAGGGGGTCGCTGCCGGCGGCGGTCAGCAGCACCGCGTCCACGTTCAGAGCGGCGGCGGACCGGAAAATGGCCCCGATGTTGGTGGGATTCATGATGTTTTCCAGCACGGCAATGCGCCGGGCATTGGCGCAGACCTCCGCCACGGAGGGAAGCCGGGGCCGCCGCATGGCGCACAGCATCCCCCGGGTCAGGTGGAAGCCCGTCAGCTGGGTCAGCACCGGCAGGTCCGCCGCGTATACCGGGATATCCGCCGGGCAGCGGGCCAGCACCTCCGCGCCTTTTCCCTCGATGTGCTTGCGCTCCATCAGGAAGGACACCGGCGTGCACCCGGCGTCCAGAGCCCGGCCGATGACCAGGGGACTCTCCGCCACGAACAGGGCGTTTTCCGGGTCGGCCCGGTTCACCAGCTGGTTTTCCGTCAGCCGGGCGTAGATATCCAGCTCCGGGGCGGAAAAATCGGTGATTTCGATGATATGGGCCATGTTACTTGGCTTCTCTCGCCCGGCGGGCGGCTTCCTCCCGTTCCCGGCAGATGTCGGCCCAGCTGGGGATCTTCTTCAGCACCTCGTTCAGGTCCGCCAGGGCGGCGGGAATGTCGATGTTCTGGGGACAGACCCGGGCGCACTGGCCGCAGCCCACGCAGGCGGCGGGGCGCTTGTCCTCCGGCAAAGCCTCCACCCGCATGCCGATGTTGAAGTTGGGGGAGAACTTGGCCTCGTTATACAGCTTCAGCAGCATGGGAATGTCCAGGCCCATGGGGCAGCCGTCGCAGCAGTAGCGGCAGGCGGTGCAGGGCACGGCGCCGTACATGCCCTGAGCGATGTCCAGCAGGACCTTCTCCTCCTGGTCCGTCAGGGGGCGGCGTTCTTCAAAGGTGCGGACGTTGTCCTCCATCTGGGCGGGGGTGGTCATGCCGCTGAGGATCATCTGGACCCCCTCCACCCCCTGGAGGAAGCGGAAGGCCCAGGCAGCGGTGGACTCCTCCGGCCGCAGGGCGTGGAGCTCGGACTCCGCCTCCGGCGTCAGGGAGGCCAGGCGGCCGCCCCGGACGGGCTCCATGACCCAGATGGGGATGCTGTACCGGCGCAGCAGCTCGCACTTGGCCTTGGCGTCCTGCATGGTCCAGTCCAGATAGTTCAGCTGGATCTGACAGAATTCCATGTCCTTGCCGTAGCGGGACAGGAAGCTCTCCAGCAGCTCCACGCCGCCGTGGGAGGAGAAGCCCAGGTGACGGATGCGGCCGTTCTTCTTCTGCTCCAGAAAATAGTCGATGATGCCCCAGCGGGGATCGGTATACGTCTCGATGGACTTCTCGTACACATTGTGCAGCAGGTAGAAGTCGAAATACTCCACGCCGCACTTCTGGAGCTGCTCCTCAAAGATGGCAGCGGGGTCGTAGCTGTCGCTGATCTGGTGGCCGGGGTATTTGGTGGCCAGATAGAAGCTCTGGCGGTCATAGTCCTTCAGCACCCGGCCGATGACCCGCTCGGACATGCCGCCGTGGTAGGGATAGGCGGTGTCGAAATAGTTGACGCCGTGGTCCATGGCATAGCGGACCATGTCCGCCGTGGTTTTCTCGTCGATGTCCGCCGGGCCGCCGCCGGGAACCAGCGGCAGACGCATGGTGCCGAAGCCCAGCAGGGACAGCTTCTCTCCGTGAAAATCGGTGTAGATCATGTAAGGTTCCTCCTTGGTTGGGATGTTTCCCCCATTATAGCACGGAGGGAAAGGACCCTGCAAGGCGGATTTTCACCCCGGGGGGCGGTCTTACAGGAAAAATTCCTCCGGCTCCGCCGGGCGCATGATGGACACCTCATAGGCGGTGCGCTCCTGTCCCACGCCGTCCACGGTTTTCGTGTAGCCCCGGCTCTGGACCCGGCCCTCCACCGTCAGCCGGGAGCCCACCGGCAGGATGGCCGTCTGCTGGGCGATGACGCCCCAGGCGATGCAGGGCAGGTAGTCCGCCCGGCCGTACCGGCGGTTCACCGCCAGGATCAGGTCGCAGATTTCCCGGCCCAGAGGCGTCCGGCGCAGGGTGGGAGTTTTGCACAGAATGCCGGAGAGCTGAATCTGGTTAAAGGGGGCCGCGCCGCCGGGGACCAGCTCCCGGACGAACACGGAGATCACCAGCCGGGGACCCTGGCCGCTGCGGTTGTTGAAGGAGCGCAGCTGGCCGGTAAGGGTCAGCACGTCCCCGGTATGTACGGGGTGGGCCTCCAGCAGCGGCCGGGGCAAAATCACCGGCAGCCGATCCTCCTGGCCGGAAAGCCGCTCCACCGACAGGGGAAAGCGGTAAAAGCTCTCGCCGTGGTTTATGTGGGACAGCTCCGGCTCCCCGGCGGCCCGCCCGCACAGGCGCACGCGGTTGAAGTTGTTGTCCATAGTCATCCTCCTCGTTTGTTGAAGCTGGTCCAGCTTATGCCGGAGCGGCACAAAATAGACCCTTTTCAAACCGGGAAAAGTATGCGATAATAGCGGGGAAAAGGAGGAATTGCCCATGCGATACAAGGGAAAGGTCTATCGGCCCCCCAGCGAGGCCTACAGCCTCATCATCCAGGTGACCTACGGGTGCAGCCACAACCGCTGCGCCTTCTGCGATATGTATGACGACAAGCACTTTGCCCTGCGGCCCATGGAGGAGATCCGGGAGGATTTCCGCCTGGCCCGGCAGGTATACCGCCGGGTGGAGCGGGTGTTTCTGGCCGACGGCGACGCGCTGATGCGGAAAACCGATGAGCTGCTGGAGATTCTGGCCATGGTATACAGCCTGTTTCCGGAGTGCCAGCGGGTGACGTGCTACGCCTCGCCCCGGAGCCTGCAGGTGAAAACCGATGACGAGCTGCGTCAGCTGCGGGAAAACGGACTGAAAATGGTGTATATGGGCCTGGAATCTGGCTGTGACGCGGTGCTGGAGCGGATGCGCAAGGGCCACACCGCCGCGGCCATTGTGGCGGCGGGGCAGAAGGCCCGGCAGGCGGGCCTGGCCCTGTCGGTGACGGCCATTTCCGGGCTTGGCAGCCGGGAGCTGCTGCGGGACCACGCCGTGGACACCGCCCGGGCCCTCAGCGCCATGAAGCCGGAATATATCGGCCTGCTGACGCTGATGGTGGAGCCGGGAACGCCACTGGAGCAGTGGGTCCGGGAGGGCAGCTTCCGGGTGCTGGGCCCGGCGGAGATTCTGCAGGAGACGGCCCTGCTGCTGGACCACATTGACAGCGAGGGCAGCGTATTCCGGATGAACCACGCCTCCAACTACCTGACCCTGAAGGGGACCCTGAACCGGGACCTGCCCGCCCTGCGGCAGCAGGTGCAGGAGGGCCTCATGGGTCACGGCCTGCGGCCGGAGAGCTGGCGGGCTTTGTAAAAAACGAACGCACCCCCTGTATCCCACGGGATACAGGGGGCGCGGGCAGCTTGTCAAAAAAGGACAAAGACCTTTTTTGACAAAGGGTTTGCAGTCTGCCGCGCGCATAATTTGTTCGCTGAAAGCGAACAAATTCCACACTTGCAGACTGAGAAGTATTTTTTGCCAGGTACACGCCCCGGCAAAAAATGATTCCATTTTATTTGCCGCCTGCGGGCGGCAAACTCTGCGAGGCTTTTGGACAATATCTACACCCCCTGTATCCCGTGGGATACAGGGGGTGGGCGTTTATTCTTCTGAAGATTCTTCCGGCACCTCCGGTGCTTCCGGCGCTTCCGCCGGTTCGGCTGCTTCCGGCGCTTCCGCCGGTTCGGCGGTTTCCGGGGCTTCGGCGGACTCCTCCGCCTGGGCGGCTTCCCGGGCGGCCACCTGGTTCACATACAGCTCCTCCGGCCGATGAGGGTGGAGCCTGATGTTGTAAAACAGCACCGCCAGGGCGGCGATCATCAGCACCAGGCTCAGCACCTGGGACACCCGGATGGGCTGGCCGGCGATGGTCCAGTTGAACAGATACAGGCTGTCGGTGCGCAGACCCTCGATCCAGAAGCGGCCCACGCCGTACCACAGGAAGTAGAAGCAGGTGTTTTCACCGTCGAACCGCCGGGCCTTGGATACCACAAAAACGATCAGCAGCAGGCCGACGAGGTTCCACAGGCTCTCGTACAGGAAGGTGGGATGTACCTCCACCAGCTCCCCGGCAGTGGTGGTCAGCTGCATGCGCCAGGGGAGGGTGGTTTCGGAGCCGAAGGCCTCCCGGTTCAGGAAGTTGCCCCAGCGGCCGATGGCCTGGCCGATGAGCAGGCCCATGACCACCAGGTCCATCATGGCCCCCAGCTTGATATGGCGGCTGCGGCAGAGGATGACGGCCACGATCACCACAGCGATGACGCCGCCGTAGATGGCCAGGCCGCCGTCCCAGATGGCGATGGCCTTGGACCAGCTGAAGTGGCCCTCATGGTCCTTGAACTCGCTGAGATAGAACAGAACATAGTACAGCCGGGCCCCCACGATGGCTGAGGGGATGCCCCACAGCAGCCCGTCGATGAGGTCATCATCCCGGATGCCGTATTTGGTACGCTGGCGCATGCACCACCACAGGGCCAGCAGCATGCCCAGGGCGATGAGGATGCCATACCAATAGATGCCGTTGCCGATGTCGATGGCCTTGGAACTGATGGTGATGGCCCAGTCGCCAAAAAGCCCCGGGAAGCGGATGGGGCTGTCGGTCATGATCTTCATAATGTCACTCCTTGCTCAGAAAACTCCCTCTATTATACCGCAGAGCGGGGCCGTTGAAAAGCCCTATTTTTCGGAGGAAGGGGAGCAATCAGGCGGTCCGGTATTTCCGCCGAAGCCACCGGGCCAGCAGGAAGCCGCCTGCCGTCAGGGCGGCGCAGAGCAGGAAGTCCGGGATCTGGGACAGGATCAGCGCCTGTCTGTACCGGGAGGAGAGATCGGTGAAGATCGGACTTGTGCTGAGCCCCTCCAGCCACTGGGGATCGACGGATCCGAAGTCCGCGATGCCGCCCAGCCGGAAGCCCGCAGCCAGAGTGGCGGCGATCCGGACCAGGCCCAGGATCCCCACCAGCGACATCAGGTATCCGGAGACGAAGCCGTATGTACGCCAGAAGCGGGCAAAACCGCTTTTCCTCGGCCCGGCGGAGGTGGGAGCAGGGTCCGTCTGTTCATCGTCCAGCAGATAGTCCACCGTGACGCCCAGCAGACGGCCGATGGCCAGGAGCTTGTTGGTGTCGGGCAGGGACTCGCCCGTCTCCCTTAATTAAAGATATTGTTGGGTAAAAAAGAAAGGTCAGTCGA
>ENA-UOJG01003712-UOJG01003712.1-human-gut-metagenome-genome-assembly--contig:-C47-NODE-3712-length-10406-cov-5.202106_pt1 | contig 10406 bp, 9 predicted proteins | sample MGYA00242340_ERZ723887 | MGnify/ENA metagenome assembly ERZ723887 | reverse complement strand
TCATTTCGCCGTTCCCGAAAACCGTCGAAATGACCAACCTGCGTTTTCCCCTCTGGGCAGGGCGTTTTCCTGCGGGAACATCGGTACGGTGTATGGCAGGAATCACCGTTCTTTGGGCGTTTTGACGGTTTTTCGTAACACGGTGGAAAACCATTTGCCATTCCCTTCTTTTTTCGATATAATGATTCTGATACGGCTACGGCTGGTTTGCGAGAGCTATTTTTATCCGGGGGTTGATTTCCATGATCCGAAACCTGAATCAGGTCACGTTCCGCTGCTTTGGCAGTGTTCCGTCCGAGCGCACCCAGACGGACAGGAATCTGTTCCGGGACGACGCCGCCGCTGTGCGGCTGTCGCGGACGGAGGCGGTGGTCTACCGCGCCGCATCGGAGACGCGGATCAGTTGCGGCATGGGCATGAGCGTCCTGTCCGCCAGCACGGACGGGGAAACCTACCAGCGCTTCTATCTGGACAAACCCGCCATTATCCGCAAGGGGGTCTATTTCCTTTTGGAGCCGTTTCAGGGTGACGCCACGGTGATGGTGTCCGCTCAGGAGCCGCCGGAGGAGCTGGGACGTCACGCCCCCGGCAGCGCCCGGGTAGATCATCAGCTGCGGGTGGATGGCATTTACACCTTCTTCTATCAGGAGAAGGAGCAGGGCTTCCTGTTTTCCGGGGAATCCCACCCCATGACCGAGCTGACCTACGTGGATCAGGGCGCGCTGCACAGCGTGGTAGACGGGCAGGACCTTCTGCTCAGGCAGGGAGACATCGTCCTCTACGGCCCGGGGCAGTGGCACATGCAGTACGCCGACATCGGCGTCGCCCCCCGGTTCGTGACCATTTCCTTTGACGTCAGCGGCGTTGACCTTGCTCCCCTGCTGAACCGGAAATTCACCGCGCCCCAGAGCGTGGCGACGCTTTTGCAGAATATGCTGCGGGAGCAGGAGTTTATGGACGCCTACTCCAACGACATCATCCTCTACCAGCTGAATCTGCTGCTGCTTCAGCTTCAGCGGGAGGCCGCGTCCCCCAAGGCAGGAAAGCTGCAGACCTCCAACGCCGTCCACAGTGAGAACGAGATCATCCGTCAGGCGCAGCAGTTTATCAGCGCCCACATCCGGGAGAAGCTGTCGGTGCCGCTGGTCGCCCGGCAGGTGGACGTCAGCCCCAGCTATCTCACGGCGCTGTTCCACAAGAATCTGCAAATTTCCCCCGGCGAGTATATCCGCCGGATCAAGCTTCAGGAGAGCAAGCAGATGATCCGGGAAAACGACCTGAATTTCACGGAGATCGCCGCCCAGCTCCACTATTCCACGGTGCATCACTTCTCCCGGCAGTTCAAGGAGAAGTTCGGCATTACCCCCACAGAATACGCAAAATCTGTTCGTTGAGAGGTTTGGAAAATGAAAAAAGGGAATCCCATTGCGCTGCTGCCCATCGGCGTCTTCCTCGTGCTGTATCTTGGGCTGGGGCTGCTGTTTGAGTACGGTCTGCACATCCCCATGGGCTTTTACAACATCCCCATCGTCATCGCGTTTCTCGTGTCTATTTTAGTAGCCTGTCTTCAGAACCGGGCGGTTCCCTTTGAGGAAAAGCTTGTCATCATGGGGCAGGGCGTGGGGGATAAGAACATCATCACCATGCTGCTGATCTTCCTGACGGCGGGCGCGTTCGTCGGCGTGGTGGGGCGCAGCTCCGCCCAGAGCGTCGCCTACTTCATGCTCGACATCATCCCCGCCCGGTTTGCTGTGGCGGTGCTGTTTGTGGTCGCCTGCTTCGTCTCCACTGCCATGGGAACCTCCGTCGGCACCATCACCCTCATCATGCCCATTGCATTGGAGGTCGCCCAGGCGTCCGGCTTCGATATGGCGCTGTGTGCCGGAAGCGTCGTGGGCGGTGCCATGTTCGGCGACAACCTGTCCTTCATCTCCGACACCACCATTGCCGCCTGCAACGGTCAGGGCTGCGCCATGAAGGACAAATTCAAGGGCAATTTCTGGATCGCCCTGCCCGCGGCCATCGCCACGCTGGTGCTGATCCTGCTTCTGACCATGGGACATGACACCGCGCCCATTGACGAAAGCTACGATCTCGTTCAGATCATCCCCTACGTTCTGGTTCTGGCGGGAGGCGTCGCTGGGATCAACGTGTTTATCGTTCTGCTGACGGGCATCGTTTCCGGCGCTGTCATCATGCTCCTGACCGGGCAGGTGGAAGCCACCGCACTTCTCGCCAGCATGGGCAACGGCGCGGCGGGCATGTTTGAGACCAGCATGGTCGCCATCCTTGTGGCCGCGATGTGCGCCCTGATCCGGGTCTACGGCGGCTTTGACGCGCTACTGAGCTTCATCCGGACGGTCTTCCGGGGCAAAAAGGGCGGCCAGCTGGGCATGGGTCTGCTGGTAGGCGCCATGGACATCGCCACCGCCAACAACACCGTCGCCATCGTCATGGCAAACCCCATTGCCAAGGAAATGAGCGAGGATTACGGCATCTCCCCTCCCGCACGGCCTGCCTGCTGGACACCTTCTCCTGCATTTTTCAGGGCATTATCCCCTACGGTGCGCAGATGCTGGTCGCCATCTCGGCGGCAGCGGAAATGGGCTTTGCCCTGTCGGCGTTCTCCATCATGCGGTATCTGTTCTATCCGTATCTGCTGCTGGTCAGCTCCCTGATTTCGATTTTCCTGGTAAAGGGTAAGAAAAACTGATTTCCCGGCAGAAGCGTCGGCATTTGGCTGCGCTTCTGCCTTTCTGCGTCTTAAGGCTTGCGAAAGTGGGAATTCTGTACTATAATGAACGTATATTCCAGTATTTGTGTGGAGGCAGCTATGGACTTTCGGGTATTGGCGGTTGGCGATGTGGTAGGCAATCCGGGCTTGGAGCAGATCCGCCGGAATCTGCGGCAGATGAAGCGGCAGTATCATGCGGACTTTGCGGTGGTCAACGGCGAAAACGCCGCCGTGGTGGGCATCACCCCCAATCAGGCGGACAGCATTCTGGACGCCGGTGCGGACATCATTACCATGGGCAACCACACCTGGAGCAAGCGGGAGATCGTCCCCTATATGGACGACTGCCCGTGGATCATCCGTCCGGCCAATTATGCCCCTCAGGTTCCGGGGCGGGGCTGGCAGGTGGTGCAGACGGCGGCAGGCGACGTGGCCGTCATCGACCTCATCGGCCGGTGCAATATGGACTACGGCCCGGAAAATCCCTTCCTGATGGTGGACAAAATCCTCAAGCAGCTCACCGCGAAGATCATTCTGGTGGAAATTCACGCGGAAGCCACCTCGGAAAAGCTGGCAATGGGCTACATGCTGGACGGGCGGGTCAGTGCCGTGTGGGGGACTCACACCCACGTTCCCACGGCGGACGCCCGTGTGCTGCCCAAGGGAACGGGCTACGTCACCGACCTTGGCATGACCGGCCCCCGGGACTCCGTGCTGGGCATCCGGCCGGAGCTGTCCATCGCCAAATTCCGGGGCGATCTGCCGGAGCGCTACCGCTGGGCGGAGGGCGCATCCAAGATCGAGGCCGTGCTGTTCACCATCGATTCGGAAACCGGAAAATGCCGCAAGGCAGAAAGGGTCGACAAATGGGACTGAAAATTTTACACAGCGCCGACTGGCACTTAGACTCCCCCTTCGCGGGCTTCGACGACAGCCAGCGGGCGCTTCTAAAGCAGGAGCAGCAGAGCATCCCCGGCAAAACTGCCCAACTTTGCCGCCGGGAAAAGTGCGATCTTATGCTCCTCGCGGGAGATATTTTTGACGGTGAACCCGCCCGGGAGACGGTGGAAGCCCTCAAGAAAGCCCTGTCCGAGTGCGGCGCAAGGGTCTTCATCACGCCGGGCAATCACGATTTCTGCGCCCCCGGCTCCCTCTGGCTGGAAGAAAGCTGGCCGGAAAACGTCTATGTGTTCACCGGCGGGCTGGAAGCCGTCACGATTCCCGACTTAAACTGCCGGGTCTATGGCGCGGGCTACCAGAGCATGGACAGCGCCCCCCTGCTGGAAAACTTCCGGGCGGAGGGCAGCGAAAAATACTGCATCGCCGTGCTCCACGGCGATCCCACCCGGAAAGACTCCCCCTACTGCCCCATCACCGCCCAGCAGGTGCGGGACTCGGGGCTGCAATATCTGGCGCTGGGACACATCCATAAAGCGGGCGCGTTTCACGCCGGTGGGACGCTGTGCGCATGGCCGGGCTGCCCCATGGGGCGGGGCTGGGACGAAACCGGCGAAAAGGGCGTGTGCATCGTGACCGTGGAGGACAGCGCCTCCCTTCGGGCGGTGGCGCTGGACACCATCCGCTTCCACGAGCTGAAAGCGGACATTTCCTCCGGCGCGGAAGCGGCGCTGGAAAAAATCCTGCCTCCCGCGGGAAGCCGGGACTTTTTCCGGGTCACCCTTACGGGAAGCGGCGAAGCGGATATTTCCAGGCTCACGCAGCGTTTTTCCGCCGTTCCCAATCTGACGCTGCGGGACGAGACGCTTCCACCGCTGGACATCTGGGGGGACACCGGCGCGGACACGCTGGAGGGCGTGTATTTCCGGCTGCTCCGGGAGGCCATGGAGGCCGACCCTGACAGCCGGGAGGAAATTCAGCTTGCGGCGGAAATTTCCCGGAAGCTGCTGGAAGGACGGGAGGTCACGCTGTGAAAATCTACAAAATGACTGCCACCTTCGGCAAGCTGGAGCACGCGGAGCTGACCCTCCAGCCGGGGCTGAACATCCTCACTGCCCCCAACGAGTGGGGCAAAAGCACATGGTGCGCCTTTCTTGTCGCCATGCTCTACGGTCTGGACACCCGCGCCAAAACCACGAAAACCACCCTCGCCGACAAGGAGCGCTACGCTCCCTGGTCGGGCAACCCCATGGCCGGGCGCATTGACCTGAATTGGAACGGCCGGGACATCACCATCGAGCGCCGCACCAAGGGCAGAGTCCCTCTGGGTGAATTCAAGGCGTACGAAACCGATTCCGGGCTGCCTGTCCCGGAGCTGACGGCAGCGAACTGCGGCCAGCAGCTGCTGGGCGTGGAGCAGACGGTGTTCCGCAGGGCTGGGTTTATCCGTCAGTCGGACTTGCCCGTAACGCAGGATGAAGCCCTTCGACGCAGGCTCAACGACCTCGTGACCACCGGCGACGAAAGCGGTACCAGCGACAAGCTGGCAAAAAATCTGCGGGACCTGAAAAACCGCTGCCGCTTCAACAAAAGCGGTCTTCTCCCCCAGCTGGAAAGCCAGCGGGACGCCTTACAGGATAAGGTCGAGGAACTGGACGCGCTGGACGCACAGGTGAAGAAGCTGAAAATGCGTCTGGACGACGTCAAAACATGGCTGCAGCAGCTGAACACCCATCAGGCCGCGCTGGACTATGCCGCCGCGGAGGCGGACGCCGGGCGGGTCGCGCAGGCGCGGGAAGCGCTGGAACAGGCGCAGGATTTACTTGCCATCCGGGAAGCCGCCTGCGAAAAGCTGCCGTCTCAGGAGGACGCGGAAAAGAAGCTCAAGGAGCTGCGCGCCTTCCGCGACGAGTGGAACGCCCTGCAGATGGAGCTGCAGATGCTTCCCCGCGCCCCCCTGCCCCCGGCGAAGAAAGACCCCTTCGCTGACATGGACGTGACGGCAGCCATGGAAATGGTCAACGCGGACCGTCAGACCATGACCGGTCTGCGGGGCAGCAAAATGCCGATTTTGCTGCTGATTCTGGGCGCTATCATCATGGCCGGGGCAATCGCGCTGCTGGTAATGGGAAACTACCTCCCGGCGGGAATCCTCGGCATGGTCTCCGTGCTTCTTCAGGCGCTCAGCCTCTTGGGAATGCAAAGACTTAAAAAGCAGACCGAGGCACTGGAAAAGAAATACGGAACCGCCGACCCCGCCCATTGGACGGACTCCCTGCGGGAATACGAAACTGCCCTCCGGGCGTACAACGCCGCCCAGAAGGAATATCAGGACGCCCAGGGAGACGTGGAAGTGCGTCTGATGGTTATGCGCAAGCGCCGGGATTCCCTGTGCGGCGCACAGGAGCCGGATGCTGTCATGGAATTCTGGCAGCAGATCACGAACAAATGGGAAGCCTACCACACCGCCCGGCGGGAAGCCCAGCGGGCGCAAAATCTGGTGGATACCCTCAGCGCCATGGCAAAGCCTGTCCGGCCTCCCGTTGGCGTGGATACCCTGACCCATTCCCCGGCGGACACGGCGCGGCTGCTGTCGGACTGCACCGAGGAGCAGCAGCGGCTGCAAAGCCGCATCAGCCAGTACAAAGGCCGGATGGAAGCCTTGGGCGACCGGGCGCAGCTGGAAAAGCAGCTGGCGTCGGTCAACGCCCGTCTTGCCCAGCTGGAAAAGACCTACACCGCCCTGACCATCGCGCAGGAAACGCTGGCACAGGCGCGGTCGGAGTTACAGCGGCGATTCGCCCCCCGAATTTCCCAGCGGGCGCAGACCTATCTTTCGGCCATGACCGGCGGGCGCTACCAGCGCCGGTCCATGGGCGAGGACTTCTCCCTCCAACCCGGAACCGGGGACGAGGAAACCCTCCACGACGCCCTGTGGCGCAGCGACGGCACCATCGATCAGCTGTACCTCGCCCTCCGTCTGGCCGTGGCGGAAGAACTGACCCCGGAGTCCCCCCTGATTCTGGACGACGCGCTGGTGCGCTTCGACGATACGCGGATGCAGGCGGCGCTGGCCATTCTGGAGGACATGGCAAAAGCGCGTCAGGTCATTCTGTTCACCTGCCAGCAGCGGGAGGGAAATGCCGCAAACGCATAAATATGCTTCCGAAAACAGCGGGGAAAGCGCGGCTTTCTCCGCTGTTTTGGAAAAATTCCCATGGCTTTCTGTTGCGAAACTTTTCCAGATTTTCTCAGTTTTGTCATAATTTTGTAATTTTTCCCTTGACAATAGGGGTTTACTATGTTAAACTATTTCCCGAAAGGTTTAATTCATTAAACTTTTGTATTTCCAGATCCACCCAAAGGAGGTATTCTGATTGGAAGCGCCCAAAATCTTTGAAAGCGAATACCGCTTCTGCCTGATTCTGTGGGAGCATGAGCCGATCAATTCCACCCATCTCGTCGAGCTGTGCAAGGAGCAGCTGGGCTGGTCGAAGGCCACCACCTACACCGTCATCCGCCGTCTGTCGGAGCGGGGCGTGGTAAAGAACGAGAACGCCGTGGTCACCGCCCTTGTCTCCAAGGAGCAGGCGCAGGCGTCCCGGCTGGACGAAATGGTGGAGGAAACCTTTCAAGGCTCCATGCCCGCCTTTATCGCCGCCTTCTCCCGGAGCAAGAAGCTCACCCGGGACGAGGTGGCACAGCTGAAAGCACTCATTGACAATTACGAGGAGGATCGAACATGAACACATTGTTCCAGAACATCCTGACGGCCAGCTTCCACGGCAGCATCGTCATTCTGGCCGTCATGCTGCTGCGGCTGGCGCTGAAGAAAGCACCCAGAAAGTATATCTGCCTGCTCTGGCTGCTGGCGGGGCTGCGGCTGCTGATGCCCTTCCAGATCCAGAGCGACCTGAGCCTGCAGCCCAGCGCCGACCCGGTGGCACAGGTGCAGCAGCAGATCAGCCGCTCCCAGACGCCCGCCGCGCCGGAAGATTTTTCCCCGGCCGATCTGGACGTCCCGGCGCCGGTGCAGACGCCTGAAGCGCTTCCGGACATCCAGACTCCCGTCACCACCGTGATCAGCAGCACCCCCTCCCCCGCCCCGGAAACCGCGCCGGAACCGGATACGGGCTTTGATTTCCTGTCGGTTCTGCCATGGTTCTGGCTTGGCATTGCCTGCTGCTTCGGCATTTACAGTCTGTACACCTACCTGACCCTGAAGCTGAAGGTTCGGGAGGCAGTCAAGATCCCCGGCGGCTGGGAATGCGACCGCATCGAGACCGCTTTTATTCTGGGCTTCATCCGCCCGAATATCTACATCCCCATGGGCATGACCCCCGAGGAACAGCGTTACATTCTCGCCCACGAACGCACCCATCTGGACAAGGGCGACCACTGGTTCAAGATGGTGGGCTTTCCTGGCGCTGGCGCTGCACTGGTTCAATCCGCTGGTGTGGGCAGCCTACATCCTGCTGTGCAAGGACATCGAGATCGCCTGCGACGAGCGGGTGGTGCAGTTCATGGAGCTGGAGGAGCGGAAAGCCTACTCCGCCGCCCTGCTGAACTGCTCCACCAATCGGGCGCATTTCGCGGCCTGTCCCGTGGCCTTCGGCGAGGTGAGCGTCAAGGAGCGCATCAAGTCGGTGCTTTCCTATAAGAAGCCCGGCTTCTGGATCAGTCTGGTGGGCGTGGTCGCCATCGTCTTCGTGGCGGTGTGCCTTGTGACCAGCCCCGCGAGAAAAGATGCGGCAGCCGCCGGGGATACCGAACCCACCTCCGTCTCCGACGCCGTTTCCGTACATAATGTGGACGAACTGCTGGCCGCCATCGCGCCGGACACCGTCATCCAGCTGGAGCCGGGAACCTACAATCTGTCCGGCGCCAAAGGCTACGGCCTGCCCTCGGAAAGCCCCTACTACGCATGGACGGAAAAGTACGACGGCTTTGAGCTGATGCTGCAAAACGTAAAGAACCTGACCATCCGCGGCAGCGGCAAGGTGAACACGACTCTGGAATGCGACCCCCGGTCTGCCAGCGTCATCAATCTGAAGAATTGCGAAAATGTCACGCTGGAGGATTTCACCGCCGGTCACACCCTGGAACTGGGTCAGTGCAGCAGCGGCGTCATCTATCTGCAAAACTGCACCGGCGTGGGCATGAACCGTCTGGGCATCTACGGCTGCGGCATGATCGGATTGCAGGCGGCGGATTCCAAGGACATTTCTCTCGCGGACAGCGACGTGTACGACTGCTCCAGCAGCGCCGCCGAGATCATCAGCTGTGAGGACGTCACCATCTCCGGAACCCGCATTTACCGCATCGGCTCCGAGGAATACGGCGGATACACCTATTTTGATATTGGTTCCAGCCGGAATGTGACGGTGGAAAACTGCGAAATCAGCGACAGCAGCCTTATGTATCTGGCAATCGTTTCCGGAAGCACCGTTCAGATGAAGGGCAATCTGTTCTCCAACAACCGCAGCCAGCTGGAAGCATTCAACTTCCAGTATGAGTACCACGAAGATACCCAGACGCCGGCAGACGAATCGAGTATGGTTCTGGACGGCAACCGGTTTGAAAATTGCAGCGTCCGCCGCTGGTTTGGAGACGACGGTACCATCACGGACGGCGCAGGCAATCCTCTTACCGATGAGCAGATGAACAAGCTGTACTCCACAGGCGCGACGGAGCCGACCCAAGCGCAGCTGGAAATCCACGTTTCCACGGTGGACGAGCTGATCGCCGCCATCGGCCCCAACGCGGACATCGTGCTGGACGCGGAGCTTTACGACCTCAGCACCGCCACCGGCTACGGCACCTCCAAGGGCGATTATTACTACTGGCTGGACGAATTTGACGGCCCCCAGCTGGTCATCGACGGGGTGGACAATCTGACCATCCGCAGCAATGACGGCAGCGTAACGGGACACACCATCGCCGCCATCCCCCGCTACGCCAACGTCCTGACCTTCCAGTCGTGCAGCTACATCACCCTCTCCGGCTTCACCGCCGGTCACACAAGGGAGCCCGGTTACTGCATCGGCGGCGTTCTGCGATTCCAGGACAGCGACCACGTCACCGTGGACAAATGCGGTCTCTACGGTTGCGGCATTCTGGGCGTAGATGCGGAATACTGCACCGATATACGGGTCGCCAACTGCGACATCTACGAGTGCAGCCAGGGCGGCGTCCAGTTCTGGAGCTCCGAGGGCATTGTAATGGAAAACAACACCCTGCGGGATCTGGGCGGCAGCGACATGAGCTTCCACGACTGCAAGGACGTGACGGTGAACGGTGAAACCGTGATTCCCGCCAGTATGTTCCTCAGTCTGATCCTCCAGTCGGAGGAACAGCAGGGTACAGAAGCGCTCAGCGCCTTCGTTACGGAGTTTGCGTATGCCTATTTTTACGGAGATATGGATACGCTGCCCCGGTTGCTCTCCAAGGACTAAGCAGGCGGAGTGGAAGCCTATTCCGGCAATACAAACGATGTGATCGTGTGCTGGCATGAGGTCACGTTGGATATGTGGAAAGAGGCAGACGCCAACGGCACCTATGAATTTGCCTACCCCTACCGCGAGAACGTTGACAGCGAAATTGCCTATCTGACCATCGTCGTCGTCAGAGAAAACGACGCATGGAAGGTCAGCAGCTACTCTCTGGCCGAATAAAACAAAACCAGTCCCTCCGGCCACGCCGGAGGGACTGAGTCTACCGAAAAAATGTCTCCGGCACGCAGCCGGAGACATTTTTGTTTGATTACGCCTTTTCC
>ENA-UOJG01003705-UOJG01003705.1-human-gut-metagenome-genome-assembly--contig:-C47-NODE-3705-length-10422-cov-8.488087_pt1 | contig 10422 bp, 7 predicted proteins | sample MGYA00242340_ERZ723887 | MGnify/ENA metagenome assembly ERZ723887 | reverse complement strand
CCACGGCACCCGCCTGATGTGTCATTCCGAGGAGCGAAGCGACGTGGGAATCTCGCAGTGTCCGGTTGGATAACAGGCAAGTTCGGGCGAAATCGCAACTGCCTCCCCGAGATTGCCACGGCCCCGTTGGGGCCTCGCAATGACAAGTCGGGGGCCGTTACCATTTTAACGGCATCCTGTTTATTACGCTGGTGCGGCACCGGGAGGGGACAGCCCGGCCCCTACAATTTCACTGCCTTACTTCAAAATTCTTGCGGCGCTTTCCTCGGCAAACTGGCGGGTGTAGAGGTCGTGGTAATAGCCGCCCTTCTGCAGCAGCTCCAGGTGCCTGCCCTGCTCGACGATGCGGCCGTCGCGCACGACGAGGATGAGGTCTGCCTTGCGGATGGTGGACAGGCGGTGGGCGATCAGGAACGACGTGCGGTCGCGCAGCAGGTGGTCGATGGCGTTCTGGATGAGCTGCTCCGTCTGCGTGTCGATGGAGGACGTCGCCTCGTCGAGCACGAAGATGCGCGGATCGGCCAGCACGGCGCGCGCAAAGGAGATCAGCTGCTTTTCGCCCGTGGACAGGCGGTCGCCGCCCTCGCCGACGTCGCTGTCCCAGCCCTTTTCGAGCTTGGCCGCGACCTGATCGGCCGAAACGGTCCGCGCCGCTGCCTCGACCTCGGCGTCCGTGGCGTCCAGACGGCCGTAGCGGATGTTCTCGCGGATCGTGCCGGAGAACAGATGCGGATTCTGCAGCACATAGCCGATGTTCGAGTGCAGCCACAGCTGGCTGCGCTCACGGTAGTCCCGGCCGTCGATGAGGATCTGGCCGGACGTCGGCTCAAAAAAGCGGCAGGCGAGATTCACGAGCGTGCTCTTGCCCGCGCCGGTCTCGCCGACGATGGCGACGGTCGTTCCGGCGGGGATTTTCAGCGAGAAGTGCGACAGCACGTCCTCACCGCCGTCCGGATAGCGGAACGTGACGTCGCGGAACTCGATGTCGCCGCGCAGCGGCTCCCAGTTTTCGCGCTTGGGGTGGAAGGCGTCGCCGTAGCGGGCGATGACCTCCGGCGTGTCGGCGATCTGCGGCTTTTCGTCCAGCAGGCCTGTCACGCGCTCAATGGAGGCCTGCAGCGAGATGAATTCCGCGATGTTTGCGGCCGTCATCTGGATCGGCTCGAAAATGCCGACGGCGTAGGTCGTGAAGGCCGAGAGCGTGGCGATCTGCAGCACCTGCTCCTGCACCATATAGCCGCCGCGCAGCAGCACGATGGCCACGGCCGCCGTGGAGCAGAACAGCACGAGGGGGATATACACGGCGTTCAGCCGCGCAGCACGGATGCCGCAGTCGTGCATCTCCTTTGTCAGCGCGCGGAACGAGGCCGTGTTCTGCTCCTCGATGCCGAGGGTCTTCGACGTCTTCGCGCCGGTGATGCCCTCGTTGAACGCGCCGGTGATGCGGGAGTTCAGCTTGCGGACGCGGCGGTTCCAGTGCAGGATGCGATTCTGAAAATAGCCCGTGAGCACGGCGATGACCGGCACGATGACGATAACGACAAGGGCGAGCTTCCAGTTGAGCAGCAGCATCGCGGCGAACGTGCCGAGCACATAGAACATGGCCCAGAGGATATCCGTCAGGTTCCACGCGACCATGGAGGCGATGCGCGAGGTGTCGCTCATGACGCGGCTGAGCAGATAGCCCACCGGCGTGACGTTATAGAACGAGAACGACAGCGTCTGCAGGTGCGTGAAGAGGTTCGCGCGCATGTCGCGCCCGGCGCACATCTCGATCTTCATGGAGTTGCGCGCAAAGGCCACAACGGACAGGGCCTGCAGCAGGATGACGCCGAAATAGCACAGCGTGTAGGGCAGCAGGCCCGACAGCGTCCCGGCCTCGATATAATTTGAGATGGCATAGCGCTGGAACAGCGGCAGCACGACGTCGATGGCCGCCGTGATCAGGTTGAAGGCGAACATGCCCGCAAAATCGCGGCGGTATGGCCGCATGACGGGCATCAGGCGCTTCCAGATGCCCCATTGGAACGATTTGGTATAGTCCTGTTCATCAAAGGCAGGCATCAGACTCCCTCCTTTCCGAGCAGGCGGCGGTCGTCGCTGCTCATCTGGATGTCATAGATATCGCGGTAAATGCCGGGCTTGGCGATGAGCTCGGCGTGCGTACCCAGCTCCGAGACGCGGCCGCCGTCGAGCACGAGGATGCAGTCGGCCTGCATGAGCGTCGTTACGCGGTGGGAGATGAGCAGCACCGTCGCCTTGCCGAGCGATTCGTGCAGGGCGGCGCGGATCTTTGCGTCCGTCTCGGCGTCCACGGCCGAGAGCGAGTCGTCAAACACCATGATGGGCGCCCTCTGCATCAGCATGCGCGCAATGGCCACGCGCTGCTTCTGCCCGCCGGACAGCGTCACGCCGCGCTCGCCCACGAGCGTCTCATAGCCCTCCGGGAATTCGCAGATGGCCTCGTCCACGCAGGCGATGGCCGCGGCGCTGCGCAGCTCCTCCTGCGGCGCGCCGGGGCGCGTGGCGGCAATGTTCTCGCGGATGGTCTGCGAGAACAGGAACGGCTCCTGCAGCACAAGGCCGATCTGGCTGCGCAGGCTCTCGCGCGTAAAGCTGCGGATGTCCACGCCGCCGATGGTGATGCGGCCCTCCTGCAGGTCGTACAGCCGGTCGAGCAGATGCACGAGCGTACTCTTGCCCGAGCCGGTGCCGCCGAGGATGGCAAACGTGCTTCCCTGCGGGATCGTGAACGAGACGTCCTGCAGCACGGGCGTCTCGCCGTAGCCGAACGTCACATGGTCAAAGACGATGTCGCCCGCCGCGCTGTGCGGCGCGGCCTCGGGCGCGTCCTTCTCCTCCGGCGCGCGCAGGATATAGCCCACGCGGTCAAGCGACACGCCCGCCTTGCTCATGTCCGAAAGCACGCGGCCGAGCGAGCGCACCGGCCACGACAGGGCCTCGTTATAGCTGATGAAGGCGAGAAATTCGCCGAGCGTCATATTGCCGTGCACGCTTTCGACGATGCCGCAGACGATGATGACCATGACCTGCAGGCACGTCAGCAGCGTGCCGGAGGCCCAGTAGACCGACAGCAGGCGGCCGAGGCGGATCCACAGGCTGGCAAATTTCTCGTTCTTTTCGCAGAAGCGGTCCGTTTCGAAGCGCTCGCGGCCGAAGGCACGCACAACGCGCACGCCGGTCAGGTTCTCCTGCGCACAGGTCGTCAGGTCGCCCTCGGCCTCGTCCGCCGCCTGAAAGCGGCCGGAGATGCGCCGGTAGAACACACCGGACGACAGGCCGACGATCGGGATGAATGCCAGCGCTACGAACGACAGCCGCACGTTCATCCGGAACATGATGACGAGATATAAAATGATGAGGAAGACCGTGCGCACGACCTCGACGAGCTGGTTGCACACGAACGTGCGGATGACGTCGACGTCCGAGGTGCAGCGCTGGATGATCTCGCCCGTGGAGTGGGCCGTGTGCCACGAAAAGCTCAGGTGCTGGATGTGGTCATACAGCCCGTCGCGGATACGCTTGACGAACGACTCCGATCCGCGCGAAAGCTGCGTGCGCTGGCCATAGTTGCAGAAGCCGCGCAGCAGGGCCAGCAGCAGCACGGCCGCGGCCGCGAGCCACAGCGCGTGGAGCTTCTGCGCCTGCAGCAGCGGCAGAAGCGGCTGCAGAAACGCCGGGAGCGACGGCTGCTCCGCGCCGAGGATGGAGTCCACCGTCAGGCGGATGACCTGCGGCGTGAGGGCATTGAATACCATCCCGAGGCAGGCGCACAGCAGGGCCACGACAAAATAGTGGATGCTGCCGCGCAGAAAGCGCACGATGAGCTGCACCTTCTCCCGCCACGGGATCGATTGCGTTTCCATAGAAGATCTCTCCTTTTTTCTGATTGCCGGGGGATGTTGATATGCTGACTGTAACGGCCTTCTCTCTCAAAGGCAGGACCGCATGATTCAGCGAGAGCATTCGGCGAAAAAGGTCCGACGAAGGCCGAAGCTGCTATCATGCGGCACTGCCGCAATAAATAAAAAACGCCTCTCCTGCCGGAGAAGCGCACAACAAGGAACAAAACAGGGCCTTTTATCCCCGCTTCCGGGCGCGCAAAACCGACAGACCGGTCCCCTGAACCAAAATAGAACCCGCTGCAAAGTACAGATAGGACATTCTGCGCGCCTCCTTTCGTAAAATCTGATATTCAGTATAGGGGAAAACAGTGACTTTGTCAACCCTGATGTCCGAAATAATTCGGGAAGCACCGCATTATTTCTCGAGAGCGTTCGGCGAGAGCTTTTTGTCGAGACAAGGCTTGAAACGTGCAGAGTGCTTTGTGTATCTGCAGGGGGCAAAGCCGCCAACGGCTGTGCAATACATCAGGCCTTTCGAACCGATAGATCGGCGAAAAAAGATCCGTCGAAGGCCGAAGATGCAATTGTGCGCTGTTGCCCCAGAGGTTTTTCCTTGCCGTTTTGCCGCATTTGTGGTATGATCGGGGGAGAATTGCAACGGAAAGGAACGAAGAAACCATGAAATGGATCATTGCCTCGGACCTGCACGGCTCTGCCCACTACTGCCGCCAGCTCCTCGAGGCCTGGAAGCGCGAGGAAGCGCCGCGCATGCTCTTCCTCGGCGATCTGCTGTATCACGGCCCGCGCAACGACCTGCCCGAGGGCTATGCGCCGAAGGAGGTCATCGCCCTGCTGCAGGAGCGGCAGGCCGACATTTTCTGCGTGCGCGGCAACTGCGAGGCCGAGGTCGACCAGATGGTGCTGCCCTTCCCCGTCCTTGCGGACTACTGCCTGCTCGAGTCGGCGGGCCATCTTATCTATGCCACGCACGGCCACCATTTTAACGAGGACCATCTGCCGCCCCTGCATCCGGGCGACGTCCTGCTCCACGGCCACACGCACATTCCCTGCCGCACTCTGCGCGACGGCGTCTATGTCCTGAATCCCGGCTCCGTCTCCATCCCGAAGGCCGGGAGCTGGCATGGCTATATGACGCTGGAGGACGGCGTGTTCACCTGGAAGACGCTCCCCGGCGACGTGCGCGACACGCTGCGGCTCTGAGGGGGCTTATTATGGAATTCACAGCAGCGCAGGATGGCCTGCGCGTGGACGTCTTTCTGGCGGGCTGTCTGCCGGAGCTGACCCGCAGCGCCGTGCAGCGCCTGCTCGCTGAGGGCAGCGTGACCTGCGGCGGCGCGCCCGTGCGGAAAAACGCGCGCACGGAGGCCGGAGCCGTCTACGCCGTCACCCTGCCGGAGGCGCGGCCCGTGGAGACCGCTGCACAGGATATCCCGCTCGATATCGTCTATGAGGACGAGGACGTGCTCGTCATCAATAAGCCGAAGGGGCTTGTCGTTCACCCGGCCGCCGGGCACGAGGACGGTACGCTCGTCAACGCCCTGCTCTATCACTGCGGCGACAGCCTGTCCGGCGTGGGCGGCGAGCGCCGCCCCGGCATCGTCCACCGCATCGACCGCGACACGACCGGCCTGCTCATCGTGGCGAAGAACGATTTTGCCCACCAGCGCCTTGCCGCCCAGCTCAGCGACCACACGCTGCGCCGCACCTATGAGTGCATTGTCCGCGGCGGCTTCCGCGAGGACAGCGGCACGGTCAGCGCGCCCATCGGCCGCGACCCGCGCGACCGCAAGCGCATGGCCGTTACGGAGAAGAACAGCCGCGAGGCCGTGACGCACTGGGAGGTCATCACGCGCTACGGGCAGTATACCCATCTGCGCTGCCGTCTGGAGACCGGCCGCACGCACCAGATCCGCGTGCACATGGCGTGGATCCGCCACCCCATCGCGGGAGACCCGGTCTACGGCATCGGCAAGCCGGAGCTTGGCCTGCATTCGCAGTGCCTCCACGCGAAGGAGCTGACGTTCCTGCACCCCCGCACCGGCGAGGAGATGACGCTCTCCTGCCCCCTGCCGGAGGAGTTTGAGCATGCGCTGAAGAAGCTGCAGAGGATGATGTGACAAGGCCGGTGGAGTGTGGAGGGTTGAGAGTAGAATGTGAAGAGAGAAAAGCTTTCAGATTTGTCATTGCGAGGGCGCTTTGCGCCCGTGGCAATCTCCTGCAACAGCTTGCGAATTCGCCGAGGCCTTCCTGCTATCTACCATTGTACTGCGAGATTGCCACGTCGGCCTGCGGCCTCCTCGCAATGACAAATCGGAGGCTTTTACCATTTTAACGACAGCCTGTTGATTGTGCCGGTGCTGCGCCGGGAGCGGCATGCCGCTCCCCTACAACGCTCCATCGATACCCTCATTTTCCCATAAAACCACCGCAAGCCGGAGGCAGTGCCTCCGGCTTGGTGCATATTCTCGGGTGCTGCCTCATACTAGAATCTGATAAAAAGCTTTAAAAGCTTTTTATAGCGCCGAGGGCGCGTCAGATTCTGCATGAGACGGCGCAGCGTGCGTCAGCACGATGCGAGTGTGCGTAGCACACGGGATTCCTGATTAAATGTTTTAATCAGGAATCAGTATCAGAACTTTCCCCCGCCGCCGCCGAACGACGAGCCGCCGGAGCCGGAATGTGCGTCGCTTCCGCTGCGGTCGTTGTCCTTCGGGCGCGCCGTGCGCGTCGTGTTGGCATAGAGGAACAGGTCGGACTGCTGCGTCAGGTGCAGGCTGTCCTGCACAACATAGCTGTTCGCAGCGGGCTGGCGGCGCACCGTCTTGTGCTTCGCTGCCATCACGCCGACCGTGATGCCGCCGATGAGCGCGCCGAACAGCAGGCAGGCCACGACCCACAGGAAGCCCGGCGCTTCAAACGGCTCGTCAGGCAGGTTCCCCGTGTCATAGGCTGAGCCGTTTCTCGCTTGGTTGACATAATCCTCACATTCTTCCGCGAACGTGGAAAATGCCGCGGCATATTCGGCGTTCGAGAGCTGGGGCAGGAAGCGGTCCGCCATGGCCTCGCGTCCGGCGGGGGTGATGGCGGTGATGCCGAAGCCATGCGTGGCGATGTACCAGTCGCGCGTGTCCATGGCCACGAGCAGGAGCGCGCCGTCGCGGTCCTCGCCGAGGCCGTAGTTGTTGTACCAGAAGAAGTCCTCCGCGTAATTCCGCGGCGTTTCGCCGTCGAGCGAGTCGACGGTCACGATGACGATGTCAAACTGCAGCGCCTCGCTGCGGCTGTCGAGGTCGGCCAGCAGCGCTTCCGCGTCATCCGCCATCAGCAGGTCTGCGTTGTCCACCAGCCGGGGCAGGTCCGCCGCAGCAGCGGGCAGGACGAGCAGCGCCAGCAGGGCAAGCAGCAGCGTGAGCAGGGTAAGCGTTCGTTTCATATCCGTGCCCTCCCTCAGTGCAGCAGCTGCCACAGGCACACAAGGCCATAGGCTGCCGCTGCCGCGATGCCGCTGACCAGACCGAACCAGCGCCACTTTTTCCCCTTGTCGACGGGAAGGTCGCCGACGAATTTGCCGGTCTGGCCGTTCATGGCGAACGAGAACGTTTTGCCGTTCCATACGGTGTTCAGCAGCCACACGGGGTAGAGCGCATAGTGCACCCTGCCGTTGGCCAGGCGGACGGATGTGCTCTCGGGCACGACGGTGTGATAGCCCACGACGGTCGAGGCGAACACGGACTCCGTGCTCTTTTTCACGCGCTCGTTCGCGCGGCCGATGCTGTCGTCTGCGTTCACATCATAGCGGTCGGCAAGATAGCCGGACAGGTAGGCCGTCTGAAAATCGACCGCGCTGGAGAAGTCAAACGGCTCGATGGATTCCATCAGGTCGTTCGGCATGCGGGAAGAGCCGTCCACCGGGACGTGGGTGAAGCTGAGGTCGCCGCTGCGCAGGATGGCATAGTGCTGCGTCTCGGTGTAGTCATAGTCGCGGTCGCTCCAGGTGCGGATGCGCGTCGCGTGGTAGCGGATGTGGGCGTCGGCGTCGGCGTCAAACAGCCAGAACGGCACATACACGCCCTTGACCTCGGAGATGCGGTTTTCGCTGCGGAACAGATTCGGCAGCAGGCGCTTGCCCTTCATATGGTTGCGCAGGGCGGCCTCGGCCGCTTTTTTGTCGAGCTTGAAGGGAATGACGTAATCGGGCTTCAGGTCGCCGGACAGGCGGCCGGTCAGCACGATGGGATTGCCGCAGAACGGGCAGGCCGTCGCGGCGGTGCTCTCGTCGCACACCAGCTCGCCGCCGCAGCTCTTGCAGGTGTAAACGCCCATCTGCACGTCGTCCCACGGCTGCTGCGCCGCGTCCCAGTGCATGTCGTCCTTGGCGTCCTGCTTCAGCGCGTCGTCATAGCCCTCGAGCGTCTCCACGTCGAAGGTCGTGTCGCAGTACGGGCACTTCATCTTTTGCAGGCCGCTGTCGAATTCCAGGCGGCCGCCGCAGCAGGGGCATTTGTACTGGATCGTTTCAGCCATGCGAGGTTCCCACCCTTTCGTCAGACCTGATCGTTGAAGTCAAAGGGGTCGCCGCACTCGGGGCAGAATTTCGGCGGATGGCGCGGATCCTCCGGCTGCCAGCCGCACTTGTCACAGCGGTACTGCGGCTCGTTCGCGGGCTTCTTCGCGCCGCAGTTCTGGCAGAACTTGCCCTGATTCACCGTGCCGCAGGCGCAGGTCCAGCCCTCGGCAGGGCGCGGCTTGCCGCAGGCGGAGCAGAATTTTCCGGTGTTCTTCTGGCCGCAGGTGCACGTCCAGCCGTTTGCGGCAGGCTGTGGCTTCTTTGCCCCGCAGCTCGGGCAGAAGTTGCCCGTCGCCGTTGCGCCGCAGCTGCATTTCCAGCCGTCTGCAGCCGGTGCAGCCGGTGCAGCCGGTGCAGCCTTCTGCTGCTGGCCCATGGCATAAAGCTCCTGCGCATTGAGGCCGCCTGCCTGCTGGGCCATGCCCATGCCCATGAAGCCCATCATCGCGCCGTTCTTGTTCCCGGCGGCGGTCTTCATGGCCTCGGCCTGTGCACCCGTGAGCGTGGCAGCCGCCATGGACGGATCGCGCAGCATGGCCGTGCGCTGTGCCTGCTTGATGAGCTCCGCGTCCTCCTCGGGGAGGCTGATGGGGTTCATGGCAATGGAGACGACCTGCAGGCCGCGCAGCTCGCCCCACTTGCGAGAGAGCGTCTCGTTCATGAACGTCGAAAGCTCCTCGGCGTGGGCGGGCAGGGCGCTCGGGCGGACCTCCAGCTCGGAGATGCGGGCAAAGGCGGGCTGCAGCGCGCTGATGAACTCCGTCTTGAGCATGCTGTCGATCTCGGAGCGCTTGTAGTCGCCCTCGACATTGCCGCACACATGCGTGTAGAACAGCATGGGGTCGGAAATTTTGTAGGAATACACGCCGTTGCAGCGGACGGACACATCGATATCCAGCCCGATGTTGCGGTCGACAACGCGGAAGGGGATCGGGGTGGCCGTGCCGAACTTGTTGTCCACGATCTCCTTGGTATTGAAGTAGTAAACGCGCTGGTCCTTGCCCGTGTCTCCGCCGAACGTGAAGCGGCGGCCTACGGTCTTGAACGTATCGAGCAGGCTCTTGCCGAATGAGCCGGTAAAGATGCTCGGCTCCGTCGAGGCGTCAAAGACGAACTGGCCCGGCTCGGCGCAGAATTCCACGACCTTGCCCTGCTCCACGATCATCATGCACTGCCCGTCCGCCACGGCGATGACGGAGCCGTTGGAGATGATGTTGTCGCTGCCCTTCGTGTTGGAGCTGCGCCCGGAGACGCGCTTTTGGCCCTTGACGGCCAGCACCTCCGGCGACAACGCGTCGCAGTAGAAAAATTCCTTCCATTGATCGGCGAGCGTGCCGCCGAGCGAGCCGACACCGGCTTTGATCAGACCCATAATATGCTCCCTTCCCTGCTGCAAGCAGATTTTTTTCCCATTATACCAGCTTTGACGGGAAAATGGTAGCCCCCGGCGCAGAGAATTTTGCGTGACAGGGGATGCGCAGGCGCATCGCAAGTCCATTTCGGTGTACAAAAAAGCCTCGCAGAGTTCGCCGCCCGCAGGCGGACGATCCGTGCGCGCAGCGGACTGCGGCCCGATTGCCGGAAAAGCCTGAAGGGATTTTCCGGCAGTAAAAAACAGGCCGCATTGCTGCGGCCTGTTCGGAAAATATGCAATTACTCAGCCTTCGGGCCTGCGGCGACCAGCGCCTTACCGGCCTCGTTGCCCTCGTACTTAACGAAGTTCTTGACGAAGCGGGAGGCCAGATCCTTTGCCTTCTCGTCCCACTGGGAAGCATCAGCATAGGTGTCGCGCGGATCGAGGATCTTCGGATCGACGCCGGGCAGCTCCGTGGGGACCTCGAAATTGAAGTACGGGATCTTCTTCGTGGGGGCGTTCAGGATCGCGCCGCTCAGGATGGCGTCGATGATGCCGCGGGTGTCCTTGATGGAGATGCGCTTGCCGGTGCCGTTCCAGCCGGTGTTGACCAG
>ENA-UOJG01003692-UOJG01003692.1-human-gut-metagenome-genome-assembly--contig:-C47-NODE-3692-length-10458-cov-13.511968_pt1 | contig 10458 bp, 5 predicted proteins | sample MGYA00242340_ERZ723887 | MGnify/ENA metagenome assembly ERZ723887 | reverse complement strand
GCGTGGAAAGAACGCCCAGCTTGCATACAGCTTTGACATTGCCTTGCAGAATGAAGGTTCCCACACAAATCAAAGACGCATACACAAGTGTATCGCCGACGCTGGCCATCAGTTCGCCGTTCTTCCAAAGACGAATGTAATTGCTGAAGCCCACAAACTTCTTGGCATTTCCGAGGCGGTCTGCCATAAAGAATGTCAGGTAAATACTCCGGAAAAACGGATAGAAGGTAAAGACAGCCAACGCGCACAGCACGGGCGTCAGAAACACATAGGCCAAAGGCTGACTGCGTTTTTTCTTTTTAGCCAGAATCGGTTCCGCCTGCGCTTTTTCCCTTTTTTTCATATCTATAATCCGCCTTTCTGCGAAAAGGCACCGACGGGGTTATGAAACCCGAGTGCTTTCGCTGCTAAAGAATGTTTGTTATACTGTTCACGGAAGTGTTCGGTACACTACACAGGCCGTGGAGGTGAGTGGTGGGGTCGTATAGCGGTGACCCCGCATTTCTATATGGTCTGGTCGCCCGTTAAGGTATCAACGAATGGCGCATTCCAGTAGCCCGTAAACTTATCTCTTTCAAATCGACTCGATTTTGCCGGGCAACCAGTCCCTGCCGAGCCTTCTCAAATCTTGATGTGCAGGAGGTCCCAAGTGGCTTTTAAGATTCTCCGCAAAAACTGCTGTGGGCTGGATGTCCACAAAACATGGATTTACGCCTGTATTGGAATCACAGATGCAGACGGACGGACAGAGTATAAGCAGGCTCGCTTCTCCTCGTTTTCCAACGGACTGCGGGAGTTGGCTGACTGGCTTGCAAAGTACTCTTGTGCAGATGTCTGCATGGAGTCCACAGGAAAGTACTGGATACCCGTGTTCAACATCCTCGAAAAAACCTGCTGGGTCACATTGGCGCACCCCAAATATACGAAGCCGCAGAAAGGCAATAAGACTGACCGCAAGGATGCCAAGTGGATCTGCGACCTGTATATGTGCGGTATGGTCAAGCCCAGCTTTATCCCGCCGGCTGACATTCGCCAGCTTCGTGACCTGATGCGGTACCGCACAAAGCTTACCAATATGCTCACCAGTGAAAAGAACCGCGCCCAAAACTGTCTTACCGTTTCCAATCTCAAGCTGGATGATGTGTTTTCTGACGTGTTCGGAAAGTCTTCGCGTTCCATCATCCAATACATTTTGGAGCATCCCGGCGAACAGTTCGATGTGGCTCCGTTTCTTAACCGGCGCTGTAAGCACTCCGTTGAATAAGTACAGGCTGCCGTTGACGGGGCGGTATCCCGTGAACAGGCTGCAAAGCTCCGGGAATGCTTACAGCACATCGATCAACTCAACGAACACAGAAAAAATATTGAGACTGAAATCCTGTGTCTTGCCGAACCGTATCCGTACCAGTTGGAACTGCTTCGCACCGTTCCCGGCTTCTCCTCTGCGCCGCTGACGGCTGTTGCTTTGGTTTCTGAGATCGGCGTGGATATGTCGGTTTTCCCCTCTTCGAAGCATCTGGTTTCATGGGCAGGCTGCTGTCCTCGTAACGACCAGAGCAGCAAAACGGTAAAGTCTTCTCGCATCTCCCGTGCCGGATGTTATCTGAAGCCGTTGCTGGTTCAGATCGCAAACGCTGTCATCAAGTCCGACAAATACCCGGAATGCAGAGAGCGTTACCGCAGAATTAAGGCTCGTCGCGGCCACAAGAAGGCGATCATTGCTGTTTGCAGGATGCTCCTGACCGCTATCTGGAACGTCCTGTCCAAGCTGGTACCTTATTCTGCAGAAGGCTATCTCACGGACAAACTAACTGAGCACTCCGTTGTAATCTCCAAGGCGCAGGGATTGGAGCTGCTTCGTAAGCGCGGTTACATCTTCAAAGACGACTTGCCTGCTGATTCAGCCTGATGTCGTATTCCATACTGTTTTTTTGCCACAGAAACTGTGGCTGTGTTGCTGTGCCCTTTTTCGGGCTCTCCGCGTTTCTTACTTTGTTTCAAACTTCTCCTTTGCCGTTGTCCGGGATCTCAGCGTTTTTATCATTCACGCTATCTTTTGTGGACATTTCTACTCTGTGCCAGTCCCGGTGCTTTATCATTTCTTTTCTGTCTATAGTCTCTGTGATATTTTCAATATTGCCACGTTATGATTCCGATTTTATCATTTTTTGAGAATCTTTTTATTTAAGTATACCGTTTTGACAACTTTTCTTTAGGTTAGCATTTTCACCCAGCAAAGTCAAGTATTCCATCCTATTTCACGTTCTTTTCTCCATTAGCGCCAAATCTTCTCCATCTTTTCTTGTCGCTTTCTACAATCTTATTTTGACTATGTTGTCATTTTTTGCTAACTTCATATTGACTTCCTCAAAATTTGACGATATAATATGGAAAAATAATAAATCAAGTTTCGCTATATGCGCTATGGAGTTGATCAGTTTGAAAAATACCCGGATTCAAGAAATGAAAACACTGTTTTTAAGCAAGAAACAACTTTTGAGCAAAGACCTGTGTGACATTTTTGGCGTTTCTATTGAAACCGTTCGCCGTGACCTGAATATTCTCGCTCAAGAAGGCTTTATTCAGAAAATCTACGGTGGTGCACGGCTTGTGGAATCCCCCAGCATCCCCACGGCAATCGAGACTTGGGAGACCCGCTTGAAAAAGAACGAGTTGTTTAAGCGCAGTATTGCCGAGCGGGTCGTCTCATTGGTCGCGGATGGCTGTACGATTTTTTTGGACACCGGCACGTCCGTATTTGAACTTTTGCCACTGCTAAAGGAAAAGAAAAACTTGACAATTTTGACAAATTCTTTGCGCGTTGCTACAGAGTTGGGACTGTGTGACAACTTCACGGTCTATAACATCGGCGGCCTAGTGAAACGGGAAACGTTGACCAGCATCGGACTCTTTGCCAAGGAATTTATTGCCTCCTTCTACCGTATTGACTTTGCCATCCTCTCCTGCGATGGTTTCATCCCAGACTCTGGCACCACGGAATATTCCAGCGAGATTGCTGAATTCAAACAAATGATCATAGATAAATGCTCCCACATTATCGTTGTAGCTGATCACACAAAATTCGGTATTGTTGGCAGCTGCATCTGCTGCCCCATCGAGAAAATCGGCACATTGGTTACGGACTCTTTGGTTCCTTCTGCCGTCATCAACCTTCTGGCAAGCCGCGGCGTTCAGGTGGTGCAAGCCTCCTCCAGTGAGCTTCCTTAAACTAAAATCGCGCCCCCTGATATGGGGGCGTGACAAATAACCTATTAATGCCTTATAAAAACCAGTGTCTAAAATATGTACTAAACTGAATCAATAGCAAAAAATCCTGCACGTTGTGCAGGATTTTTTGCCTATATATTTTCTTTTTACCGGAATTGGCACACAGACCGGACTTCATTTTCACCACATACCAATGCTTCCAGAACCTGCGCCACACCGTCTTCGTTGTTGGAAGGACCCACACAGTTGGCTGCCGCCTTCACCTCCTCGCAGGCATTCCCCATAGCCACGCCCACGCCAGCACTTTGCAGCATGGACACATCGTTGCCACCGTCGCCAAAAGCCATCACCTGTTCTCTCTTCAACCCCAGGATCTCCGTCAGCTGCATCAAGCCGCTGCCCTTGGTAGCTGCCGGCATATTGATCTCCAGATTGTAGCTATAGGAAGTGACAAAGGTATACTGAGGAAATTTCTTTTGCAGCCGCGCCATCTCGCGGTCACGGATGGCAGTGTCTTTGTAGATGGACTGTACCTTCCACAGCGCCTTGCCGCGCTGGCGCAGTGCTCCGCGGAAATCGGCAAAAGGTTTGCGATTCGCCTTCAGGAACGCGCGGTGAGAGTCCACCGGTACGAACTCGTCAATGCGATCATAGTGACTTTGGGGCGTCCAAGCGCCGTCGCTGAGGTAGCAGTCGTAGTAGACATTCTCTTCATCCAATGCGTCATAGAGTGCTAAAGCCTCGTCCAGTGGGATATCCGCCTGAAACAGCAGCACATCGCGCTGCCGGTCATAAATGCCCGCGCCGTTGCATAGCACAAAGTAGCGAATAAATGGCAGGGCGCGGATCTCCTCTGGCACCGCCTGAAAATTGCGGCCGCTAATAACTGCCAGATTGATGCCGTGGTCTGCCGCCAGGCGCAGTGCGTCAATGGTGCGCTGCCGCACTTTGCGGTCGTCATCCAACACCGTACCGTCCAAATCCAGACCAACCAGCTTAATATCCATGAGCTCTCCTTCTTTCTTCTGCATATCCCTCAACCTCGGTTCCACGGCTAGCGGTGCCAGCCTTCCATCGCTCACACCGAATATCCGCACCATGCCGCCAGCACACCAGATGTCTGTCTTTCCGCTCCGTTGGTGCGCAAAGAGACGTTGATTGGCCAGTGCATTGCGGTTTTCGATCCAGTAAAACCGTTCCCAGGTACTGCACCACAGGACTTGGTTCGGATCTGCCCTTTCGTAAAGCTCGGGCTGCGGCGCATTATTATAGTGACCGTGGTGCGACGCCTGCAGCACATGGCAACGCAGCGTTTCATGATATATTTCTGTAAGTACCCTGCCTCCAAGAACAGAGCAATCACCCAGCAGCAGGAAATCGGTCTCCTCCAAATGGAGCATACAGACAAGAGATGTGTCGTTAAAGCTCCATATTTCCTCCGGCATGATTAATTCAGGGGTGCAGAGAACCGTTATCGTTGCCTCACCCAGATGCATCACCTGTCCCACATGGGCGCAAATCACCTGCGGCGCAGGATAGATGGACGAGAGGCAAGCACTGATTTTCTCTTTCCACTGAGAATCAGCCGGATGGCCGACTATGTTTTGGGCAAACACTTCATCACTAGGCATGTGAAGCACCAGCCGTTCCAATACTACGTTCTGCACCTGTGTCAACTGCCAGAATGCGAGAAACGCCTCCAAGTGATCTCCGTGAGCATGGGTCAGAAACCAAGCCGCAATACGAATCTCTCTTCCCTCCGCTAACCGCTGCATTGTCTCATATAATTGCCGCGCGTCTTCCGTATAGCCGCCGTCGATAATGATATATCTTCCGTCCCGTAAACGGAACAGGAGCGCAGCACCGTTCTGCATTGTGGCGCATCCCGTCCCCAACATCACTGCCACGGGCTGTGTCACCGTTTTGCCAGAGGGCGAATCCAATACAGGGGAAGCCCCCTGCTCCACCGTCATACGCACCGTTCCACCTTGGCGCTTTGGCGTTTCCATCACCGTAACGGATAATTCTCCATCTGTAAAGGAAGCAAATACATTATCCTCAATTCGGTTTCCCCAAACCTGATGAAATCCAGAGCACAACAGTTTTTCGGCATAACTGCTACCACTATCACCACCACTAACCGTTTCATAGACAGCCGTTTCCATTACTTCTGCATCGCAGCAGCCACGAAAGATACCCTCAAAGAGAGGGAGACGCTTCATCAGCCGTTCCTCACCTCGCGGGTCTGCTGCCCTGTTGTTCTCTATACAGCAACCGGTGGGCAATAGCTTCCCTTTTACACGAAATGCCCCTCCTACCGATTCAGCCCAGTTGTCTGTAATAAGGCATCGATGCAGATACAGTTCTGCACCATCTTCCACAAAGCCTCCACCGCCAGCAAGCGCACAGTTGTGAGCAATGGCGCACCGCTCCATCCGTGCATTAGTCCCTGCCGCAGCATAAATACCTCCACCGTATTCCGCATTACAACTGTTTTGTACCCTTACATATCGCAGTAGGATGTCCTTACCTTCTAGCCGAATCAGTGCATCACTTCGATGAATCTCGCCTCCGTCAATTATCAGTGGCGCATCCATACTGCCGCCAGTAACAACACAACCATCGGTTAACTCCAACGCCGCACCAGAACCAGTATAACGAACAGTACGAGGCGCTGCGCCGTCAATTGTCAGCGTAATGGATCGTTCCAGTCGCAGTTGTGTACCTAATTCCACATCATCAAGCAGTACTAATACTTCTCCGTCCTTTGCTGCAATCAATGCATCCGTCAAAGAAGCATAGCCAATTTGTCCTATTTGGACTACATGTTGACAATGTTCAGCTTTCAAAAACGATCCCTCCTTATAATCTCTTGCCAAGTCTAGCCTGCTTTCGCCGCGCTCAAATATATCCTAAGTTGTCCTCTCTGTTAATGCATATCCATTAAATTGATCTCTAATCACCGAAAGCTAACGTAAGCATCGTTCCAAACATACCGCAGCTATTTTATCGAAGCCACAAGAAGTCTTCAAAGGCAACAGAAAACCTATCTTTGCTCTGTTTCGGCGCTATGGTTTAATTAGTTTCTTACTAGTATACCGTCGGGCGAAATAAGCAAGCTCCCATCACCAAAGGTAAATGAACTATACTGTGAAGAAGCACCGCTGCCAGTAAGCACAACATCTCCAGCTACCGCATTGGCTACGGAGAGGTTAACGCTTCCGCTGACTGTGCCCAGCAGTACGAGGCAACCATTGGCAGCTGTGTGAATATCTCTGCCCAATCCGTTGGGCGAAGTATTGCCAGAAACACTTAGAACACCGTTGTCAGCGACGGTCAGTGTTGTACCTTGCAGGCAAATAGCTCCGCCGTTGGAAGTAGTTGCAGTGTTATCCGTCATGGTGGTAATACCCTCGGAAATAGTTAGACTTCCACTACATACGGCCCCGCCACCTAGCGTACTGCCGCCTGCCGTGTTATCTGTAAACGTGCAAGCTTCCAATGTGACATGACCACTCGAAGAACTAGCCGCAATAGCTCCGCCAAACGCAGCAGCCTGATTATTGTGAAAAGTACTCCTACTAACGGTAATGTCGGCTTGTGAACCAACCATACAGATAGCACCACCTGCACCATTACCGGCGGTGGTAGCTAGATTTCCTGTAAAAAAGCAGTCATTGACATTAACAGTGGTGCATACCGTGCTGTTGCCGTTCCCGTAGATGGCTCCGCCACGATTGGCAGCTACATTGCTATCCAAAACTACATTGCTGAGTGTAATAGCCGAAGCCTTACCGCTGGTATTGGAGTATGTTCCGAAAACGGCACCGCCATAATTAGCGCTATTATTTTGAATTGTGCCTCCATTTATAGAGACCGAACCCGTGCTGGTAACGTAGACAGCTCCCCCTCTATCGCTGGTGTTGTTCCCTCCAAGAACACAGTTCGTCATATTTGTACTGCCTTGGGTAATATAGACACCAGCGCCAGTGAAAGCAGTAGCGCCATTCTCAACCGTCGTATAGCGGAGTACGGAAGATGCATAATTACAGCAAAGAAGCGATTTTTCCCGGGTAATGTTCTCGCCATCCAGAATTAATCGTGCGTTATCACTTCCCTGAAGCGTAACAGAAATTGTTGAGCTGGAAGTACCAGTAATAAAAACCATATAGCCCGCGGTATAATCAGAAGTAATTGTCCGATTCCTGTATCCGTCAGTGGTCAGTGTCATGGATTTTCCGATTTTCAGTTGATTATCCAAATGTACATCGGAAATAAGTGTTACAGTAGCGCCAGAAGATGCAGCACCAACAGCTTCTTCCAGAGTAGCAAAAGTGACATTACCGATTTTGGCCTCGCCTGCTGGAACAACCTTCCCGTCGGCGTAAAGCATATAGGTGCTGCTACCATTAGTATTGTTGAGTAATGTTAATTTTTGATAGTTTTCTGGAACATTCCCAGTAAGATACACCGTCCCCGCTGTAGCAGCGCTCTTTACAGCAGCATAATCACCCACGGATACGGTTGCGCAATTTTCGGGTAACGTGCCACTCAAGCCAATCCTAGCCGAATCACTAAGTGCGATTTGGTCAATAGTTATCGATCCACTGAGTGTCAGTGTAGTCCCACTGGAAACCCGTAAGAAACCATATATCGCGTGCGGGTCCTCAGCATATAATGTGATGCTCTTATTTACGACAACACCACTATCCCGAGTAGACAAGGATCGGTTTAATGTAATAGTGTCGCCTTCGCTAGCGCAGGATATGGCTTCAGCCAAAGTAGCGTAGCCAGTGGAACCAATCTTCACGACGGGCTCGAAAGACAGAACACTGTTGGCTAGACGGAAGGTCAGAATATCATCTGCTGCACACCACATAGCAATATTGCCCAAACGTTCTTGATTGAAAAGCCAAACATTAGCATCTGCCGTACGGGTTTTATCTCTAGTGTAGCGTTCGAGTGTACAATTCCAAATCGCGTAGTCAGGATTGGCTGCTTGGTAAAGCTCCTCGTCAACACAGTTATTGTAATAACCATGGTGTGCCACCTGTAGCACATCGCACAAAATACCATTCGTGTAAGCCGCAGTCAAAACTTCCCCGCTGGCCTTAGCACAGTCAGCCAATTGCAGTACTTCTACGCCGCTCAGTTCCAGTTTAAAAATCAGCGAAGTATCATTAAAATTCCAAAGCTCATCCGGGGCCATCAGTTCAGCTGTATAAAGCATAGTAATGGTGGAATCCCCCAATGTGTAGATCTGGCCTGGGTGTGCTTTTATACGCTCAACGGAGGACGGAAGAGATTCAATGGTGGTTAGTGTTCGATCACGCCATGTTTTACTGGCAACGCCATCAACGATGTGGTCCGCGAAAGTCGTATCAGCGGGGAAATTATAGATGACCTTTTCAAGTATTACATTAGACGCATATTGACTCCCCCAGAATGTGACAAACGCAGCCACATGGTCATTATGCGCATGAGAAAGAAACCATGCTGCGATGATAATCTCCCGATCCCCAGAAAGCGCTCTCATTGTGTTATAGAGTTGGTTAGCATCATCTACGTATCCACCATCCACCACAATAAAGCGGCCATCACTAAGCTGATAAAGATAGCTCATACCGTTTTGCCGGGAACTATCCCCACAGCCAAGCGTTGTAACGGACGGAGTTACTATGGGTGCTCCTGCAGCAGAGTGTAACGTGGGCAGCAATGCTGTATTCTCGATCATTATACGGACGGTGCCGCCATCTAAAGTAGGAGTGTCCATCAACGTTACCGTATAAGAACTGTTGCTAAATACGCTGAAAGTATTACTATCGATTAGCGTAGAACGGTGAAGCATATATCCGCTGGCTGTTAATTTTGCAGCATAGGTTGTATAGGTGTCGCCAGACAGCGTAGTACGGTAGACAGCTTCTTCTTGGCCGTCACTTCCATCCACGCGGCCAACCAACGTACCATTGAAGGCAGGCAAAGAGCTGAGCAGTGTAGTTCCTCCAAAGCTGCCAGCCTTGTTTCCAGTAATATCACAGTTCTTGGGAAGAAAGTTTCCGTTCGCCTTTACTGCGCCTCCTTTGATCGTAGCTGTATTGTAACTGATTGTGCAGAAGTTCATAGTCAAGGAACCGCCCGTGGCAATAAAGATACCTCCTCCACTAGCAGTCGATGTGTTAGCGGTGACTGTACAGGAGTTCATGGTAACAGATCCTGCGCCAGTAAGGTAAACACCACCACCGCCCGTGGTGCCAGTGCAAGTATTGTTCTCAATAATGCAGTTATCCAATGTAATCCCAGTTTTATTTATGTATAAACCCCCACCTCCAGAATAAGTACTAATATTATTCTGTAAGGTAACATATTCCATACGGCTTCCAGCAGCCTGTAAACAGAGCAAAGCTCGGCTGTGGCTAGTGTTCATTCCATTAATGATCAGCCGAGAATCTGCTCCAGCACCGGAAATAGTTGAGGCCGTGGTTTTCACATTGATATAATAGTTGTTGGAGCTAGGTGTTCCGGTGATGGTGCGGTGCGTTACTCCGTCAGTAGTGATAGTTATTCCTTGATCTATAACTAACGTGGAATCAAGCACTACATCAGACAGAATCACTACTGTGTCCCCTGAGGTAGCCGCTTCAACAGCAGCTTCAAGCGTGGCATAATAGACATCCCCTATCCTAGCCTCACTGGATTCTTCAGCAAACGCTGTAGTGACCATAGCAGAGGACAAGAATAACAAAAGGAAAAGCAGACATATATGCCAAAATATTTTTTTCATGACTTTTCTCCTTAACCATAATAATCAAAACAGATGTTGTCCGAAATCGAAACTACTAATGTCACCTCCTATTACAGCACGATTCCAGATAGTCGAGTGAATACGCATTACATCAATGGCAACTTTGAAAAATATTTGTAATATTATATAAATAATTGACCACTTTGTCAATATATTATGATAATTTTGCTAGAAATACATTGCATTAAATGTGTTTTTGAATATTTTTCTCCACCATTTGTTCTCCCAAAACTATGATCCATACGTCAAAATGACAGAAGATGAGTAGATAGCGCCATCCGTCCCCCCTTCCGGCATTTCTGTGTTTATATTGCTTGACTAATGACGTTTCCTAGCCCATCAAAAGAAAGACAGGCGGCCAAAAGCCGCCTGTCTTTCTTGTCCTGCGCCTGTCTTTCATGAGCGCAGGACAAATTGGAAGAGAATAG
>ENA-UOJG01003687-UOJG01003687.1-human-gut-metagenome-genome-assembly--contig:-C47-NODE-3687-length-10467-cov-11.094987_pt1 | contig 10467 bp, 11 predicted proteins | sample MGYA00242340_ERZ723887 | MGnify/ENA metagenome assembly ERZ723887 | reverse complement strand
GGGCTCCGTGAGCTCTCCCCCGGTCACTTCACCGCCTGCCGTCTGGCCTGAGTGCAGTAGAAACCAATAACATAAATGTTATATGCCCGGAGCTCAATGAGCACCGGGCATATTTTCCTTGTTGCCGTGATATCAAACCACGCCCACTGTCAGAAGTATGTTCGAATAACCTCTGTTGTCACCAGTGAGTATGGCAAGCCTTATTCTGGGGTTGCCGGTCTCGCTGTAGAAAGCAATTCTTTCTATGCCTTCGAGTTCCAGGTCTGTAAGTATTGCCTTGAATTCTCCGAAGCTCTCAGGAGTGCTGCCGTCTGGCGGGAGCATGACTTCCGCTTTCTCAATATTCACCTGATTTGCAACCACTTCCAACACCTGAGGTACGGTAGGGTAGCCATGTGTTAGACCTATCCACACCTTTGTGCTGTGTTCGCACATGCTATCCATTGGATAATTACCATCTGCGATAAGTATCTTGTCGCCGTGCCCGCACATAGCCAGCGCATGGATGATATCAGGATGAATGCATTTGCTCTTAAGCATGGGATATCTCCTTTAATATTGATAATCGCCGCATTCTGTCTCTGATGATAAGGTCAACCGCCTGCTTGTGCGGCAGGGACGGCTGCGCCCCCTTGCCGGAAACAGTTATTGCCGCCGCGCAGTTGCCAAATACCATCGCCTCTCTCACCGACATACCGCGGCAATATGCTGTGCAGAATGAACCGACAAAAGAGTCGCCGGCTGCAGTTGGATCCAACAGCTCTACCGATGTCTCCGCCGGTTCAAAGATGAATTCGCTTGCGCTTGCAAAAACTGCACCGGAACCTCCCAGAGTTATAATCACGTTCTTTACGCCGCGCGCAAGCAGCGCGTCCGCCGCGGCTTTTGCGTCACTCAGCACAACACTTCCATCCTCGCCGCGCCTTATTTGTATCCCGGTCAGGTCTGCGACCTCATGCTCGTTGGGAGAAATAAACGTCAGGTTTGAAATGAAGCTGTCCGACAGCGCCGCGGATGGAGCAGGGTTAAGCATTACAGGCACTCCGGCCCTCTTGGCGATCCTCGCCACCGCCTCATTTACCTCAAGCGGTATTTCCAGCTGGAGCAGCACCATGTCGTACACAGATATCTCTTTTTCTAAGAAAGATATATCTGACGGGCGTACATTCATATTGGCTCCTGGCGCCACTATTATTCTATTGTGAACTTTCCCGTCCGGCGTTTCCTCCAGGACAATACTGCCCACCGCTGTGTACGAGGAATCGTCCACAGTTATGTGTTCAACGGCGACGCCTGCCTGCTTAAGCGGTTTCAGGAGCTCTTGACCAAAAAAGTCTCCTCCGACACGGCCGATCATAGTAACTTTTGCCCCAAGTCTGGCCGCCTGCAGCGCCTGATTAGCACCCTTTCCTCCCGGCGCCATGTGGAAATCCGTCCCAAGCACGGTCTCGCCTGTGCCGGGGAATCGTTTTGTGTTGACAGTCATGTCCATCACGAGGCTTCCTACAACGAGCAGTCTGACCTCTTTATCCATTGGTACACCTCATAGAAACTTGAAATACATCTCTTAACCCTGCCGGCAAGTACGCTATTCCACATTCGGCTTGCGGATAATCTCCGCATCTGTAAAAATGTCTTGCTCATCAAAGCTCGGCGTACTGAACTCCGATACTACAGCCCCTTCCTCGCCGGCATAGAACCAATGCGGCGTGTTCAGCGCAATCGTATACTGCTCGCCGGGTCCCAGCCGCACCTCATGGTGCGCCGTGAAGCAGCCGCGTTTATCCTCCGGCTCTGGCCTGACATGCCCCGTGGGCTCGCCGGGTACCACAAGATATACGCAACCAAAGCGAACCCTAAACGTCTCCTCCTTGCCCGGGTAATCTCCGAACGGCGGATGCCTGTGTTCCGGACATATCTGCCACGGAAACAAGACCATCTCTTTTGCGCACACTCTGCTTGTGTTGATGTATGTGACTAGTTGCAGCCCAAACCGGTCCAAATCATTCAGGCCAAAATCCGCAATCTCTAGGGCTTCCTTCTCCCGGTCAGTCAACACTATACCCGCACGCTCATAATAATCAAGCGCTTTTTGCCTGTACTTTTCATATGTTTTCCTGTCCATAGCCTCACCTCACAGGCCCAGGATCCTTGCAATATTCCCGCCCATTATCAGATCGTAATCTGCAGCAGAGCAGTTCGCCTTGCTCATCTTCATGCACTCTTCCGTGTACTCAACAAACGGAGCGTCCGTACCCCATATGATGTGGTCAGCAGGGACCGAGGCGATTATTTGGTTTATCTCGAACAGAGGTATCCTTGAAACCTCCAAATACAGGTTTTCGTTTTCACGCGCTACATCTATCGCCTCGTCGACCAACCAGAAGTATCCGCTGTGAGCCATTATAAAGTCCACGTCTGGGAAATGCTTGCATACATATGCAAACTGTGTTGGCGAGTTCAGCAGGTCCCCAGCCCCGTGTACAATTGCCGGGCAGCGGTACTGCCTTAGCAGCTCGAACGCGGGTCCCAGCAAATTCAAATCGCTGAGTCTGTACCCGCTTCCGGAAGGGTGCAGCTTTATCCCTTTGTAGCCTTCCTCCAGGCAGCGTTCTAGCTCGTCGTAGGCGTCCTTCCGGTTCCAGGGATTGATGGAGCAAAACGGAATAAGCCTGTCTGGAGCCTCTTTGGCATACTCCATAACGGGAGTGTTGCTAAAAGTACCCTCCGTATACGGGAACACCACTGCCTGAGCAACTCCTGCTCGATCCATTTTTTCAATTATCTCGCGCCCAGTCTGACCGGCCAGCTTACCTCTGAATCCAACATGTACATGAGCATCAATGATCCGTGCCATGCTTTTACCTCCAGTTATGCTTTCCTGTTCCTAAGCGAGCCGACGGCCACAGCCGCGACGATGAACAGGCCGTTGAAAATATATTTGTACGAGGCACCGAAACTCATCAGCGTAAACCAGTTACTCAATAGGCTGACGAAGATAGCGCCGATTATCGTTCCCACGGTATTCATGCGTCCCTTGTTTTTGGTCAGCAAAGTACCCAAAAAGCAGGCCACGAATGTATCGTTGAGGTACGTTTCACAGCCGCGAGGAACTGCGCTGCCAGATCTCGCAGTCACCATTATTCCACCCAATGCCGCAAGAACACTGCTTATCACGAGAGCTGCGGCGAACACCCGGCGAATATTGATGCTGGCCAAAAATGCAGCCCTGGCATTTCCTCCCACAGCATCCATTTTTCTGCCCAACGTGCTCCGCTCCTTGATTGCAAACACCGCCACGGATATGATGACCGTCAGTATTATAAGGAGCGAAATGCCCGCCAACTTTCCCTGCCCGATGGCCAAAAACGTCTTTGTCATCTTTGCTGGTAGAGAAAACAGTATCTGCGGTTGAGCTCCATTCGTTATCGTAAGCTCAAAGCTCCGGATAATGAACATCATGCCTAGCGTGCCGATGATCGCAGGTACACCGAGATACGAAACAGTGAAGGCATTTATCGCGCCAACGACCAGACCAAACAGTACTGCCGCCAAAACTGCCGCGTACCAAGGCATACCATTTATAATGCACATGGCTGCAACAAGTCCCGCAGCATCTGCGGTTTGAGCCACGCTCAGGTTGACACCTCTGACCGACATAGCCATCATCATGGCTAGCGACAACACAATCAGGATGGAGCTTGAATTCAAAACGCCCAGAAGGTTCTGGAATCTCAGAAACTTGGGCTCAATAAGGCCCAGCAGAAGGACCACGATCAGCATGCCGAGAACGGCTCCATAGTCCAGCAGCAACTCTGTGAGCCGGGAAGTCCGCGCCCTCTGTCCACCAGTTATTGTATTCATGGCGCCGCCTCCCTAGAAAATAGTTACCTGGCCGATCTCGCGCTTGTAAACTACAGTGGGTATAACCGAGATAATTAGGATCAGGCCAAGCGTTCCGTTGATGATCTGATTAGATACTCCGTTTATTATCAGGCCGTTGGATAGTGCGGCAATGAACATAGCGGATATTGTAGTCCCTATCACGCTCAATTCCCCCGTCCTGGAAAAGGTACTACCCAGCAGCGCAGCAGCCAGCGCGCTGATGAGCACGTCCATGCCCGTGCTGAGGGCAGAAGCGCCGTAGTTGTATGCCGCCTGCAGCACACCGGCCAAACCAAGGACTATGCCGGCAATGAAAAATGCCACAAACATGCAGCGCTTTGAGCTTATTCCCTTGTACTCTGCCGCAGCCGGGTTTCCTCCGGTAGCATACATGCGAAGTCCCGTGCGCGTATGTTTCATAAAGACGTGAACTACTGCCAATATCGCCACTGTGATGATGAATATCACTGGTACCGGCCCCAAATAGCCCTGGCCAAGCACTGAAAGGACAGGGTGATAGCCAAATGTTAAGGCAACGCCTCCATTGTACAGCAGCGAAAGTCCATTAAGTATAAGGGATGTGCCCAAAGTTGCTACAAAGGGCGGGATACGCAGCAGGTTTATAATCCCGCTGTTGACTATACCTGTAACCATACCCAGCAAGGTGCAGGCCAGTATGGCCAAAAACGGATCGTTGCCGGCTATTACCATACCCGCAGTTATGTTGCAGGTGAACTGCATGAGCGAGCCGCCCGACATGTCGAAACCTCCGGCCGCCAGCACTACGGTCTGCGCCACCGCAATCAGCGTCAATGTACTACCCTGCTTCAGCACATCAAACAAATTGGACACCGCAAAAAAGTTGGGTGAACGAATGCCCAGCACCAGCAGGACTACGCATATGCCAATCAGTGTGCCAAATCGCACAAGGAATTTCCCAATTGTCGCTGGCTGTGAGACAGGATTCTTAGGTTTGTTTTTCATGATCTTTGATCCTTTCACACGATATGCCGCTCACGAGTCCGCGCCAGTGGCATAATACAGCAGGTCCTTTTCCGTGGCTTCTCCTCGTAGGAACTCCTTGCAGATCTGGCCCTTGCTCATCACCAATATCCTGTCGCACATGCCCATCAGCTCCTCGAACTCGGACGATATGAACAGGATACCCGCACCCTGTTTAGCCAGCGACACCATCTGGCGATATATTTCCACCTTTGCACTCACATCCACGCCAGTCGTAGGCTGGTCAAAAATAAACAGCTTTGAATTGCCAGTGAGCCAGCGCGCTATTACCACCTTCTGCTGATTTCCTCCGGACAGCTCCGAAACGCACTGTCCCGGCGACGAGTAGACCATGGAAAGCGCTTCGCCCTTTTCCCTTGTTATTGCCCGCTCTTTCCGGCGGTTTATGAGGCCGAATACCGACCACCTGGACATGTTTGCAAGAGAGATGTTCTCGCTTATGCTCATGTTGCCGACAAGCCCCTCTCTGCGTCTGTCCTCCGGTATATAAGCAATACCGCACCTGCGCGCGCCGTATGGGCTCTTATAGCTGCGCTTTGTCCCTTCTATGCAGACCTCTCCTCCATATCTGGGTTCCGCTCCGTAGAGTGACAGCATTGTTTCTGTTCTGCCCGCGCCCACAAGGCCCGCAAAACCAACTATTTCACCCTTGCGTACGCTGAAGCTGACACCAGGTCCGCCACGTGAAAAGCGCAGATCCTTTGCGCTAAAGAGTTCATCGCCCAGCTCCACGTTCTCCTTAGGATACAGCCGGCCTATATCCCTGCCGGTCATATATTGAATTATCTCAGTTTTGCTTACGCCGTCGGTCGCCAATGTAGCAGCATTAACGCCGTCTCTCAGGATAGTAATGCTGTCAGATATCTGGAACACCTCATCGAGATGATGAGAGATATATATCACCGTCACGCCCTGACTCTTCAGCGTTTTGATGATCTCAAACAGATGACCGATCTCTTTGTCGCTCAACGAGGCCGTGGGCTCGTCCAAAATGAGCAATTTCGGCGCTTTCAAAAGTGCCGCCGCAATAGCTACCTGCTCTCTTTGGCCAAGACTGAGCTCTTTTATCAGTACATCCGGGCCGAAGTCCGCGTCCAGCAGTTTAAGCTTTTCAGATACTGCTTTTCTCATCCTGCCAAAATCCAGCAATCCAAACTTCCCTATGAGCTCGCTACAAAGGAAAGCGTTCCGGGTCACGTCGAAACTAGGCACAAGCGCAGGGTCCTGATGTATAATGGCAATACCCTGTTTCTCAGAATCACGCGGGCCGCTGAAATCCACCTTTTCCCCATCGAGAATGATCTCTCCGCCATCATGACTGTAAACGCCCGTGATGATTTTCACCAGAGTGGATTTACCGGCCCCGTTAGCTCCAAGCAGGGCATGGACCTCCCCGGGCTTTACAGACAGGTTCACTTTCTTAAGCACCTGGTTTTTTCCAAAACTTTTGGTAATACCCTTACATTCCAAAATATATTGGCAATTGTTTCCCATTGTTCACCACCAACGGCATGTGCATCGTCTGTTCATGCCGCTCTTTCTCCCAATTCGGGACAGGATAGATGGCCCGCAAACGGCCTCTCAATGCGGGCATCCGCATCAACATAGCGAGGATGCGGATGCCCGTAAAGAACCAGGGATCACGGAAGCGAGGGCCTTATTGCCAGAACGCTGTCGTTCTGGGGGAACATCGCCTCGATCTCCGACTTGTCCAGCCCAGAATCTTCCCAGAAACTCTCGCCATAGCGCATCTCAGCGGCTTCGACACAGTTGTGTCTGGTGGCGATCCAGCAGGTTGTGTAGGCAGTGGGAGCAAGATTTTCCTCGCCGTTGTACGCCTTGATGGCCTGTGTGGCCTCAAGCACTCCGATGCCCTTCATGTCCATGGCCACAGTGGCCACAAAGGGGCTGCCCTCGGTCATGAGCATCTGGAAGCCTATCCTATCGCCGTCTATCGCGCACATTTTAATCTCATCGCCGCGTCCAGCCTGGCGTATGGCTTCCGCAGCTCCGCTGCCAAGCAAGTCATAAGCGCACCATATCCCAGCTATACTGCCTTCTTCGGGGTTCGCAGTCATGATCTCTTCGATCTGAGTCTGGACCTTCGCAGGGTTGTGCTCTGTGGGTACGTCTATCAGGTTGACCTCAGGATAATCTGCAGCTATCGCCTCGAACATACGCTTTCTGGATTCAAGCAAAGGAGCGCCGGGTACATAGATGACATATACGTTGCCCTTGTAGTCGATGCTGTTCAGCAGGGCCCTGCCCATGAGTGCAACCATTATGGCCTCATCGCCGCTTACGTCGGTAGTGACGCCCTCTATGGTCGACCCGATCATGCCGGTAACGACGATAATACCTTTGTCCCTGGCCTTCTGTACCAACGGGGCAAGCTGATCCGCATCGCCGTAATTTATGAGCAGGATGTTGATGTCAGAGTTTATTAGGCTCTCAATATTTTCATTGTGCTTCTGAGGGTCGCCCTGTCCGTCCGTGACCGTCACGGAAGCGCCGAGCTCTTCAAAATACTCCTGCGCACCCGCGATTATGTCGCGGTTGACATCACCCGTGGTCTCCCTCGAGGCTATGCCGACTTTGAGGCTTGACAGGTCGCCGCTCTGGTTCGGCTCGCTTGTCTCTCCCGTTTGGCCTTGAGGGGTATCGCTCTGCTGTACATTGTCTCCCGCAGGCGTGTTTGCAGGGTCCGTCGTCCCGCATCCTGCAAACAAGAGGACAAGAGTGAGCGCCGCCATTATAAGGGCGGATATCCTCATGCTTCTTTTCATTTGATCTCCTCCATTTCTTTTTATGATTAACGGCTATGCCGCATCATTCCAAAGCCACGGCAATTAGAATTTGATATTTTTGCATATCAAGTATATAATAATATTCGAAAGAGACTGAAGCTCGCAGCAGGGCTGCGCTTACTAAAAGCGGAAAGGAGTCGGTGGATGTGTCCCATAAGCACTATGTTATTTCGGAAGAAAGTCCGGACTCCGCGCGCCTGGATATCCCGCGCCTTCTGTATACCGGTGTCGTTTGCGACGATCCAGAGTGGTTCAATATTATGCATGTACACCCATTTTGTGAGATATTGTTCGTGTCAAAGGGCTCTGGCTCGATAGAAATAGGTGAGTTGAACGAAACAATCAGCGCCGGTGATATAGTAGTCGTAGAACCGGCTATACGGCACAGCGAAAAAAGTTCCAGTGACGACCCCTTTGAGCTCCTATTCTTCGCCTTTGATAACTTCAAGGCACCGGGGCTCCAGGTCAACCACATCCTTAGAGACGGCGAGCGGCCGATAATAGAAAGTGGAGCTTACCGTCTGCAGTTCGAACATTATTTTTCCCAATTGGTCGCAGAAACGAGAACAGAAGCCCTCTTTTCCGAATCAATAGCCGAATCCCTGGCAAACGTGATCATTCTTCTCATAACGCGAATGGCTGCTGCAAATGCCCCATGCTCTGTGGATCTTTCTTTTGAGTGTAGGCAGCTGAAGGAATACTTGGATGAGCACTATATGAACGATGTAACTCTGGAATCTCTGTCCAGTTCAATCTTTGTCAGCAAATTTCATCTATCGAGGGAATTCAAAAAGGAAGTGGGCATTTCCCCTATCAAGTATGTTATAAGCAAAAGAGTAAACGAGGCTTCCCGACTCCTGCTAGAAACTAACCTGCCGATCAAAGACATAGCCATTCAGGTAGGATATCCCAATTCAGCTTATTTTAGTCAAACCTTTAAGCGGGTGACAGGAAAGACTCCGTCCGAATTTCGTTTAGAAGCCTCTAAAATATAACATGCTGTTTTTTTGATGTATATGGACATTCTTGCTCGTCCCATCTGTGATATTGCTGTATAAAATCACGAACATTGAAATGTTGCAGCGTCTGTAGACATGCTATCGGCCCGCCGTCCATGCCAATTCATGGTCAGCGGGCCGTAGTTTTGTTTAAATACAACATATTTGTCTCATATTTTGTACGCTATCTACAAATTATTGTCGTTATTTTTGGGAATTAGCTCGCAATATTTACAATATTCAATTGCAAGAAAGCAATGTTTTTTGCCGGCTTGCAATAATATTGTGTTGTTTGACTGTGCTCGACATGCTATCTTGAATGTGCCGCCGAGGTAGAAGGCGCATTACCGAGGCGTGTTCAAACTGAATGGAGTGATAAAAGTGAATATCGGAACTACCCATGCTATCGGCGGGAAGTTTGAGGTGGAAGCTCTGAGCGTAGTAGTCGTGCAGTTTCAACCCATAGATTGCAGCTGTATGGACGAAGTGGATAAAAATGTAGACAAGATCTTGGACTACATGGAGCGGGCATCCTTCGGTTTTCCTGGGTATGACCTCATTATTTTTCCCGAGTGCTGCCTACAGGGCTACAGCCGAATAATCAACGAAACTCTGCTGGAACCTGACAGCATACAGATTAGGCGTATACAGGATAAATGCAGAGATCTCAAGGTTTGGGCGATAATCGCGCCCTATTACAAGGAGGTCGAGGGGCACCCCATCTGCAACAACGCCATAATGATAAATGACATGGGTGAAACGGTACATTCCTATGTCAAAATGAATACATGGACTCCGGGCGAAACAGCGTATCCCGGCTGGAGTATGCCCGTCACCGATGGTCCCAAGGGCTCTAAAATCGCCACGATGATCTGCGCGGACGGAGATTATTGCGAGATGTATCGCGAGGCCGCATATAACGGAGCCAACATCATTGTCCGAGTGGCACATTATCCTGCTCCATGGGATCAGGCATGGGAGATCACCAACAAGGCCGGCGCATATTTCAATCAGTGCTATGTCATAGGCTGCAACGCCGTTGGAGACGATTGTGTATTCCCCTATTTCGGAGACAGCATGATAGTGAATCCTGAAGGCACCGTTATAGCCCAGGCCCCCAAGGGTGTGCCTTGGATGTTGAAAGCGGATCTATATCCACAGTTCATTGACAAAATGCACGAAAAAACAGTCACAAGCAACTTTCTTTACGCTTTTCGGCACAGGGGCGCGTCCTGCCCGGACTTCAACGGCTTTGGAGATGTCAGTCTAAGGTACAACGCCTACAAATCGTCCGAACCGAAGGACGCTGAATAGAACAGGAGGCACATATGGCAAATACCAGGATTGGATTGGCCGCCACCCACCACTATGTGGACAAGATAATGGCCAATGTGAGTTTTCCCGCGTGTAAAAAGGATATTATAGCCGCTGTTGGCTCCGAAAGCGTACCCGTCTCTGCCGAAAAGCATCTGTCAATGGCCGAGATACTGGAGGATATGGGTCCCTCCTCTTACAGTTGTGCAGCTGAGTTTTTCTGTGCGCTCTCCGCCTGCCTGCTCAAAGCCGAAAACGAAGGCCGCTGAGAAGCAGAAATGAACGTAAAGTCGGCAAATCATCTAAAATTACAAAAGTGAGTTCAAGGCCAATCCTTACGCCATAATGCAGGCCGGAGATAAGTTCGGCTGCGCATACTATTGAACACGCAGACGGCAGCCGCGTGGAGATAGACTGCGACCTGCTGGTGCTGGCCGTGG
>ENA-UOJG01003686-UOJG01003686.1-human-gut-metagenome-genome-assembly--contig:-C47-NODE-3686-length-10470-cov-4.618243_pt1 | contig 10470 bp, 8 predicted proteins | sample MGYA00242340_ERZ723887 | MGnify/ENA metagenome assembly ERZ723887 | reverse complement strand
CACCAGCGCCTGCTGATCTATCACCTTTCCGCGAGCCACATTCACAAACACAGCGCCGGATTTGATCTTTGCCAGGCGTGCGCTGTCAAACAGGCCGGCAGTCTCCGCCGTCAGGGGCATAGCGCAAATCACCAAGTCCGCTAAAGGCAGCAGATCGTCCAACCGGCAGACGGGCTGGGTTTGGTCAAACTCTGCCGCCGGGTGACCGGAACGATTCATACCCACCGTCTGTACATCAAAGGCCCGCAGCCGCCGAGCAATGGCGCTGCCCACGCTGCCGGTGCCGATAATACAAGCGGTCTTGCCGCTAAGTTCCCGCAGACCCCGGTGCTTCTCCCACCGATGCGCTGCTTGATTTTCTGCAAAAAACTTGCTCTCTTTATACAGCTGCAAAATACCGCCCAGCACAAACTCCGCCATAGGCGCACTGTAAACGCCGCCGGCGTTATACACGGTAATGCCGTGTGCCTTGCAATAGTCCAGCGGCACCCGATCCAGCCCGGCGGAAGTCACCTGAATACACTTAAGCGCCGGGAAACGTTCAATCGGCGTAGTCAAAAACAAGCCGCCGCAAATCACTGCTTCAAATCGTTGGGTATCCATATTCACCGCCTGCCGTTCGTCCGGCCAAAAAGTGATGGCATACCCCATCTGCTCCAGCGCCTGCACCTGTTGCTCCCCACACCGCCATGCGCCGGTGATCAATAGTTCTTTCATCTCTTCATCACCGTTTCCTGCGCCTGGGCGCCATCCCGGGCCAAGGTCTCGCCGGTGTTCACATTGTCCTCATTCTTCAGCACCTTAAAGGCGGTAACAAAGAGAATACGCACATCCAGCGCCAGACTCATGTGGTCCACATACCAGCAATTCAGCTCAATTCGATGGTGCCACTCCACATCCTTACGACCGTGCACCTGCGCCCAGCCGGTAATGCCCGGGCGCACATCAAACATATGTAACTGCGCCGATGTATAATCCGACAGCGGCCAAGGATGATAGGTCAGCGGCGGGCGAGGGCCGATAAAACTCATATCGCCCTTTAGAATATTCACCAGCTGGGGCAGCTCGTCAATGCTGGTGGCTCGCAGCAGCTTGCCTACGCGGGTCACACGCATATCGTCTGCGCCGCTGTATACGCCGGTGCCTGTGTACTCCGCGCCTTGGCACATGGAGCGGAATTTATAAATCCAAAAGGTCTTGCCGTGCAGCCCTAAGCGCTGCTGCTTAAAGATGGCCGGGCCTTTGGAATCCAACTTCACCGCCAGCGCCGTGATCGCCAACAGCGGCGAAAGAACGATCAGCGCCAGCAGCGCCGTAATAAAATCCAGCGCTCGTTTTACTCCTCGATACATCTACATGCCCTCAACAATTTGTTCTACACAGTCCTGCAGTTTCTTATGCTGCAAGGCAAAAAAATCATCCTCCGCCCGGCTCAGCTGTGCCTCATACTGCCGCAGCTCTGCCACACCGGAAGTAAAAATCCGTTTGATCTCCTTCAAATCGGTAATCTGCGCCGTGTTGCAAAAGGCGCGAGACAGAATACTCATGGACGAACCCAGCCGGTAGTGCTCCGCTACAATATACGCTGCCGGCAATGTGCCGCCGCCCAAGCGACCGAATCCACCGAAACCGAAAGGGATACCCGCCGCTTTGATCTTGGCGCACACCGCGTCCACCGTACCGTCCGCCAAAGGCTGGAACAAAAATTTTTTCCCTTGAGAAATGCTCAGGTCATTCAACCCAATATGAATTTCGTCTACTCCGGGCAGTGCTACCACACGGTCAAGGCAATCCACCGCCGCCTGATTTTCCAGCAGCAGGAGTGTCTTGGCGCGACCGTCCACCCAGCGGATAAATTGCTGCACCTCTTCTACTGATTGCCACATAGGCAGCATAATCACATCCGCACCGGCGGCAATCACCCGGTCGATCTCATCTTTTGACCCCGGATGCACCGGATTGACCCGTACCAGCAGCTCCGCCTGATCCAGCACCGGCCGCAACCGAGCCACATCTTCTACGGTGTGGTGGTTTTGCACCGTATCCATACCGCCTTGGCGCTGCGCCTTGCCGATGTATTCCATATCCACAAAAATACGATCCACCCCGGCTGCCTGCGCGATCCGCGCCACCGCCGGATCCTTGGTTATGTAAAACAGTTTAAGCATCTTTTCACCACCGGGTCATTGCCGGCGACAGCGCCGGACAATTATTATGCAAGTTATATTATATTATAAATAGAGATATTCGTCAACACACGACGAAAAGATTGTCTGTTATCGTGCCCGACAGCATTGCACGGCAAGGCAATCCATATGACCATGCTTTAGGCAAATGTGCTTTTCGATTCTCACAACGGAATGGCTCTGCTTCTATAACAAGCAACGTATTCAAACAAAAACAAAACTGACTCCGCTTGAAAAGCGAAATCAGTTTGCTGGTAAAAATCCATTTTTCTCATCATGTAGGCTTTTTTGTATCGACTACACGATTGGAGACCATACTGCCATTTCAGTCTTTTCCTTTTACTCATTTTCTGCGTATTCCGGCAATTCCACCGGGTCGATTCGCCAAATTTCATTGGCATATTCCTCGATGGTACGGTCTGCCGAAAAGACGCCGGCACTGCACATATTCAGCCAGCATTTGCGGGCGAAGGCCGTAGGTGACCGCAGATAATCGCTGTTTACTTGCAGCTTGGCGTGCACATAGGACTGAAAGTCACCCAGCACAAAATATCGATCCGCCACGCCGTCTGCCTCCGGCTCTAAAAGACTACGCTTCAAATCCGCAAAACAGCCGGTGCCACTGTCAGACAATGTGCCGTCTGTCAATGCATCCAGGCACTGCCGCAGCAGCGGATCACTGCGATACAAAGCCTTTGGGTCATAGCCCCGGCGCAGGGCATCCAGGTCCTCTACCCGGGCACCAAAAATATAATTATTTTCTTCTCCGGCGGCCGCCACAATCTCCACATTGGCGCCGTCATAAGTGCCCAAAGTCACTGCGCCGTTCAGCATCAACTTCATATTTCCGGTGCCGGAAGCCTCTGTACCGGCGGTGGAAATCTGCTCAGACACATCCGCAGCGGGAATGATCCGCTCTGCTGCCGTTACGCTGTAATCCGGCACAAACAGCACCTGTAAAAGTGGCGCTGCCTTAGGCGATCGCGCCACATAGTCCCCTACTGCGTGAATCAGCTTGATAATGGCCTTGGCACGCGCATAACCGGGCGCTGCCTTGGCGGCAAACAAAAAGGTGGTGGGCGCAAATTCTGTAATCTCCCCTTGCTCAATCTGAAAGGCCAATGCCAAAATACCCAGACAATGCAGCAACTGGCGCTTATACTCGTGCAGGCGCTTGATCTGCACATCCAGCATACGCGCCGGGTCATAATGCAGCCCCTGACCCTCCATCCAGCGGGCCAGGCGGCGTTTATTTTCTTTCTTGGTTTCACAAAAGGCCGCCAGCACCTCGCCATTGTCCGCATAGGGCTTTAGCTTCTCCAGTTGGAACAAGTTGGTGATCCAGTTTTTACTGCCCAACCGGTGGGTCAACAGCGCAGATAGGGACGGATTACACAGTACCAAAAACCGCCGCTGGGTAATGCCGTTGGTGCGGTTCAAAATTTTATCCGGGTACAACTGTGCCCAATCCCGCAGCACCCGACGGCGCAAAATCTCCGTGTGTAAAGCTGCTACGCCATTCACATAACCACACACCCAACAGGCCAGATCCGCCATATAAATGCGACCGTCCCGCAGCGGGCGCACCCGGTGCCACAGCCGCTCCTCTGCGCCCAGCGTCTGCATTTCGGCACAAAACAGATCGTCCAATTGGCACAGCAGGCGGGCGATCTCCGGCAATTCCGACGCCAAGAGCGCCAAATCCCAGCTTTCCATGGCCTCCGGCATCACCGTATGATTGGTGTAGCAAAACACCTCTTTTGCAACACCTAACGCCGCCTCCAAGGTCATACCCTGCTTCAAAAGCAGACGAACCAGCTCCGGGATGGCCAGCACCGGGTGGGTGTCGTTTAACTGGATCACCACCGCAGTCCCCAATTTTTCCGGCGCACAGCCGGGCGTGCGCAAATACCGGCGCAGCAGATCTTGCAAGGATGCACTGCATAAAAAATACTGCTGCCGCAGCCGCAGCCGCTTGCCGTCCTCCTTCGTGTCATTTGGGTACAGCACACGGGTCAGGTTCTCTGCCGCCGTGCGACGTGTCACCGCCGCTGTATAATCCTGACGGTTAAAAGCGTCAAAATCAAACGGCTCTATGGGCACACTCTCCCACAGCCGCAAAGTAGAAATGTGCGCCGTACCGTAACCGGGGATCGGCAGGTCATAGGGCACTGCCTGCACAGCAAAATCTGCGAATTTCACCGTTACAGTATCCCCTCGGCAGCACACGCTCCAGGGGTCGCCGTATTGCAGGTCGTCCTCCACCGTCTCCACCTGAAAGCCGTCCTCGATCTGCTGGCGAAACAAGCCGCACCGATAGCGCAAGCCGTAGCCGTCCAGCGGTAAATTCAGCGTGGCGCCGCTGTCCAAAAAGCAGGCCGCCAGCCGTCCCAAACCGCCGTTGCCCAAAGGCGGGTCCGGCACACAGTCCAGCTGGTCGAGCTGGCGGCCGCAGGCGGTAAGCGCCGCCTCCACCTCGCCGGTCAGGCCGGTGCAAAGCAGGTTATTGTACACCGCCTTGCCCAACAGATATTCCGCAGAAAAATAATACGCCCGCCGCCCGGCACAATGGGCCTGCAACGACCCTTGCCAAGCCGGTTGCAGCCGTGCCAAAACAGCCCGCGCCACCACTGCGTGCAGTTGTTCATCGGTCAATTCTGCCACCGGGAGTCGGTACAGACTGCGGGAGAGCAGTTCCAAATTCTCTTTCATATCCGACATATATTACTCCTTTCCGCCCGATCTGCGGCGCAAGTCTCGGTATATAGATGCGCCAAAATGCCCGGGGTTAGGGCGCCGGGGCGCATACGCCAGCCCCAGTTGTGGGCGCCCACCGTTGACGGCGTGTTGATGCGGGCACTGCTGCCCAGTCCCAGCAGATCCTGTACAGTCAAAATACAGGTGTTGGCCGGGCTTCGCAGAGCAGAAAGCATCATCTGTCTCGGTAATTGATTGGGATAACGCACGCCATAGGCGGCGCAAGCACGGCGTATGTCTTGCCGCGGGGCAGTGGTGCACCAGCCCAGCAGCGTATCGTTATCATGGGTGCCGGTGTAAATCACCGTATTGGGCTTACAAACAGCCCCACCGCCGCAATCCCGGGAATCAAAGTCAAATTGCAGCACCTGCATACCGGGAAAGCCGCAATCTGAAAGCAGTGCCCGCACCGTATCGTCCAAAAAGCCCAGATCCTCTGCCAAAAGCGGCACATCGCCCAACGCCTGTTGAAGCGCCGAAAACAGCGATAAACCGGGCCCCGGCAGCCAGCAGCCGTCCCGGGCATTCTTTGCCCGGGCAGGCACAGAATAATAAGCGGCAAAGCCACGAAAATGGTCCAGCCGCAGCGCGTCAAACCAGTACAAAGCGTGCCGCAGCCGCGCCACCCACCAGCGGTACTCTGTACGCGCGTGGGCGCTCCAGTTATATACCGGGTTGCCCCACAACAGGCCGGTGGGCGAAAACGCATCCGGCGGACACCCGGCCAACCGAGACGGCGCGCCGGAGGGAGAGAGCATAAACAACTCCGGCGCCGCCCACACATCGGCGCTGCACGGCGCCACATAAATAGGCAGATCGCCGATCAGGTAAACACCCCGGGCATTGGCATAAGCCCGCAGTGCGCGCCACTGATGATCCAAAAAATATTGCAGCATTTTATGGTACAAAACCCGCCGCTCCATTTGCACTGCCGCCCTCTCCAAAGCCGACGGTTCTCGCTGCCGCAAAGACGACGGCCACAGAAAAAACCGCTTTCCATAGCGTTCACTACGGGCACAAAACAGGACATAATCCTCCAACCAATCGGCCTGACTTTGGCAAAAGCAGTCAAAGTCTGCCGGTATATGGCGCACAAAGCAGTCAAACAGTCGATCAAACAGCACTTGACGCCCCCGGCGCACAGCCGGATAATCCACCCGGTCATCACCACCGCAGGGTAACAAATCCAAATCCGACGGCTGCAAATGCCCACTTTCCACCAGCAGCTGCGGGTCAATATACACCGCATCGCCTGCAAAGCTGCCGGGGCTTTGGTACGGTGAGTTTCCCTGCCCTGCCGGGCACAGGGGCAGCAGCTGCCAGTACCGCTGCCCGGCAGACGACAAATCGTCTACAAAGCGGTAAGCCGCGGCGCCCATCGTGCCGATCCCGTAGCGCCCGGGCAAAGAAAACAGCGGCAGCAGCACCCCGGCGCCACGCCGCTGCAACAAGCGGTCAATCACAGATACAGACCTCCGTTTCCGGGTCAAACAAATGGAGCGCCTCCATGTTGGGGTACAGCACCGTTTGGTCGTCCTTTTGGAAAGAGACAGTGCCGGGCACCCGGGCAATCACCCGCCGTCCTTGCAAATCTGCATACAAATAGGTTTCCGCCCCCATACGCTCCGCCATCTCCACCTGAACCCGAAAGGCCGCAGGATCTGTTATATTCAGCCATGCCGGGTCCGTGGACAGATCCTCCGCACGCAGGCCCAAAAGCACATCCCGATCCACATACGTTGACAGTTTGGCATGGCTTTGCAGTCGACGGGGCAAAGCCACCTCCGTACCCAGCACTTGCAAATCAAGGGACTTTCCCCGCCGCACCAAACGGCCGGGCAATATATTCATAGGTGGCGTGCCGATAAAGCCGGCTACAAACACATTGCAGGGGTGGGCATACAACTGTGCGGGTGTGTCTGCCTGCTGAATCTTGCCGTCCAACATGACCACGATCCGATCCGCCATGGTCATGGCCTCCGTTTGGTCATGGGTCACATACACAAAGGTGGTACCCAGTTCCCGGTGCAGCTCTGCAATGCGTGCGCGCATTTCCGTACGCAGCTTGGCGTCCAGGTTAGACAGGGGCTCGTCCAAAAGGAACACCGCCGGATCCCGCACCATAGCACGGCCCAGCGCCACCCGCTGCCGCTGCCCGCCGGACAGGGCGCGGGGTCGCCGATCCAGGTACGCGGTCAGTTCCAGCGCCTGTGCGGCCGTTCGCACCTTGCGGTCGATCTCCGCCTTGGGCACCCGCCGCAGTTGCAGACCAAAGGCCATATTCTTGTACACCGTCATGTGAGGGTACAGAGCGTAGCTTTGGAACACCATGGCAATGTCCCGATCCTTGGGCGGCAGATCGTTCACTACCCGGTCACCGATCTTCAAGGTGCCGCCGCTGATGTCCTCCAACCCGGCAATCATACGCAGCGTGGTGGACTTGCCGCAACCGGAAGGTCCTACTAAAATCAAAAATTCCCGATCCCGAATTTCCAAATTCAGATCCGGTATGACAGTCACGCCGTCCTCATAAGTTTTTCTAATATGCTCAAGCGAGATAGACGCCACTGGGGCACACTCCTTTCCGCAGCTGCCGTTTAGCCCTTAACCGCACCGGCTACCACGCCTTTGATAATATATTTTTGGCAAAACAGATAAAAGACCACAATGGGGATCATCGCCAGCACCAGCATGGCCATCAGTCCGCCGTAATCTGTGGAGCCGTAGGCACCCTGCATGGCAATTTGAATGGCCACCGGCACGGTCTTTTTCTCCGTGCCCAGCACCAGGTACGGCAGTAGATAATCATTCCAGATCCACATCGTATTGAGGATCGCCACCGTCACCGCCGTGGGTTTTAAGAGTGGCAACACCACCAAAAAGAAAGTCTGTACCGGATTGCAACCGTCAATGGTGGCTGCCTCCTCCAGCTCCCGGGGAATTCCTCGGATAAAGCCGCACAGCATAAACACAGACAGCCCGGCGCCAAAACCCAAATAAATAAACGGCATACCAAGAACGGTATTCAGCTTTGCCCGGCCAACCAAATAGGTCATGGTGTACATCACCATTTGAAACGGCACGATCATGCTGAAAACGAACAGGTAGTACATACCCTTGGTCAGTGCCGTGCGTACCCGCATTAGATACCAGGCGGCCATGGAGGTGCAAAGGACAATCAGCCCCACAGACACAACGGTGATCAGCAGTGACCGGCCAAAGGCGGCGAAAAAGCCGCCGGCAGACAGGCCGCTGATATAGTTTTCCAACGCCACAAAGTTCTCTTTGTTGGGCAGTGCAAACGGGTCGCCGGAGATATAAAATCGGGACTTAAAGGAATTTTGCACCACCAAAAAGAGAGGCACCAGGGTCAGCGCCGCCAGCAACACCAGCAGAAGCGTTTCCAGCGCACTTTGGGGAGCTTTCGGTTTTTGCTTTTTTCTCATACGCCGTGGGCCTCCCGCTGTCCGGTCACGCGCAGTTGCAAAAAGGCAAGCAACGCCACGATGATAAAGAACACAACCGCCTTGGCTTGACCCACCCCCTGCCAGCCGCTGCGGCCGTAAAAGGTATTATAAATATTCAGCGCCAACAGCTCCGTCTTTTGCTCCGGGGCTCCGCCGGTGAGCGCCAGGTTTTGGTCAAACATCTTAAAGGTATTTGTAAGGGTCAGAAAAGTGCAAATGGTCACCGCGGGCATCACCAGCGGCAGCTTGATGCGAAACAGAGTCTGCATCCGGGATGCGCCGTCAATGGCCGCCGCCTCCAAAAGATCGTCCGGCACATTTTGCAGCGCCGCAATATAGATCACCATCATATAGCCGATCAGCTGCCAATTGGTCAGCGCCACCAGCCCCCAAAAGCCGTAGGCGGGCTGATAGGTAATATCCACCCCCGCCCAGGCCAACACACCGTTAATGAGCAAATTCCAAATATATCCCAGCACGATCCCGCCGATCAAATTAGGCATAAAGAACACACCGCGAAAGAAATTGGTGCCCCGCATCCCTCGGGTAAGAAGCAGCGCCAGTGCAAAGGCAAGCACATTCACTGTGAGGATACTCACGCCGGAGAACAGCGCCGTAAACCACAGCGCGTGGAGAAAGCCGCTGTCTGCAGAAAAGGCCTGCACATAGTTTTGCAGTCCTACCCACGCGGCGTCCGTCACCGTCCGGAACCGGGTAAAGGAAAGCCCTACCCCCAGTACAAAGGGCGCCGCAAAGGCAAAGAGAAAGGCCACCGCCGTGGGCAGTAAAAACAACCAGCCGTATTTTTTCAAATTTTTCTGCATACCGTCGTTCCTTTAGGCGGAGGCAGCCGCTTCACTTTTCCAGTCCGCCACGGTATCTTCCTGCACCTGCGCCCATGTTTTTCTGCCCTGGGCATAGCTCAGCAGCGCGGAGCCAAAATGCTGCTTGAAGGTCTGAGATGGGAACACAGTAAAGTCCCAGGGAATGCTGTAAACGCCCTGCTTGTTCATCCAAAGCTGCACCTGCACCGCCAGCGGGTCCTCCGGCACATCTTCTGCGGAGAAGGTGTCAAAGGGTGCAATAAAGCCCAACGCATCCGTTACGAATTTTTTGCCTGTATCGGAAGAATATAACCAATAAATAAAATCGGCTGCCGCCTTTTGCTGTGCCTCTGTTGCCTTGGCGTTGATGGCATAGAAATTCTCCGTGCCCACGCACAAGCCTTGGTTTTCCTCGCCGTCTGCGCCGATATAAATAGGCAGGAACTTGATTTTGTCTGCCTGCACCTTGTTACCGGTGACACCGGCGATCTGTTCCCATGCCCAGTTACCATTTTGTACCATGGCGCACTTTTCCAGTGCAAACTCCGCCATGGAGTCCGTCACCGTCTTGGTGCCGCACTTTTTCGCCTCCACCGTGCTGTCCGTTAAATACAGGTCAAAAATATTCTTAAAATTGTCACCGAAAGAGAAAGTGATCTCCTTGGTGGCGTCCGTAGTCAAATCCACCTTATTCTGCTTAAATTCATAATAGATGGGCACATTCATCAGGTGGGTCTGCCAGCGCCAGTCCTCGCCGCTTTTCAGTGAAGTAGCGGCAAACACGCCTTCAATGCCCAGCTCCGTCTTGTGCTTTTGCATATCGTCTGCCACAGACTTCAGCGCTGCAAAGGAACGTACCTCATCCATGGATTTGTACTTACTGTCCCGATCCTTCAGTGCAAAATACTTGTCCGTGATGGCCTCGTTATAGATGATCCCGTAACCCTCCACTACATAGGGAATGCCGTACACCTTGCCGTCACTGGTGACCGCCAGAGATTTGTCCGTTAAGTGCTCATACAGCTTGGTATCGGACAAATCGGCGCAATAAGGCGCCCAGTTTGCATAGCCCTTGGGACCGTTGATCTGAAACAGCGTGGGCGCCTCTGCTGTGGCCATCTTGGCCGTCAGCGTAGACTCGTACTGGTTATTGGCCGCCGTCTCTACAATCACATTCACGCCGGGTTCTTCCTTGTAGGCTTTGGCTATCTTTTCATATACTCCGGCTATCTACGG
>ENA-UOJG01003684-UOJG01003684.1-human-gut-metagenome-genome-assembly--contig:-C47-NODE-3684-length-10474-cov-5.647279_pt1 | contig 10474 bp, 11 predicted proteins | sample MGYA00242340_ERZ723887 | MGnify/ENA metagenome assembly ERZ723887 | reverse complement strand
GCTTTTCCCTCTCACCAGCTCCGCTGGTGGTTTTCTTCTTCGCTGAAGCGACAACAAAAGCCGTGCGCATGGTTCATGCGCACGGCTTTTTGATTGCTTTCCATTCACTTTTCGGCGTTTTCCAGGGGGAAGGTAACCTCCCAGCTTCCATGAATCACCTGGCCGGAAACGAAGTAATAAGCGTTCATGGTACATGCCGAGAGCTGCGACAGCGGCACATCAAAGATCGCCTCGCTGTATGCATCGCCAAGCGCCTTATCCATGAAAAAGTCAAAGCTCACCGGCGCGCCGATCGTTTTGCCATCTTCCGCCGCCCAATCCACCTCGCCATGCTGATCGGCATTCTTTACATCCGTAAAGTGCAGCTGCACGCGCGCCTTGCCATCCACCTCACCCACGGCGGTCAGCTCCACGCCGGGATAAATCTGATAGGGCTGCGTCTGCGGCAGCAGCGCCGCGGCAAGCTGCGCCGGGTCTATCTCATCTTCTTCAGTGCCGCCCCAGCCGCGCAGCTTTGTTTCCGGCACCTGCTGCGTGGTGTATACAGTCAGGCGTGCAATCTCGGAGGGGGGAATGGCCGCGCTGCCTTCCGCCCTGCTTCCCAGCGCCTTATTCAGGGTAAAGGTGATCTTATCGCCCGCGATCTTTTTGCCATCCAGCCGCCGCATTGTAAGCAGGAAGGTCGCCGTGCGCGTGCCGGGCTCATAATCCACGCAGTCACAGTCTGCCTCCATAGACCAGGAAGCATGGATGGAATAGCTTTCAAACAGATCGGCATCCTGCGACAGGCGGTCGCCTGTCAGATCCTGTAGGGTAAAATAAATCTGGGCGTTATCATCCTGCGCATAAGCGCTGATTACCTCCATGCGAACCCCCTGATCCTCACAGCTCATGCGCACCGAGCGGAAATACTGCGCAGTGGCGGGCGATACGCGATACAGCAGCTCATACACTGCCGGCACGCCATCCGCCAGCGCAGGCAGGGTTAGCGCGGCACACAGCACCAGTGCCGCGCACAGCAGCGCCGTGCGGCGCATTGTTCTATGCCCTGCGGCAGGCGCAAAGTGAACCCCGGTCTGCGCGCAGAAGCGCTGCTTGATATGCTGCAAATTCTGCTTGTTCATCATTTTTCTCCTTTATAATTCGTCCATATTCAGCTGTGCGCGCAGCCTGCTCCGCGCACGATAAAGGCGGTTCTGCACCTGGCGGGATGTAATGCCCAGCGCCAGGGCAATCTCGCGCGGCTTCTGATCGCCCAGATACCGGCGCAGCAGCATATCCTGCTCTTCTTCCGGCAGGGTATGCAACGCCGCCGTCAGCTCCTGCCGCGTCTCAGCGGACAACGCCTGCGCGCTGATATCCAGCGTCTGCTCGGCCAGGGTTTCCTCCAGCGACACTGTCCGGCTGCGCGCCAGGCTGCGATATCTGTCCGTCGCCCGGCTGCGCGCCACCATGCACAGGAAGGTTTTCAGCGTGCTGCGCGCGGGATCATAGCGTTCCGGATGCCGCCACAGATACACGAAGGCGTCGGCCACGCATTCCTCAATATCCTGCGGCCCGCCGCTTTTGCTCAGAACCGCCGCGCACACGCGCCACAGCAGACGGGAATAGCGATTGATGATGGTTTCCATCGCTGCCTCATCGCGGCTTTGCACGGCGCGGCTCAGCTCCGCATCCGTCAAACGGCTCACTTCCTTTCCTGAGTTTGATTGACCGGTCGCTTATAGTACGCTGAAAAGAAGAAAAACGCTTACAAAAAAGCTGCCGAAGGAAACGGCAGCTGATAAAGCTACGATCAATCAATGCCCAAGATTCCGCGCAGGTTGCCGCCCAGGATCTTCTCCTTGCAGGTCTCGGATACATCCATGGCAAGCACCGACTCGATGCCCTGGCGAATCTTCGCCACGTCATTATAGGGAAAGTCCAGGCCAAAGAGGATGCCGTTCTCCCCCGCCATGCGCACGGCCAGCGCACGCTCCTCCGGGCTGAGATACCATAGATAATTTCGCTCGGTTTCAAAAATGCTGGTAAAGCCGCCGTACACCTGCGGATGCTCCTTATCATGGTCGTTATTAGCCAGCACAGCCAATGCGGGGCGCACAAAGCTGTAGCCGCCGATATGCTCCATGCTGAAACGCAGCTTGCGGTAATGCCAGGCGATTTCATCAAACAGCAGCACATCGTAATGGGCGATGCGGTCGAAATGCACGCCGGTATGGAAGCTGAGGAACAGTCCCAACTCCTCCGCACGGGCATATACCTGGCGTGCTTCCGGGCCAAATACATTAAAATGCTGGAAGGCAGGATGAAGCTTGATGCCCTTAAAGCCCAGGCTGGCAATTTCATCCACCTGCTCCTGCAAATGCCCGCGCGCAAAATCAATCACACCAAAGCCAAATAGCCGGTCGCCATGTGGGGCAATTTCTTCATACAGCCAGCGGCTTGGGGAAATATCCTGCCGATGCATCTGCGCAGGAAAGGGCGCGAAGGCCACGCACTGCTCAATGCCGCAGGCATCCAGCGTGCTCAAAAGGTGCGCTATGTCGCCCGCAGGCCGTACCTGGGTGGGAAAAAGATGGGCGTGGTGCGCTGTAATCCGCATGGCTTTGTCCTCCTGATCGTGCTGAAGGTATGATAGCATGAATCCTGCCCAAAAGCAAACCCCAGTCGCCCGTTTACCAAAACCAAAAAACAGCTGCAATGCAGCTGTTTTTTGTCCTCCTCCTCCACCGCCGTACCTCCTAGGGATTATTTTCTGTCGCCAACCACGCCCCTTGTCTCATTGTAGCTGCGCACGATGTCCCGCAGCGTCTCAAAGTGTTCAAAGTCCTGAGAGTAAACGATGTTAATCTCGCGCATCATGCTCAGGTTCTCGATGGGCAAGACTGCAATTTTCTTCTTTTTCAGCTCATCCATGCAGGCGCTTTTGGCCAGCACGGACACGCCGAAATCGCGGCGGATCAGATCCTTGATCGTGGCGATGTTATCGATTTCCATGATCACATTAAAATCGTCGATGCTCATATTCTGGCTTTCCAGCGAGGATACGAACAGGTTGCGCGTGCTGCTGTCGGGCAGGCGCAGGATCATCTTTTCCTTTTTCAGGGCGCTGATGGTCACCATGCTCTGCTTTGCCAGGCGATGGTTGGGCGATACCGCCAGCACCAGGCAGTCGGTATCCAGCATCAGATAGCGCAGCGAGGGGTGGTTGAGCTTGCCCTCCACGATGGCAAAATCCAGCTCATAGTTTTTCACCTTGTCGTACAGGTTGCTCAGCGTATCGGTGATGATCTTGACCGTCACGCCCTCGTGGTTGTTTACATACTTGGCCAGCGCCTCGGAAATAGCGTTGCTCTCGGCCGTATGAGTGATGCCCACGGTCAATTGCGTCAGCTGCCGCTTTTCGCTGGTCAGGTCGCGCTGCAGGTTGTTATACAGCGACAGCATGCGCTTGGCATACTTGATGGCCGTTTCGCCCTCATGGGTGATGCGCAGTTCGTTATTGACGCGCTCAAAAATGCGGATGCCCAGCTCGCCCTCCAGCGCGCGGATGTGCTGGCTGACCGCCGGCTGCGTCAGGGATAATTGCTCGGCGGCGCGGGTATAGCTGCCCGTCTCGGCCACCTTAATCAGGGAATACACCTTGGGATCAATCACAAGCATAGCCTCTCAGTCATCACAATCGCTGATAACACAGCGCGTGCAGGATTGGAAATTATTATATCACACCTTTGCGCTTTGCGCCATCCCCTCCACAGGCTGATCGCTCAAAAGATCGGCGTGCTGGCGCATGAAGGATCTAAAGAACGCGATGGCCGTAACACAGCAGATCACATCAGCGATAGGCGTAGCCCATACGATGCCGTAAATGGGCATCGCGTTGTTGAGGATGAACATCAGCGGGATATCCACCAGACCCTTGCGCAAGATGGCCAGCAGGAAGGACTTCATGCCCTTGCCCGTCGCCTGGAAGAACGATATGAAGGCATAAGCGCAGGCCGAGAAGGGGCCACCCAGGGACAGGATGCGCAGGAAGCGCGCGCCATAAACCACCGAATCCGAGCCGTGCTGGATGAATATGCCAATCAACTGCCGGCTGAAGCACAGGCTGACCGTCATGCACAGCGTGGCCATGGCAACCGAGGCCAGCGTGGAAATCAGCACGGTGGAGCGCATGCGGCGGTGGTTGCCCGAGGCGTAATTGTAGCCAATCAGCGGCAGCACGCCCTGCGCCATGCCGCGCACGATGCAGTGCGCCAGCATGTTCACCTTCTTTGCCACGCCGATGCCCGCCTGCATGGCCGTGCCCGCCAGGGACATCAGGTTATCCAGCACCGCATAGGAGATGTTTTCAAACAGCGTCATCAGGCAGGCAGGCAGGCCAGTGCTCATCACGTCGGCCGGGATGCGGTCGTCCAGCATCCTGCGGGAGGGCGCAAAGCGCATCACCGAGCGGTCACGGTTGCGGGCGATCACCCATACAAAGTAGCCTGTAGCCAGCACATTGGACAGCGCCGTGGCGATGGCTGCACCCAGGGTTTCCTGTCCCCTGGGCAGGATCACAAACATGAACAACGGATCCAGCGCCATGTTGAAGATGCCGCCCAGCGTAATGCCGACGCTGGATTGCAGCGAGTGCCCCTCGGCACGGATCAGATGCGCCAGCAGCGTGTTCATCGCCGTGCAGAAGCCGCCGAGCACCACCGTGCAGACCAGGTATTCCACCGCGTAGGCGTGCACCGTGGGATCAGAGCCGCCCAGCAGGTTGATAAACGTATCGCGCATCAGGTAGGCAGCCAGCGAATACAGCAGCGTCACCGCAATGCAGCCCCACAGCGCAAACGCCGCCGTGTGCCTGGCGCGCTCCGGGCTGTGCTTGCCCAGCGCACGGGAAATAACGCTTGCGCCGCCCACGCCGAACAGGTTGGAGATGGCCGACAGGAACATGAAGGCCGGCATGCACACCGTCACGGCGGTAATCATCGCATCGCTGCCCGTCAGGCCGATAAAGAAGGTATCGGCCATGTTGTACACCACCAGGATGATCTGTCCGATCACCGTGGGCAGCGCCAGCTTAAAAATAGCCTTGGGTACCGGGCAATGCTCAAACAGCTCTTTCTCGCTCGACTGATCCTTCATCGTCTTCTCCTTCGGCGGGTACAACCGCCACATGCTCAAACAAAATCAAAAATACAACCGCTGCCGTCCATGTCCCGCCGCTGAGCAGCGTCAGCAGGATATACCCGGTTTTCAGCGTCATCCGCCAGGGCACCTCCCAGCACAGGCCAAAGGCCAGTGCGCACGCAGCCGCGCCCAGCAGCCCATGCCACAGGGCAGGCAGCCCTGGCACAAAGTCCAGAGCAAGGGAAGCCAGCAGGCACCAGCCAAACAGCATAGCGTCCGCCGCCAGCATCATGCCCAGGCCGCGCTGGCTGCGGATGCTGCGCAGTAACCCGCCAGGCAGGCATGGCCCAGCTTGCAGGCTGCGGGCAATCTGTCCGCGTTTTGCAGGCAGTGCGGCGTAGCGCCCGACCTGCCCCAGCATGCTCCGCCTCACCGCGCCTTGCCCCCTTCGCTTTGAATTGCCGCCATTATAGACATCCTGCGCCAGAATATCAAATAATGTTTCGATATCGTTGGATTACAAAGTCTTATAAGCCCGGCAAGTACGGAAGCCAAAGCGCGCGAATCTAATTGAATAAGGATAGAAACTGGAATTGAACCTCAAAACGTTTACTGGAGCATGGCCGTTTTTTTCATTGATGCGATAAATTTTTCTTATCGGGCGCGATTGCAGAAAGCCATCGGCGCAGATGAAAATTTCGCTTGCATTTTTCGCTTTCCAGGTGGTAAAATACACGCCGAAACGATACACGCAGTATGCCGCTGCTGATACGACACGGAGCGCTGCGGCTGTATCGCGGGTTGTGTTTTCCTGCCCTGCCGCAAACGCGGCAAGGGCTTTTTTATTAAAGGAGGAAGCATCATGGAAACACAATCCAACGCATTTCTGGGCACGGAAAAGGTAAGCAGGCTGATGCGCAAATTCGCTCTGCCCTGTGTGATATCGCTGCTGGTAGGCGCGCTGTATAATATTGTGGATCAAATCTACATCGCCAACGCATCCTACCTGGGCTCCTACGGCAACGCGGCCAACACGGTGGTGTTCCCGCTAACGGTGATCGCACTGGCCATCGCCACCATGCTGGGCGACGGCTGCTGCGCCTTCGTCAGCCTCAGCCTGGGCGCCCAAAACCAACAGGACGCGCACAAGGGCGTGGGCACAGCCATCGTGGCGCTGATTGCCAGCAGCCTTGTGCTGACGGCGATTTACCTGATCTTTTTAGAGCCGATCGTGACGATGTTCGGCGCGCGGGTCAATGAGGAAACCTTCCGGCTGAGCAAAGAATACTTTTTCTATATCGCCCTGGGCGTGCCGTTTTACATGTTCGGCCAGGCGCTTAACCCCATCATCCGCTCGGACGGCAGCCCCAGATTCGCCATGATCACGCTGCTTTCGGGCGCGATTCTCAACTGCATTCTGGATCCCATCTTCATCTACACCCTACACTGGGGCATGATGGGCGCGGCGGTAGCCACAGTCATTGGGCAAATCGTATCGGCCGTGCTGGCGCTGATTTACCTGTTCCGCATGAAGGCCGTGCGGCTATGCCGCAACAGCTTCCGCGTGAAGAGCCGTTTGCTGCGCCGCATGCTGGGGCTGGGGCTGACGAGCTTCCTATCGCAGATTTCCATCGTGCTGTCCATGGCGGCGGTGCTGAACATGGTCAAAAAATATGGCGCAATGGACGCGATCTTCGGCCAGGAGCAATACGCGCAGATTCCCACGGCAGTGCTGGGTATCGTGATGAAGTTCTTCCAAATCATCATGTCCGTTTCCATCGGCCTGGCCGCAGGGTGCATACCGGTGGTCGATATAATATGGGCGCGGAGCGCCGCGACCGCGTGGGCAATCTGCTGCGGCTGCTGACCTGGGCGGAGGCCATCGTCGGGCTGGTCGCCACGGTGATCTTTGAGTGCTTCCCAAGACAGCTGATCGGCATCTTCGGCGCGGCGGAGGAAAGCGTTCACTATACCAATTTCGCCATCCGATGCATCCGCATTTTTCTGGCCATGACCACGCTATCCTGTATCAATAAGGGCGCGTTTATTTTCCTGCAAGCCATGGGCAAGGCGGGGTTATCCACCGCGCTGTCCATGCTGCGCGAGATCGTGTGCGGCGTGGGGCTTCCGCTGCTGCTGCCGCTGTTCTGGGGGCTGGATGGCATCATCTACTTCATGCCGCTTTCGGATATCATCACGGGCGTCGCGGCGCTGTATGTGATTATCTCGCTGTGCAGGCGTTTCAAGGCTCCCGCCGCGCAAAGCGCCTGAAATACCAAAGAAATACAATCAAATATTCGGATTCTGATTGACAGACGGCGCTTCGTCTGCTAAAATATCTGCATTACAGAGCAAGGGTGCTGTGCAAGGTGTTCCCATGCTCTGTTTTACTTTTTAAGGGAGGGTTTCCGGAATGAGCAAGTTCACCAAGGAAGATATCGTTCGTATTGTGCGGGAAGACGACGTGGAGTTTATTCGCATGCAATTTACCGATATTTTCGGCCAGCTCAAGAACGTGGCCATCACCGCATCGCAGATTGAAAAGGCCGTCAACAACGAAATCATGATTGACGGCAGCTCCATCGAGGGCTTTGTGCGCATTCAGGAATCCGACCAGTATTTACATCCCGATCTGGACACCTTCACCATCCTGCCCTGGCGTCCGCAGCACGGCAAGGTCGCACGGCTGATCTGCGACGTATACAATCCCGACGGCACGCCCTTTATCGGCGATCCGCGCGGCGCGCTGCGCCGGATGCTCAAGAAGGCCGCCGATATGGGCTACAGCTTTAACGTAGGCCCGGAGTGCGAGTTTTTCCTGTTCCAGACCGATGAGGACGGCAAACCCACCACCACAACCAACGACGAAGCGGGCTACTTTGACCTGGGCCCGCTGGATCATGGCGAGAGCACGCGCCGCGAAATCTGCATGGCGCTGGAAACCATGGGCTTTGAGATTGAAGCCTCCCACCATGAGGTGGCCGCCGGTCAGCACGAAATCGATTTCAAATACGCCGAGGCGCTGGCCGCGGCCGACAATATCATGACCTTCAAGCTGGCCGTCAAGACGCTGGCGCAGAAAAACGGCCTGCACGCCACCTTTATGCCCAAGCCCATCTTCGGCATCAACGGCAGCGGCATGCACACCAATATGTCCCTGTTCAAGGACGGCAAAAACGTATTCTTCGACGAGACGGGCGACAAGATGCTGTCCGCCGACGCTTATCACTTTATTGCGGGCCTGCTGCACCACATCGGCGGCATGACGGCCATCCTGAACCCGCTGGTCAACTCGTACAAGCGCCTGGTGCCCGGCTATGAAGCTCCCTGCTATACGGCCTGGTCGGCCTCCAACCGCTCGGCGCTGATCCGCATTCCCGCCGCGCGCGGGCAGGCCACCCGTGTGGAACTGCGCTGCCCCGATCCTGCCTGCAATCCCTATCTGGCGCTGACGGTGTGTCTGGCCGCAGGCCTGGACGGCATTGAAAAGAAGATGACCCCGCCTGCCGAGATCACCGGCAACATCTTTGCCATGAGCCCCGCCGAGCGCGAAGCCAAGGGCATCCACAGCCTGCCCGGCACGCTGCACGATGCGGTTGCCGCCATGCAGAAGGATGAGCTGGTATGCTCCGCCCTGGGCGAACACATCGTCAGCCAGTACGTCGCTGGCAAGGAAAAGGAATGGGATTCCTACCGCACCCATGTGAGCAATTGGGAAATCGAAAAGTACCTCGTCACCTATTGACGCTTCCGAGGGCTTTGAATGAACCGCCTGATCGTCGCTTTTTCATCCGATACCGCCGCGCACCGCATCTGCGCATGGCTGGCACAGTCCGGGTTTCCCGCCCGGACTGTTTGCCGTACCGGCGCGGAAGTAGTGCGCGCCGTGCGCTATATGGGCGGCGGCAGCGTCATCTGCGCCGCGCGCCTGCCCGATTATACGGCGGATGAACTATACGACGATCTGGATGGTCAGGCTGATCTGCTGGTCATCGGCAAACCGGAGCAGCTAAGCGACTGCGAAAACCCCGCCATCCGCCGCCTGCCGCTGCCGGTCGGCCGCTATCAGCTGGCCGAGGCCGCCGAGGCGAACAAGGCAGCGTCGCCGGCGCGCGCGCCCGCCCAGCCCGCCCCGCCGGGTCAGGGGCTCAGCCGGCCCGCCCAGGCGCGGCGGCCCACCGCCCCCCGCCAGGCCCGGCCCGAGGCGCACCGCTATTTGCAGCGCCGCAGCATGGAAGCGCACCGCAAAATGGCGGATACCGCGCGGCTGATCATCGCAGCGCTTGAGAAATAAGCATACGGTATATCAGGCGGAGCAATCTCGCTTCGCCTGTTTTTTCTATGCCCGCGTTATTTGTCAAAACCGGTTTACATCCTTTGCTTCGGGTGCTATAATGAAGCGCTGCTTTACCGACAAAGGAGGAACTGCGTATGCCCGTGTCTCAAAAGCGTTCGCAGGTAATGGACTACATCATCGTGGCGGCGTTGGCCATGCTGATGGCGCTCAACTATCAGGTATTCATTCTCAACAATGCTTTCGCCCCCGCAGGGCTGGGCGGCATCAACACGATGATTCAGTACGTGTTCAACTTCAGCGTTGGTTACATGTCGCTGCTCATCAACATTCCCCTCTTCGCCATGGCATTTTGGCGTGTTGACCGCGACTTCGCCCTGAAAACGCTGGTAAACGTGCTGGTTTTTTCCGGCACGCTGCTCTTGATGCAGAACAACATCATCGACGTTCGCCGCTTCATGTATCACACAAGCGACGGCCGCAGCACGATTCTTGCTCCCGTGGCTGCGGGCACCATCAACGGCTTTATCTTTGCCAATTCCATCAAGCATGGCGGCAGCACGGGCGGCATGGATTACGTATCGGCCATGATCCACAAAAGAAAGCCCGAGTTTTCCATGGTGCACATCACCTTTGCCATCAACCTGTGCGTAGCCGGCATTTCGTACTTTGTGTACGATTTCAAGATTGAGCCCGTGATCCTGTGCGTGGTCTACTGTTACCTGACCACCCGCGTCAGCGATCATATTCTCAAGGGCGGCAAGGAAGCCCTGAAGGTGGAAATGATTACCGCCCACCCCGACGAAATCACCCAGCACGTCATCCGCGATCTGCGCCACAGCGCCACCATTATCCACGCGGAAGGCGGCTATTCCCATCAGGGCAAAACCATGCTCATCTGCATCATCAACAAGCATCAGATTACCGAGTTTACCAAGATCATAAGCCAGGATCCCGATACCTTCGCCTGCGTTTCCAGCGTAAAAGAAACGCTGTGCAACTTCAAGAAAATTAAATAAGGAGTTATCTATGAGACTGGATAAATACCTGAAGGTT
>ENA-UOJG01003681-UOJG01003681.1-human-gut-metagenome-genome-assembly--contig:-C47-NODE-3681-length-10492-cov-3.701830_pt1 | contig 10492 bp, 12 predicted proteins | sample MGYA00242340_ERZ723887 | MGnify/ENA metagenome assembly ERZ723887 | reverse complement strand
CGATTTCTGTCTGTCGTTCTTTTAATTTCTGCCATGTTTTTTGCCTCCACATTTCAGTTCACAGCCAAAGACTTTGAAATAAACATCTTTTCTTTCTTGTCTTGAATGAAAGTAGATCGCAAAAAATGCCGCCTTTGCCTTCATTATCCTTACAAGTCTTTTTATCTGCCATTTTTCAAACGGTTCCCAAAAATCCAGTCTCCAAATAAACTCTTTTTTCGTAATTTTTAAGCAATGTGCCATTCTTGCCTTAGAATATCCATGCGAATACATCCATCTAAAAAGTTGACGACGATTTAATGAGTAACCATTTTTACATCTTTCTTCAACAGTCACATTTTGTTATCCCCCTCTATATTTCATCAAACAAGTCAATGTTGTTTTCCCATTCGTAACCGCTTCCGAATTCAATAAAATCTAACACATTGCTCGCTCCGAGTTTAATGTATAAATCAAGAAGCATTTCTCTATCTATGTACTCGCCGTCGGCATAGTATTCGTATTCATCTGCAGAATAGCCAAGAGTTTCAAACAACTCAACGCCATCTTTATATCCCTGCTCTTTGGCAAAGATTTCAAATCTATCTCTGTTCAGTTTCATTTCAATTTCCTTGTAAGGTTTCATTTTGTTTTACCCCTCACTACTCCTAGGACACTTTTTTTAAGAAATTCGGGTTTCCCGGGAAAAAAGTTTAAAAAATTTTTAGAGTATTTTTTCTTTAAGCTTGCTTATAATGAGCTTTACTCGTTCCGATAACGTGCTTTCTGCAATTCCCAACTCTTTAGCAACTTCTTTTTGAGATTTGCCTTCAACATAAATCATCTTTATAATTTCTCGCTGCACAGGCTTCAGGGAAGAAATTGCTTGTTTTAATTTCTGATACATTTCTTTTCTTTCTTCTCGAGCAATAAAATTCGCTTCTACATCCAAGCTTTCATCAACCCCGTCAAACCCTTCTTCTTTCAGGGCGTCTAATGAAACGTCACTCATTTTTTGTTGTTTAAATTGACATTCCTCACAATTGCCTTGACAGCGTTTCCATTGATTGTTAATTCCTTTTTCTCGCTTAATACGGCAACGCCACATTCTCTGTTTGCGCTTCCTTTCAGCACGATCCGAACTTTTGTAAGCACGGTACACCTCTTCACTGACGATTACTTTTTCGCCTTTGATTACCAAATAGAATTCTTTGTTTTCTGCCATTTTTTTGTCCTCCGACTTTGATTTTTGTTTTATAAAAATCGCTTGTCGGAAGACTTTTCGAGGTCGGTACTAAAATGTAGGGCAAACCTCTTTTCGGCGTTATCGCTCGTTTTGGGCATAAAAAAAGACCGCCGACAAACGATGATTATCCTTTTCGGATAAATCGTTTATCGGCAGCCTCTCATGTAATAGTTCTGGTTAAACTGACCGAGTTACCATTGCGGTTTAGATAGGTTTTATATAGTCACTGTTTCAGACCGACCTGCCATGCCGCATAGCCTTTAATATTCAATTCTTGATCGCAACACTTCACCTTTCGGCGCATACATATCTATCTGTATATGCCGTCGGCTCTTTTCTTTAGATACCGTTACCGTTCCGCAATTCGGACATACAAAACGTATCATACCCATTTCATCTTTCCATGCAATTTCTTGATGGTTACAGTTGAAACACTTAAAAGAGACAGGCTTTGCAATGCCTTCTTTCTGCATAATGTGCTACCCTCCTTTTCCCAAAGATACATCGGCGTTTATTTTTTCTACTGCTATAGTGCGGTTGGGATTTCCTGCACAGAAGTAGAAAAGCCTGATGTTCATTTCTAAATTTGAATAAACGGGGCGGGTTATTTCAAATTCAGTTTTGACTTTGCGCCCTAATCGGCGCTTTTTTATTATACAAAGGAATGGACTTTGTATTATTATACCGAGATAGCAACACATCGGATTTGCATTTTTCACATATAAATCTTCCGTGCGTTTCCTCGAGATATAACCCTTTATTTATCTGCCCGCAATACGGACAAGATGCATTGTAAGTCATTTTACGCCTTTTTCATTCTCTCATGCAATTCGACTGCCTCATCTTTTAAGTAAGTAACAGTATCGAAATTACCATTTTTATAAAACTTCCAATCTGTTTCCGCATTACAATTCGGACAAATAACTCTGACCGGTTGACGAGGTTCATATTCTATTTCGATTTTCTGTCCACATAATCCGCAATATTTTTCGGCTTTCATAATTTTCCTCCGCTAATTTTCCAAATCCTTAATCACTTTAATTGCAACACCTTGAATTTTACATTCATCTACAACAATATCTTTCATTCGCTTGTTTTCGGGGTGAAGAACGATTACACCGTTTTCATTATCGGGGCGGTAACGTTTTAAGGTTACTTCATTATCTACAAGAGCGACTACAATATCGTTGTAATTTGCTTCTTCCTGCTGCCGAACGAGAACAAGATCTCCGTCGTTTATCCCGGCGTCTATCATCGAATTTCCGCTTGCCGTAAGCAAAAAACACTTTTTCGCGTTTCCTACAAACGATGCCGGAAGCCGAACGTATCCGTCTATGCACTCGTATTCTTCAGAAAGCGGACCGCAAGGAATATATCCGAGTTTTGCTACCGATACGGTTCTTTCCGTTCTCGATTGCTCGATAGATTCGTATCCGTATTCTCCCCTCGTTAAAATTCCTTGCTCCACCATATACTCCAAGTATCTTTGCACTGAACTTTTTCCAACGTCCAACGCCTCGGCAATATCGCGGATGGTAGGCATTCTCCCCCTTCTATCGATTTGCTCTTCGATATACAACTTGATTCTGTTCACTAACTCATTGTCTTTCGTTCTCATTTTGTGATGGCCCTCACTTTTATCTATTCGGGACACTTGTCCCTGATAGCGAAATTATTATAATCTATTCGGGGAATATTGTCAAGGGTATTTTAGGCATAAAAATAGGGGTGTCCGCACTCGCAGACACCCCATAAAAACCTTGACAGTATTCTATTGACAAATTGTTCTTTAAAAAGTTCTGTTAGCAATTTATATCGCTTTCACTCTATTCCTAATGCTTTGATAACCGCATCTTCAGCTGTTCCATAAAAAGAAATTTGGAATTTAGCAAATAAATCACTGGGAACTGTTGCTATATCCCCGGCATTACTCATCGGCATGAGAACTTTTTTTGCTCCAGCATCAAAGCACACTTGCAAAGCATCAGCCAAATCCGTCACCTTGCTTATTGTTCCACCAATAGTCATTGAGCCGAGAACTATCATTTGGGCTGCAAGCGGCCTATTGAGCGATGCGCTGCAAAACGATATATACGCTGCAATTGCCAAACTTGAATCAATTCCTATCCCCTGACAATCCTCAACATGCATTAAATAGTCTTTTGATTCAATGGCAATGCTTTGGCTTAAATGTTTTGCATTAGCCTTAAAATAATTTTGAGCTGTTTTGATAGATTCTTTTAATTCCTTTGAACTTCCTAAGCCAGTAGTTTCAAATTTGCCAGAACCTTTTTCATTTAAAGAGCATTCAATATGCGCAACTCCCAGCATTGAGTTATTATTGCTAATAGCATATACGCTTCCTATGGGTCCCTGTCCTTCCGGAATAAGTTTGCCGCCACCCTGCTCTTTCACCGAAACGAACTTTTCTTCCATGTTTTCCAAATCTATGTAAGAAAACTGAGTATCGTAAAATTCCATTCCGCCAAGCTTCTTTAATTGTTCTTTAACTCTCCTTCTGCTTTCCAATGCATATACAAGAATCTCTTCCACGTCCTCTTTCGTATAATTGTTATCCGGATAAATCAATTTACAAAGAGCAGAAACCGATTTATTTACAGCCATTGTATCTCTCTGATTTAAACAGCGACCAAGTTTAAAGTACTTATGGTAACAGTCCGCCTCACTACGTTTTCTCATTTCTCTTAAAAATTCTGCAAAGTAGTCAGAAACAAATCCCCAATTATCAGTAAAAAACTCAGGTCTTAATTTCGGAATTTCCCATCCCGGAATATACATATGCATTCTGTCTAAAAATGCAGTATCTATCATTTTTTCGGGGAAAGGCTCAAACAACGTAGAGGTTTTTAACAAAGATTCAACACTTTGATTGATATTTCCCTCGAATACCATTGAGGCTTTTGCTATAACAGATTCTTTTCCTCGAACAAACGATCCACTGTTCATATAATCTTTCATTATCTGAACACCGTCATTATCCTTAAACTTAATACCTGCCACCTCATCAAAAGCAACTACGTCCCACATTCCGACTAAGCCTACAGTCTTTTTCGACATATTGTAAAAAAGATTCGCAACGGTAGTCTGTCCGCCGGATAGCAAAATTGAATTTGGAGATAATTCTTTATATATGTGTGATTTTCCGGTACTTCTCGGTCCGAGTTCACAAATATTCATATTGGACTCGATCATTGGCGCTATCCTTGCCAGCATATGCCATTTTATCCGGTCATCAAAACAAGAGCATTCCATCCCTGTGCTTCTGATAATCAAATCTATCCATTCTTCTTTTGTGAATTGTTTTCTCGCATCAATAATCTCTTGAAGGTTGAAGCCCGGCATTTGTATAGGCGTAATTTCATTAATAACGAATGCACCGCCTGCATCTTCGTCATATTCATAAGATAGTTGAACAATACACCAAATGCCATCGCTGAGAAGGCGCTCATTTTCTTTTACAAACCTATCGGGAATCACATTACTTATTCCCATATTGTGAAGCGATGCGATATAGACATTTCTCTTTTCATTAAAATGGGCATCAACAACATCAATTACGTTATATGAACCGAAGTCTCTAATTCTTGATTTAATAAGTTCAACTTCATCATTGCGAACATAATTATCGGCAAGTATCTTTTTAACCTGAGCTATTCCTTCCTCAATTTCTTTATCGTCATCAGAGGTGCAATATGTCCCCAATAAGTATTCCAATACATAGGTCGGAACATTCGATGCTCCTTTAACAAGTTTTGTTGCACCCTTTTTCACAACTCTTCCTGAAAAGACGTCGTATACCTTTTTATCTAATTCGTCCATAGTATATCTCCGTTAAAAAATCTTGAATCCGAGAATATCAATTATGAATTGCTCTCGTTCAATAAATTCATCTTGTTTTGCCGCATTCCTTAAAACCAAGAAATACTTCTTATTCCTATCAAAATCAATGTTTTTAAGCGTAAATCTAACACGGTTAATCCTTGACTCCGGATCGTCACTGCTTGAATTTGCTACAAACTTATATACCCCGGAGACAACGTTTTCTTTTTCATCTATAAAGAACGTCTCACAAGTTATCGGTTGCTTTTTATCTTCGACTTTTTCTGTCTGTTCAAAATCAAGAGTAAAACTACGATTGGTAATCTTACGAGTTATACTCTTTAATCTAATCCCAACCGGAGCCACCGTCTCCACATTCTTAGTCGCTCTTAATTCGCTTATATGAATGATCGGAACAACAATTTCTTGTAGTGAAGCACCTCCGTGAACATACTGTATTCCTCTGCCCTGCGTTTTAAACAAATCATAAGCATACGGCATAATTATTTTATACTGACCTTCTGACACGTTCCTTAACTTAAACTCTGTTGTATACGGAACAGTCAAATTTTCATCATCCGTGAGTAAATACCGCTTAGAAGCTTCTAATGCGCCCAATTGAACTATGTCATTATATTTTTGCGCAACTCCAATAACGTTCTTTCTATATAAAAAGCCATGATCCGCCGTTATATAGAAATTAGAAATTTGTAAGTTATTATATAACTTTCTCACCAACGCAACAATTTCATTTACTGCTGTTTCCGCAACATCGAATACTTTATCTTCATTATGCTCTCCGGCATTATCTATCACATCATGATAGATATATACCAATGTTTTATCTTGCATGTATGCTCTTAATTCATTACGTGAAAAACCGTTTATATCGCTATAAGAAATTGCGGCATAAGATTCGCATTTATCTTGTAAAATAGCATTACGAGCTGAAATGCTATTTGTTGGCTTTCCATCAACAAAAACAGCTTTATCCGCATACTCAATCGTTTTATGCGGCAACAAATTCGCCATACCGAATCTCGTTTCACTCGGCAACGGAGAAATAGCATAATTTATTGTCGTTCCGCCTTTTAATACAGAATCAGTCTTAATATTGTCAACAATTTCCTGTCCAATTTCATATCTTAACGCATCGGAAATGATGACAAACATTTTTTTGAAAGGATGTTTCTGTATTAATCGATAAAAATCTTTCGTTTTTTGTATTCCCGCAAAGTCCCATTCCTGTTCCTTTTCAAGCGCATCACTGAATTCTTTTCCTATTTTATTCAAATAACTGTCTTCATAACGCAACTCTATTGTTGAACAGTAATCTTCAAATTCCGGGATCGGATTATCAATTTTTTTATATGCAGCAAAAATTCGACGATAGTATGTATCTATTTTATAATACTTTTCAGTGTAATCTTTGATATAATCTGATGCAGATTGCCCGACAAGAATAGGCTGTTCCAATGCCCTTGAAAAAGCCAAAGACGCCGATAAAAATTCGTAATCAAACTTGTATTTTTCATACCACATCGAATTGATTCGAGATGCGATTATTTTCTCAAAGGTCTCAAAATCAAGGCTCCCCTTTACAAGGCTGCTCGCGATATTCTTAATTATATTTATATCAATACACTCGAAAACATCTGCATATTGCATTGATGCCAAATCTTTATTTACAATCAATCCCTCTATATTCATGTCAAGTGCCTTGCTTAATTGCAATGCCTCGTATCTTTTATCCAACTTGATTTTTTCAATAAAAAATTTCGCATCCATTTTTCCCGCGCCTTCAATCATAAATTGCGAATAGAAAGACGGGATCTTCTCAAATTCTGTCCTTTGATCAAGAAATGCTGTAAACAGGAATTTTTTTATCAAAGTTTCGATTTTTAACGAACCATCGTAATTATAAGCAATGCAAATCGTATCCCATAAGAATTGCTCGAAGCCAAATTTAACCAACTCGTTATACTTACTGTTTTGCGTATCGTCAAAAACAAGTTCCGTTAAAACCGCCTCTATAGTAGGAGCCGCCGCCTTTACAAGCACCGCCATCATTCCAAGCTTCATATCGTCGGCATGAACGGAATCATCAATAGAAATATAGGTCGCAAGCTTTTTATTTCTCGCTTCACTATCAAAAAATTTAATATGCCTCTCTATCACTTTCCGTAAATCGGTGTTTGTAAGATTAAGCCGACGCATTGTAAGAGCAACTGTATCGGCATAATATTCATCGCTGTACATCAATATATCCAAGAGCCAATTATCAATATCCTTAGGCTTTTCCGACGGGCTATAAATGAGAATATCCGATGTTACGTCATCATGTTCAACAATCTTTTTTATTTCAAACTCGTTATGATTGCACACCAAAAGACGACAAAAATCGAGATTGTCGTTCATTAAATCTTCTTTGAAATTTGCGGGCGGATCATACCAAAAAACAATTTTTCGACCGAGTTCCTTATCTTTCAGAAAAATCCTTTTCAGTTCTTCTCTCGCTCCTTGATAGTCAATGCTTGCCATACGATCTCCTTACTTAAGTACTTCAAGAAGGTTCTTCTTTACCTTTGTTCCGCTAGCGGTTACAATTTCTATATCCTGACATTTAGCGTAATTTACTTTTACCCCATCATCAAGATCAAGATTTATATATTTATTAGCCATGTAGTCAAGTACCTGACCGTATTCTACTGCCTCGTTATAAGCTCCGGCAAGTTTTACACGTTCTTTTTCAAGCGCAACGCGTTCCCTACCTTCCGCACTTTCTATTTTCGCAACAACTTCTTCCAATTCGTTTTTTAACGTGGTAGATTCCGGTAAGAAATATTTTGCATTGATTCGCGCAAGCGTATCTTCGTTATAACGGTGCATATAAATAAGGCACTTAAATCCACCCTTTTTGCCACTGGTAAACAACCAATATATCGGACGTTTTTGATATATTTTCAAATGATCGGCATAAAATTCATCATTAAGATACCTATTGAGCGTTTCTTCTGATGCTTCGTTTTGCTTTTTGCCTAAAGCGTCCGCTATAAAATCAATATTTTGACGATATGTATCTTCGCCGTAAATATGCTTTATAAGTTTAATCAACCTTGCCGTCATACCGTCTTCCATACCAATGGCGGTATAAATGGGAACGATTCCGTCATCGTCAGGCTTATATGTAACATACTTGCTATCGTCCCACTCGCCGCCGGCATAAGCAAGGCCTTCTACATCAAGTGAATATCTACCCATAACAAGCCCTATCATGTAAGAGATCAACGATTTAATCTCTCTTGTAAGATCTGCCTTTCTGACGGTAACGTCTTTGTCTTCGACTTCCGGAGTAAGTTCATCCTGTAAGCCGTAAATATCAATAAAAATACGGTTCAACTCTTCTTCGTTCGCTTTAAGCGTATTAAACCGCTCATTACATTCGGCTTCCCATTCTTTATATTTATCTGCTATCAGTCTGCCCATTGTTACTTATCCTCACTTATTCTGATGTCCAATTTATTTTCGGTAAATTGTTTTGGCCTGTCCACTCCCGGATCAATTTTTATATTCTGTCTTATAAGTAAAGTTACAATATAACCTATTAGAGTTTGAACATCTTTTATACTGTTAAAAAGCTCAATACCCCAAATTTTATCAAGTTCCAATATAGAATCAGCAAACAATTTAATACATAACAACACTAAAAAATGGACATTTAAGGCTCGAATAAAATAATACCAAAAACGATGTCCTTTTACACCATCCTTGTTTTCCACATAAAACCCAACCATTCCAATCAGCGGTGGTAGTATGTATATGGTAAGTTTAAAAGATATAAGCCACACATATCTCCAGTCTGGTTTCACATTCGGTGCGATCCAAGAATTAAATAATTCGCCCATATCGTTCAACGCAAAAATTAGAATGATAACAAGCGGAACAACAATTCCTAATACAACAAATATTGACTTAAAACATTTTCCCTTTTTCATATTAACTCCACTTAAAGAGATCAATTAATTTATCCCAAAAACTTCTCTCTGCTTGCTCTACAACCGGCTTCATCTCTGCAAGCATTTGAGACAATACCTTATTGCGTTTCTTGTCCCCCTTCCCATTTAAGATATCCTTTATTAAATAGTCCACTTTATCATAATAATCTTTCTTCTTGCTGAGTATAAAATTTTGAATTGAATCTTTAACCTTTCCGTCCGGCAACTCATTATTATATTTAATCAATATTCCAAGCATTTTATCTTGCTCTGTTGAATCTTCAATATAATAGAGAATATTTTTCAGTGTAACTTCCCAATTTGCTTTCTCTGTATTTTTCATCTTTTTCTCCTTTATTCGTTTTATATCAACGGATGCTTTTTGAAATCCCACGAGGTTTCAAACGCATCCCAATCAAGTTTCGATTGACAAATATTACCCTTAACAATTTCTATTACACGTTCACCCATACCTACTCCATTTAAAATTATCGGCAGAGATAAAACATCTTTGATATTTGTATTCAGGGTGGGATTTAAAATTCTCATAAGCTTAGTAGCAACTATAGTGTTTACAAACCCCAGCACATAGAATATATTTTTATCACTATAAAACAATAATGACGCAGCTGCTTTATTAAAAGTTTGAGTTGAAGGCAAAAACCTAACGCCTAATATGGGATATGACGATATAAGATTCCAAGTTATACCACTTCTAAAAAGAATCTCATCTTTAGGGAATCTGGCAATTCTATCCTTCTTAAAATGGCTTATACTTTCTTTATCCCAAGCAACAACACTATCCAAATTACCATACCATTTCCTAAACTCGCCACCTTTAGCATGAAACATCCAGTGTCCATCGGAAGAAATCAGCGGTTTCGAAACCTCCCAAATAAACCTTATATATTTATCGTTATCCCCAGTTAAAATCTGCCCATCTGAAAACGCCAAGGAAGACAATAGTGGGTTAACGAATGTGTTTATTATTGCATCAGAGGCCCAGTACGCTATTGGAGTGCCTGGAATTTTAAAGCAAATAGTTACATTCATCTCAAATCTTATTTGTTGATTTTGCATAATAGCAATTTCTCCTTGCGCTTTAAGGAGAAACGCTAACCAATTATAACAAAGGATGCTTTTTGAAATTCCATGAAATCTCAAAACTATCCCAATCCTTTCTTGATTGTAAAATATTTTCCTTTACTATATCAACCACTTTTACCTCCCTGCATTTGTCTATTATTATAGGTATCTTTGCAATTTGCCCCACTTCATAATTTAATGTAGGAGAGGTCGCTCGTAAAATATGTTGGATCGTATTTGTATTGTTTAATGCAAGAATGTAGAAAAGCAAATCAATGTCATCATTAAAAAGGCTCGTCCCTGCAACATCAAAAATAAATCCATCATCTTTAAACCTAAAAGATAT
>ENA-UOJG01003680-UOJG01003680.1-human-gut-metagenome-genome-assembly--contig:-C47-NODE-3680-length-10498-cov-5.633343_pt1 | contig 10498 bp, 8 predicted proteins | sample MGYA00242340_ERZ723887 | MGnify/ENA metagenome assembly ERZ723887 | reverse complement strand
GGGCGGCGTCGCCCTGGCCGTTCAGGGCGCGAAAAAGCGCCGTGCGGGACACGGCCAGAGACAGCGTTTTCGCCGTCTCGATGCGGTTGTCCGGCGACACAGCGTCGGGTCTTGCGCGCAGCAACAGCACCCCCGCCAAGGCCAAAAGAGCAGCGATAAGCAGGAGCAGCAGCGCGATATTCAGTTTTTTGCGCTGTGCACGCCCCCACGGTTTCATATCCAGCCCCCTGGTGTGATCTCGCCATACACGGCCTCGCCGGACAGCCTATTTATACGGATAAAGTGTACCACGGAAGTGGGCGTACCGCAATAGATATTGTGACAAAATTCCTCCGCGCTGTTTATGGAAGATGACAAATCCCCTCACAGCCCCGTGGGGTCATACGTCCCAAACCCCTCACCCAGGATCTCGTGCGTGTCGCACACGATGACAAAAGCGTCCGGGTCGATGCGCTGCACCAGCTTCTTCACCGGGATGATATACCCCCGGCTGAACGCGCACATCACCACCTGCGTGGGCAGGTTCTTGTACGCCCCCGTGCCCGACAGCAGCGTCACGCCCATGTCCATCTCCAGCAGCGCCCGGGTGATGTCCCCGCTCCGTGCGCTGATGATAAAGGACAGCTTGGCGGCGTTGCCGCCATAGACCACCTTGTCCATCAGGAACGTCAGGATATACAGCATGGCGATGCTGTACAGCACCTGCGTCAGCTGGCGGAACGTCAGCGAGTAGGTGACGATCACCACCAGATCCACCAGCAGGCACAGCTTGCCGATGGGCAGCTGCTGAAACTTCAGCTTCAGCAGCCGTGCGATCAGCTCCGTGCCGCCGGTGGTCGCGCCCTGCCGCAGCATCAGTCCGATGGCCGCGCCGCACAGCACGCCGCCATAGAGCACCGCCAGCACCGGCTCAAGGGGCTGGAACTGGTGTACGGCGTTGATGCCGTCGATCATCAGCGAGCTGACGGCCATGGCGTACAGCGAGCTGACGAGCACCTTGCCGCCCAGCAGCTTCCACCCCAAAATAAACACAGGCACGTTCAGCACCAGCGTCACCGTGCCCACCGGCAGGGCAGGGAAGACGACGTTCAGCACCTGCGCCACGCCGGTCAGTCCGCCGATGGACATGTGCTGCGGCTGGCAGCACCAGCAAAACCCCAGCGCGTACAGGGCGCAGCTAACGGTGATCAGCGCGTATTGCTTCAGCGTGTCGGAATAGCGCATGGCATCGTACCTCCCGATAGTCGATACCCCTATTATAGTATCGCGGGAGGAAAAAATCAACCGCCTATCCGCGCCGCTCTCACAGGGGCCGGAACGTGTCGATCACGTCCGTGAACCACTTCAGCTCCCCGGCAAACCGCTGGCGCAGCTGCTCCGGGCTCTCCCGCCCCTTGCCGGTGTCGAAGAACCCGCGCCCGCTGTGTACGGCGATATACAGCTTCCCGTCCGTGTTGAGGTTGACGGCGTACTTGCCGAAGCCCGTGTCCGCCAGCCTCATGAGCCGCTCCAACCGGCTGGCGCTCAGAATACGCAGCGCCTCCGCCTCGTCGCCGCTGCTCAGATTGAACTGCCTGTCGAACGATTCGTCTCCCGTCTTGATGGTGCGGGCGTTGAGCAGCTTCTCCAGCTTGCCTCTGTGCCAGATGGTCAGCCACGTGGGGATCTCCCGGCCCAGCTCACACAGCATCCACTGCCCGGCATAGACCTCCCGCTCATTCCGCTCCCACAGGCCCGTCTCCTCCCGCTGCACCTCGTCCACATCCGTCATGCGGACGGTGCACAGCTCCACCGTCAGACCCTTGTACGTCCCCCGTACATACCCCTCGCCCCGGCTGCCCGTATGGGTGGGCACGGGGATGTTGGTGTCCCCCGGGCGCAGGATATGCTGCCCCGGATCGAGCTGCACGTCCTCAAGAACGCTGCCCGCCACGCCCGGCACGATGGCCTCGAACGCCTGCCGGTCGGCCTTGCCCTTGGACTTGCCCTGCACCGTCTGCCCCAGGGCCAAAATCACGCCGCCGATGAGGATCACCACGATGTTGCCGCCCAGGATGATGCCCACGATGGCGACCACCACGCCCACCAGCGACAGGAGCTTGCCGCCCAGCCTGCCACCTTTGCCCTGCCGCAGTGCCTGCGCCAGCTGCTCATCCGTCACGTTGTTTTTCTGCTCTGCCATGCTCTTCTCCTTATTCCGCCGCGCCATGCAGCGCGTCACTCTCCGCCAGCAGATCCAGCAGCCTGCCCATGCCCGTCAGCGAGGCCGTGAACCACTTCCTTATGCCGTCGATGTCCCGCAGATCCAGCTCCTCCGGCACGCCCGCAAACACATACCGGGTGTTCAGCGCCAGTGTCAGATCGCCGTCACGGAGGCTCAGACAGCCCACCTTGCCGTTGTTGGCGAAGGCCTCCAGCTTCTGCACCAGCTCCCGCAGCTGCGGCGTTACCTGTTCGTCCGCCGCCTGCCCGTCCGCCCTGCAAGCGGTGAAATGCTTTCGGAACAGGGCCGGATCGGTGATGTCGTCCTTCTTCCGCTCCCGGAACATATCCCGGATGACCATATCCAGCGCCGGGCCGCATATATCCTTGCAGCGCACCACGATGCCCCGGAACAGCGTCTCGGTCCTCGTCATCCAGTTGTCGTTGTCCGGGCCGGATTTCTCCTCCACCGTGCGGCGCAGCGCCACGTTGGCGGCGGAAAACCGCAGCCCGTTGTGAACGCCCTCGTGAAAGTCCTCCACGCTGCACTCCGTCCAGGGGACGGCCAGCAGCTCGGCGCTTTCGAGAAACGTCCGGTCGATGGGCAGCTCCGGCGCTTCCGGCTCAGGGCCGAAGGCCCGCGTCAGCTCCGTGCGGAAATACCCGCCCAGCTGCGCCCGCAGCAGCGCCTTTTTCTTCTTTTGGGCGGGCTTTGCCACCAGCAGGAACAGCGCCACGCCGGGGAACACCAGCGCGCAGATCAGCAGGGGGTCACGCCGTATGAACATCGTGACGCACCCGGCCACCACCAGCAGCACGCCCAGCAGTATCCCGATGCTCTCTGTGGCCTGATACCGCCCCAGCTGCCGGGAGAGCTGCTCATCCGTCATTCTGTCCGCTTGCCTTGCCATTTTACACACGCCTCACTTTCGCCCTGGCCGCTCAGTCCAGCCGCTCGTAAAATTCATACGCGCCGGAAACGCCCCAGTAGAAGCCGTCCGCTCCGGCTGTCACCAGGTTATAGGACACGCTATCATAGACCTCCGACACGGCGGTATAGTGGCCCTGCGCCTCGTCCAGCACCTCGATCATGCCGCTGTCCATGGCGGTGCGGGTGTCGCCCTGCTGGTCATACAGCACCCAGTCGCCGTCCGTACCGATGATGATGACGCTGACCTCCGTCTCGTCACCGTCTAGATACCACGTGCCCTCAAAGCCCTCGTGGTCCATGGCGGCCTCGACGCTGCCTTTCACCTGGGACTCCTCCGGCTGGAACACAAATTCCTCCGCCTCCGCGTCCCAGAACCACACCATCAGCACCCCTGCGCCGTCCAGCTCAAACAGCATGGCCACGTCACTGTCGCCGTCACCGTTTCGATCGGCAAAGTCGATGTCCTGAAACGCCTCCCACGGGTCGCTTTCCAGCACCACCGGGTAGTCCACATAGTCGTATACGGCATACGTCTCGTCGTCGTAGCAGAAAACAGCGTCGTCATCGTTGACGCACACCAGCACATATACGTCCCCGCCATCCCGGGTGATCGTACCCTCGGCCCGCACCACGCCGGTGGTGCGCCAGTCGCCGCCCGCCAGGTCATCCGTGCTGCCCTCCGTGCCGCCGCAGGCGGCCACCGTCAAACACAGCGCCAGCGCCGCCAGCAGCGCAAATAGCTTCTTCCTCATAGCTCTCTCCTCCCGGCGGTCACGCCGCCTTCTCGTAATAGTCGTATTCGCCGCCCCAGTACATCACGCTGTTGTCAATGACGTTGAAGTCGTAGACCACGTCGTCAAATTGGTCGGAAACGGCGAAATACCGATCCAGATTCTCCTCGTCCGTCTCCAACGTGCCGCCGTCCACCATGGCGGGGTCGCCGTCACCGCCGGGACGCTCATACAGCGCCCAGCTGCCATCCGCGTTGATCTCCAGAATGCTGGCCGCGCCGGCCTCGCCGTCCAAGTACCATACGCCCGCCAGCGCCTCATAGCCGGTGTCGCCGATGTTCTCCCCCGGCGTGTCACCCAGCATCTTCTCAAATGTGCCCAGGGATGTGACGTGCAGCGCGCCCGCCGCGTCAAACCGGGCGCGGTACGCCACGCCGTCATGCTCGTTGTAGAAGTAGTCGTCGTCATATTCCGGCACGTGCTGGATGAAGCCGCTGGCCGTGATCTCCTCGTCTGCGTCATACAGGGCGAAGCGCACCTCGTCGCCGCTTTCGTTGTGGGCTGCGATCAGCGTGCTGCCGTCCTCGCCGCGCCACGCGCCGCCGTAGACATAGAGGTCGGCCATCTGCTCCGAGTCCTTCACCAGTCCCTCAAAGGACTCCGGCACGTTGTAGAAATTGTCGTCGCTGCCGCCGTCACCGTTGTCGCCGTCATCGCCGCCGCAGGCGGCCAGCGTCAGGCACAGCACCAGCGCCGCCGCCAGCGCCGCGTATTTTCTCCAAAGTTTCATCTTTCTTTTCTCCTTTCTCTTGCAGGGCGCGTCAATACGCCTGCTCCGCCATGGTCAGCAGCTCATCGTGACTCAGCTCCACGTTGCCGAAGCGGACAAAAATGCCGTTGGTCACGGCGCTGTCCCACACCTGCGGGTCGGACAGCGTGCAGAACCGCGTCTTGTCCAGATAGGGCTTCATGTCCAGGAGCAGGCGGCTGCCGGACACGAAGTCCACCTGTAAAATGTGATCCGCCAGCGGCACAACAGCTGTCATGTACCTTCGCTCCAAGTCTGCGTCCTCCTTTCTCTCAGGGCATAAAAGATCCACCGTACAACCATTGTACGGTGGATCAAACGGTATAGCTATTAACCTTTGGTTAGTTCTTTGCCAGCAGCTCCGTCAGCCGCGTCCGCTTCGTCCGGGTGTCGCCGTCTATGTGCAGCTTGGAGTAGATCTGGTTCACGTACTGCTTTACGCTGCCCTCGGACAGAAACAGCCTCTCCGCGATCTCCCGGTTGCTCAGCCGCTGTCCCATCAGGCATACGATGCCGTATTCCCGCTCCGTCAGTGCTGCCAGCTCCGGCGGACGGTTTTCGACAGCCGGCCGCCGCCGCGCCGCCTGTCCCAGTGCCTCGATCCGCGCCGTCAGCGGGCAGTCCTTTTGCTCCGCCAAAAGCGAGGCCAGCGCGTCATAGTTCTCCACGAAGGGCATCACAAAGCCGTCCGGCGCGGCGTCAGCCAGCGCCTCTGCCAGCCATGCGCGGGCTTCTTCGCGCTTTCCCAGCTGCGCGTAGGCCGCCGCCGTCTGCACACGCAGATGCAGCGCCACCAGCGCGTAGTGCATCCCGCCGCATACGGCCAGCAGCTCCGCGCCCCGCCCGATGACCTTGGCGTAAGCTCCCTGGGCGAGATACACCTGGTTCTCGATCATCTCCACCATGGGCCGCCCCGGCGCAAGGGTGTTGACCTCCGCCAGCCGGTGGCGTGCGAACACCACCGGGATACGCTCCGTCTCACCCCGTACCGCGTGGCAATAGGCGCTGACACCGTTCCATAGCTGAAGCCACGATGCGTTGTGCTGCCGCAGCAGCTCCGCCCGCCGTGCTTCCGGGGTGCAGCGCAGGGCCGCGTCCGTGTGCAGCGCCAGCCGCCACGCCAAAAAGTCGCAGCACAGCGCCATGTTCACCTGCCCGTTGCCCTCGATCTGGGCGTAGGCGCTCTCCAGCGCGATGTGCGCGTCGGTGAACCGCCCCTGCATATAGGCCGCCTCCGCCGCCATGATCCGCTCCGCGCCCCGCCCGTGTCCGCCGGTGATCTTATAGTAGTGGGGCATACACTCGTCCATCTCCGCCAGCTCGCTTTCCAGCGCCCCCGCCGTGCGGTGGAACATCATCAGCACCGACGGCGAGCCGAACGTCCACCCTCCGTCGCTGCGAATACTGATCGCCGGGCGCGACATCTGCGCGCTGGCGCTGCGGTGCAGCCGGCTCATGGCGCTGATGTCGTTGTAGCACAAAAAGCTCATAATGAGGTCGCACTCGCCCAGCAGGTCGCCGCGCTCCCGCTCCGGCATCTCCGGGTGCTCCTCGATGGCCGCCAGCAGCAGCGCCTTCAGCGCCATCATCCTGGGTATCTGCCGCCACGTGAACATCCGCCGCATCAGCACCAGCAGCGCCAGCGGATGCGCCTTGAGCACCCCGTCCGGGCACTCGTCCAGCGCCGCCAGCACCTCCGCCGGGTGCAGCGATGCCAGCAATATCCCCGCGTCCGCCTGCACCACCCGCAGCAGCCCCTCATAGTCCCCGCTGTGCCGATAGGCCGCCATGGCGTGCAGATACTGCCCATGCCGCTCATACCACGCGCCGCAGCGCGCCTGATAGAGCGCCCGCTTTTCCGCGTCCAGCGCCTCGAAGCACCTCTCGGCGCACTCCTTCATCATGTGATGGAAGCGATACGTCACGCCGTCCGGCAGCCGCTTCACGAAGGCGTTCTGCGCCGTCAGCGCCGCCAATATCTCCCCCGCGTCAGCGTCCCCGGTGACGAAGCGCGCCATGTCCTCGCTGAACTCGTCCGCCAGCCCCATCACCGCCAAAAACTCCCGCTGCCGCTCCGGCAGCGGATCGATCATGGCCGCCGTGAACGTGGCATAGATGTCCGACCGCCGGTCGGGCAGCGCCCCCTGCTCATGCAGCGTCCGCAGGTTCAGATACACCGCGGAGAACCACCCCTCGCTGGAGTACAGCAGCTCCTCCACCTGCGCGTCGGACAGCTCCGTGCCGCACCGATGGGCATACACCGCCAGCTCCGTGTGGTTCAGCCTCAGCTGCTCCGTGCCGATCTGATACACCCTCGCGCCCAGCCGCACCGTCTCGGCGGCGGGCAGAAAGCGATCCCGGCTGGCCACGATCAGATGCACGTTGCCGGGCAGCCGCCCCGCCAGCGTACACAGGAACGCCGTCACGCGCCGGTCGGTCAGCAGGTGAAAATCGTCCAAAAACAGGTAGCACGGCACATCCCCCGCCAGCTCGTGGCACAGGTCGTCCGCCAGCATACTCCCCCCAACATCGTCCGCCGGGCAGTCGTACTCCCGCAGGAAGCCCAGCCCGGCCCGGGCAAAGGCGTCCTGCGCGCTGCGCCACAGGATGGCCAGGTTGTCGGAATACACGCTGATGCGGACGACCCTGGCCGGCTCCGCCCTGACACGCTCGTCCAGATACCAGCTCACCGCCGTGGTCTTCCCGTAGCCCATAGGCGCGACCACGGTGGTCATGGCGCAGCGGGAGATAGGCCGCAAACTCTCCTGCAGCCGCTCGGATATGTAGGTGGCGTTCAGATTCCATTTCGGCTTTGGCATGGCATTCCCCTCCGATACGCCGCGGCGTGTTTCTCTGTCATAGCCGCCGCGGCTCACCTACGAGTATACCGAATTTTCCCCGACGTGTAAACCCTCTCACTCGCCGTACCGCACGTGGAGCAGCTCATGGCACTTCTCCTCGCCGTAGTCCGCCAGCATGGCGGTGACGATGGGGTTCTTCTCCGCCCGCTTGAACATGGCGGAGGCGTCGGCGGCGTACAGCCCGTCGCCCCGCTGCTTCTTCACGGCGCTCAGCCCGTAGGGCTGGCCCGCGCCGCCCACACAGCCGCCCTTGCACGTCATGACCTCCACCAGGTGATAGAAGTGTTTCCCCGCCTCTATGTCGGCGATGAGCTCCTTGGCGTGGATCAGCCCGTTGACGATAGCGATACGCAGCTCCTGCCCGTCCACCGTCAGCGTCACCTCCCGGATCGCCCCGTCGCCCCGCAGGTCTGTCACCCGCACGGCCCGCAGGGCGTTTTTCGTCTTGTCCGGCAGACAGTGCCGCACCACCGCCTCGGCCACGCCGCCGGTCACGCCGTAGATCACCGCCGCGCCGCTGCCCAGTCCAAAGGGCAGGTCGGGGGACTCCAGCTCCAGCTCCGGCAGATGGATGCCCGCCTCGCGGATCATATCCACCAGCTCCCGCGTGGTCAGCACCAGATCCACGTCAGGCCGCCCGTCGTGGGTGAACTCAGGCCGCGCCGCCTCCATCTTCTTGGCGGTGCAGGGCATGATGGCGATGTGATAGGTGGTGCGCCCGTCCTGTTCGTCCTTGGCCTTATATTTATCCCGCAGCACGGCGGCGAACATCTCCATGGGGGACTTGCAGGTGGAGATGTTACGCAGATACTTGGGGTCGTTCAGCTCCAAATACTTCACCCAGGCGGGACAGCAGCTGGTGAACATGGGGAACGGCCCGCCGGCCTTCAGCCGCTGCAAAAACTCCTCCGCCTCGCTGATGGTGGTCATATCCGCGCCGAAATTGGTGTCGTACACCTCGTCCACGCCCATCAGCTTCAGTGCCGTGGTCATCTGGTCGATGGCGTTCGTGCCCGCCGGCAGGCCGAAGGCCTCGCCGATGGCCACACGCACCGCCGGGGCGATCTGCACCACCACCCGCTTTTTCGGGTCGTGGATGGCCCGCCAGGCCGTGCCGATCTGATCGTTCACGGTGATCGCGCCGGTGGTACACACGGCGGCGCACTGGCCGCAGCCCACGCACTTGGTGGCCTCCAGCTTGCGGTCAAAGGCGGGCATCACCTGCAATTCACTGCCCCGGAAGGCAAAGTTCAGTATGCCCTGTCCCTGCAATTCCTCGCACACGCGGACGCAGTCGCCGCACAGAATGCACTTGTTGGGATCGCGGAAAATAGCGTCGCTGGTGTAGTCCTTCTCCCGCCTTGGCCGTGTGTCGCTGAAGCGGATATGCCGCACGCCGAACCGCTGTGCCAGCTCCTGCAAACGGCAGTTGCCGCTCTTGGCGCAGGTGGTGCAGGAGCAGTCGTGGGAGGCCAGCAGCAGCTCCAGGATCATCCGCCGGTGCTTCAGCAGCTTAGCGGTGTTGGTGCGTATCTCCATGCCGTCCCGTGGCTCCATGGAGCAGGATGCGTCCAGCTTGCCGGTCTTCACGTCCTCCACCATGCACATCCGGCACGCGCCGTAGGTGCTCAGCTCGGAGTAGTAGCAGAACGTGGGGATGTCGATGCCCGCCTTGCGGATGACGGCCAGCACGTTCTTCTCCCCGTCAAACGGCACACGCTGGCCGTCGATGATCATAATTCCCTTGGCCATGGCTCACTCCTCCTCTATGGCGTCGATAGCGCCGAACGGGCAAGCGCCCCAGCAAGCGCCGCAGTGGATACACTTCTCGTTGTCGATGACGTAGGGCATACGGGGCTGGCCGGAAATGGCCTCCATGGGACAGTTCCGGGCACACTTGCCGCAGCCCTTGCACAGCTCGGCCTTGATCTCCAGCCGGCGCTTGCGCCCGTTGCAGATGGGACAGTGGTGATCCACCACATGACGCAGATAGTCCTCCCGGAAGTTCTTCAGCGTGGACATCACCGGCTTGCAGGCCGTCTGCCCCAGGCCGCACAGCGCCGTGTCCGTGATGGTGTCACTCAGCGATTCCAGCATATCCAGATCCTCCATAGAGCCCTCGTTCTCCACGATGCGCTCCAGTATCTCCAGCATACGCTTCGTACCCTCCCGGCAGGGGGTACACTTGCCGCAGCTCTCCTTCTGCGTAAAATGCATGAAGAACCGCGCCACATCCACCATGCAGGTGTCCTCGTCCATGACCACCAAGCCGCCTGAGCCGATGATCGCCCCGGCCTTCTTGAGAGAGTCGAAGTCCATCGGCATATCCAGATGCTCCTCGGTCAGACAGCCGCCGGAGGGGCCGCCGATCTGCACGGCCTTGAACCTCTTGCCGTCCGGGATGCCGCCGCCGATGTCGAAGATGACCTTCCGCAGCGTTGTACCCATTGGCACCTCCACCAGTCCCGTGTTCACCACGTTGCCGGTCAGGGCGAAGGTCTTCGTACCGGCGCTGCCCTCCGTGCCGATGGCGCGATACCACGCCGCGCCGTTCATTATGATACCGGGTACGTTGGAAAACGTCTCCACATTGTTCAGCACCGTGGGCTTGCCCCACAGACCCTGATCCACGGTACGGGGCGGCTTCACGCGGGGCATGCCTCGCTTGCCCTCGATGGATGCGGTCAGGGCGCTGCCCTCGCCGCAGACGAACGCGCCTGCGCCCCGGTTGATGTGGATATGGAAGCAGAAATCCGTGCCCATGATATTATCGCCCAGAAGGCCCGCCTCCGCGGCCTTGTCGATGGCCACCTGCAACCGCTTCACCGCCAGGGGATACTCGGCACGGACGTAGATATAGCCCTCCGTGCCGCCGGTAGCCGCACCGGCGATCATCATGCCCTCGATCACGCTGTGGGGGTTGCCCTCCATAACGCCCTGATCCATGAAAGCGCCGGGGTCGCCC
>ENA-UOJG01003675-UOJG01003675.1-human-gut-metagenome-genome-assembly--contig:-C47-NODE-3675-length-10509-cov-4.749570_pt1 | contig 10509 bp, 8 predicted proteins | sample MGYA00242340_ERZ723887 | MGnify/ENA metagenome assembly ERZ723887 | reverse complement strand
GGAAGCCCGGATCTTCCCATAATTTTCACATCCACTTCAAAAATAACCTTCCCGGGTGCGGGTGTGGCGGTTGAGGCTGCAAGCCCCAACAATGTGGCGCTCTTAAAGGGCAGAATGAAATATCAGACCATAGGACCCGATAAGCTTAACCAGTTAAGGCACGCGCGCATGTTCAGAACCGTTTCCGATATCGAAAGACATATGAAGCGTCATGCGGCGATTCTTCGTCCCAAGTTCGAGACGGTGGAAAAAGAGCTTCAAAAACAGCTGGGAGATACAGGCGTTGCCCGCTGGACGACTCCGAAGGGCGGCTACTTCATAAGCCTTTATGTGCTTGAGGGCTGCGCAAAAAGAGTAGAGCAGCTGTGCGCGAATGCGGGTATGATTCTGACTCCTGCCGGTGCGACCTATCCTTACGGCACCGATCCGAAGGACTCAAATATAAGAATAGCCCCCTCTTACCCCTCAGTTGAGGAAATAGAGAAGGCGTCGGAGGTTTTAGCGCTCGCAGTAAGGTATGCGGCACTGGAAAAATTACTTGCCGACAAAGAAAATTAGGTGATTTTACATATAACGATTGACTTTAGTCGCGTTTATATGTATAATACATATTAATCACATATAGTGGAGGATTTGCCAATGAAGTCCAAAAGAACAGGCAAGCCGGTATTTTTCGTGGTATTTCTTCTGATTCTGGCGCTTACATACACCGCCTTTTTCGGAATTGAAAATTACTACGGCGATACCCGCAAGGTTTACATTAAGGGTGCTAACGATATTCGCTGGGGCATTGATATCAGGGGCGGCGTTGAAGCCGTTTTCTCGCCCGATAAGGAGGGCGTTGATATTACCGCAAACGATATGGACGCCGCGAAAGCCATTATCGAGACCCGCCTTGTAAACAAGAACATAACCGATTATGAGGTTTATACCGACAATGACAATCACCAGATAATCGTAAGATTCCCCTGGGCTGCGAACGAGAGCGATTTCGACGCCGCTGCGGCGGTGCAGGAGCTCGGTGAGACCGCGTTGCTTACCTTCTGCCGCAATGAGGATAAAAACGATGTTATCTTAAGCGGCGCGCAGGATATTGACCGCGCCGAGGCAGGCGTTAACGAAAAAGGCGCTTATGTCGTTTATCTCTATTTCACCGATGCAGGCTCTTCAAAGTTTGCTGCGGCGACAAAAGAGCTTGTAGGCAGCAAAATATCTATTTGGATGGATGAGACCAAAATATCCGCCCCAACCGTTAATACTGCCATAACCAACGGCACGGCTTACATAGACGGTATGGCGGGCTCAAAAGAGGCAAAGGACCTTGCCGATAAGATAAACGCCGGCTCGCTGCCTTTCGCGCTTACTGTTGATGACAGTAAATTGCAGATAATTTCGCCGTCCCTCGGTTCCGACGCACTTCGTGTTATGCTTATTGCCGGCGCTATTGCTTTCGGAATTGTGTGCCTTATTATGATAATACTTTACCGCGTAAACGGCGTTGTTGCGGCAATCGCACTGCTCGGTCAGCTTGCGGGAAGTATCGCCTGCATTTCGGGCTTCTTCCCGAATGCCGATAGCTTTACACTTACCGTTCCGGGCATTGCGGGTATCATTCTGTCGGTCGGCGTGGGCGTTGACTGTAACGTTATCGCCTCCGAACGCATTAAGGATGAATTTAAAAAGGGTAAGACTATTGACGGTGCAATAGACAGTGGCTTTAAAAACGCTTTAAGCGCTATAATCGACGGTAACGTTACCATTATTATCGTTTCAATAGTGCTTATGGGTGCTTTCGGTACGCCGGATAATATTATCGCCAAGATATTCTCACCCATAATGTCGCTGCTTGGCTCATCTATAACCGGCTCTATTTATTCCTTCGGTTATACGCTGTTGGTCGGCGTTATATTCAACCTTATAATGGGCGTGCTTGCCTCCAAGTATATGCTTAAGAGCATTTCGCAGCTAAAGTTTATGAGAAAGCCGCAGTTCTACGGAGGTGAGAAAAATGCGTAATAATAAAATCGATTTCAATAAGAATTTCAAAAAGGTTCTTATTATATATGCCGCAATTTTTCTCGCCGGAATAGTGTTTATGTTTATTCCCGGGTTCGGCGTAAAGTTAGACATCAACTTCAGCGGCGGTACTAAGATAGCCTACTCATACACGGGGGACGTTAAGGACGCGGATATTGAGTCAGCCGTTAAAGAGATTATTAAAAAATCGTTTACCGTATCAAAAAGCACCTCACTCACCGGCGACACAAAAACCTTTGAAATAAGCCTTGTAGGTAAGAACTCGGTTTCGGCAGAGGATCAGGAAAAGCTTACAACCACCCTTAATGAAAAATTTAAGGATAATAAAGTTGAGCTTTACAACTCTAACTCCGTAAGCCCCACCGTTGCAGGCTCGTTCTTCTTAAAGAGCCTTGTGGCTGTGCTTATAACCGCAATTTTGGTTATAATTTATGTAGGCATTCGCTTTAAGCGTATAGGCGGCATTTCCGCCGCGATTACCGCGCTTTGCGCACTGGTGTTTGACGTGTTTATCACCTTCTTCACCTGCGTGTTCTTCCGCTTACAGCTTGATTCAAACTACATAGCGGTTGTGCTTACCATACTCGGCTATTCGCTTAATGATACTATCGTTATTTATGACCGCGTGCGTGAAAATTCACGCCTTATGCCTGAGGCTGAAATCGGTGAAATTGTTAATGCGAGCATTAACACCTCGCTCAGAAGAAACGTTATAACCTCTCTCACAACCTTTGTGGCGGTTATGACAATCGTTGCGGTTTCAGAGCTGTTCGGGCTTTCAACCCTTCGTACCTTTGCCATTCCTATGGCGTTCGGTATCGTTTCGGGCGCGGTTTCATCGCTTTGCATTGCGGGTCCGCTGTGGGTTATATGGAAACGCCACAAGGCTAAAAAAGCAGCGGCAGCTAAAAAATAAAAAATATATAAGCGGGCACGGAGTAAAATCCGTGCCTTTTTATTCCCATTTTAATGCGGCAGCATAAATTACTTTTTTAATTGTTGTAAAACACGGATAAATGTGGTAAAATAATAAAAGTTTGCTTGCGGGCGGGCATAGTGCGTATTGAAAAAAGGGGTGAAGCTTCTCACTTGGCTAATAAATATAAAACTCTGTTTTCAAATACATTGCTTATAAGCATAGGCACATTCGGTTCAAAAATACTTGTTTTTTTTATGGTGCGGTTTTACACGGGCTATATGTCACCGTCCGATTACGGCACGGCGGACTTAATAACCCAAACCGCAAACCTGCTTTTCCCCGTAATATCGCTCGGAATTACGGACGGTGTTTTCCGCTTTGCGCTTGATAATGAGCGCGGCAGACGAAGTATTTTCACGGCGGGATTTATTGTTATAACTCTGGGCGCGCTTATGTTTATTCCCATAGTTCCGCTGCTCGGCATTGTTAAAGAGTTTCGCGGGCATATCTGGCTTATTGTTATATACACCATTTCCTCCTGCTACCATTCCCTTTGCGCGCAGTTTATAAGGGCGAGGGGAAACACGGCGCTTTTTGCCGTTCAGGGAATAATTAACACATCTCTTGTAATCACGCTTAATATAATATTCTTAGCAGTTATGAAAATCGGGCTTACAGGCTACGTGCTTTCGGTAGTTCTTGCGGATTTTCTTTGCACCGTCTTTCTGTTTGTTAAAGAAAAGCTGTGGCTGCAATTCACCCCGCACCCGCGCAAAAAAGCATTTATAAAAATGCTTAAATACAGTATTCCGCTTATTCCCACAACGGTCTTTTGGTGGATAACCAGCGTTTCCGACCGCTATATGGTAAACGGCTATATTGGCGATACGGCAAACGGTATTTACGCGGTGTCCTATAAGATCCCCACTATTTTAACCATAGTATCAAGCGTATTTATGCAGGCGTGGCAGTTTTCCGCCGTTGTTGAGTCGCACGGGGACGAAAGGGAGCACGCCGAGTTTTTCGGCGGCGTTTGGCGTTCGTTTCAGGCGGTTATGTTTTTGGCAGGCTCGGGAATAATCGCCCTTGCAAAGCCGGCTATAAAAATACTATCCGCCGCAGAGTATTATGAAGCGTGGAAGTATGTGCCTGTTTTATCGCTTTCAATGGTGTTTACGGCGTTTACATCCTTTCTCGGCACGGTATACGTCGTTACCAAGCAGAGCGGAATATCATTTTTAACCGCAATGGCGGGTGCTACTATAAATATTGCGCTTAACTTTCTGCTTATACCGTCACCCCTCGGCGTTCAGGGCGCGGCAATAGCTACATTTATAAGCTATTTCGCGGTGTTTTTAATCCGTGCCGCAAATTCAAGAAAATATATCCGCTTTAAGCTTTACGGCGGCAGTGTTGCCGCAAATACCGCAATAACCCTTGTGCAAACCGCTTTTATTGTTTTCGAGCTGCCGTTTTGGATTCCCGTTCAGGTGCTCTGCGTAATGCTCATTTTAGCGGTCAATTATAAGTATTTATTTTCAGCGCTCGGCAGGCTAATACCCGCTTTGCGCAGATAGGCAAACGAGAATAATCCGAACCCGCCCAAAACGGCGTGTTTTCGGCGTATTTTCATTTGTCGTCTTTATAAGGTGAAAGCCTTATCGCATCCTCCGCATAAAAATCCACACGAAAATCACGCTCGTTTTGGGTCGCAGATTTTTTGCGGAGCGAGGCACAAAACGCAGTTAATCCTAACGGATTAACGAGTATTTTAACGCGGCTATGCGAGAAATCCACGCTCAAAAAACGGGTTCGAGTCCTGTCACACTAAGGAGAAATTTATGTCATTTTTCAGCACAACATTCGGAAAGCTTATTATCACCTTTTTAGTTTCAATGGTTCCGGTAATCGAGCTGCGCGGCGCAATACCCATAGGCGTGGGTATGGGCTTGCCCTACTGGGCGGCAATACCCGTAGCCATTGTGGGCAACCTTGTTCCCGTGCCGTTTATTATTATATTCATTAAAAAAATATTTGCCTTTATGCGCGAAAAGATGCCCAAACTTGACGGGCTTGTAACCCGCCTTGAAAACAAGGCAAACAGCAAATCCGAAACGGTGCAGAAATACGCCTTTTGGGGATTGTTTATCTTCGTTGCAATTCCGCTGCCGGGTACGGGCGCATGGACGGGCGCGCTTATTGCCGCAATGCTTGAAATGAAGCTGAAAAAAGCATTTCCGTCAATCGCGCTCGGTGTTTTAACCGCCGGCGCAATAGTTACATTTGTAACATACCTTGTGCCCGTAATAGCGCGGTTTTTCGCATAGGAGAAAAGACTATGCCGCTTTGCGAAAAACCTGTTTATATTCATGAGCCTACGCCGTTGCAATGCGGGCAGGCGGTGCTTGCCATGCTTTCGGGAAAATCGGTAGAGGAAATAATAAAAATTGTCGGCACCGAGCGCGAGACCGACCTTAAAATGATGTATTCCGCGCTGGATGAGCTGGGAATTACATACGAAAAAAACCGCGTAGCGGTAAACGACCGCGAGGAGCTGCCCGAAATATGCTTTTTAAGCCTTGAAACGCCGCGCTGCTGGCATTGGTCGCTGTATTTTAAAGGAAAATTTCTTGACCCCGAGCACGGCGTGCTTGATGATTTTCCGAAATCAGAAAGAAAATACAATTGGAAAATAATAGTATCGAAAACGCCCCTGACACTATTTACAGCGCCGAGGGCGTTTCCTATATTAAAAATTACTCAACCGTAACCGATTTTGCAAGGTTGCGGGGTTTATCAATATCGCAGCCCTTATAAAGCGCCACATAATAAGCGTAAAGCTGGAAAGGAACTACTTCTAAGGAGGCTAAAAGCAGCGGGTCGATTTTAGGAATGTAAATAACGTCCTCCGCCTCTTTTGCTACCTCGGTATGCCCCTCGGTGGCACAGGCTAAAACGTGCGCGCCGCGCGCCTTTACCTCTTTAATATTGCTCAGCAGCTTATCAAAAAGCTCTTCATATGCGGCAAGGGCTATAACTGTTCTGCCCTCTTCAATAAGCGAAATAGTGCCGTGCTTTAATTCGCCTGCGGCGTAGGCTTCGGAATGAATGTAGGATATTTCCTTTAATTTGAGCGATGCCTCAAGCGATACCGCGTAATCAATATTTCTGCCTATGAAGAAAAGCGATTTCGGGTCGCCGCAGTGCTTTGCCATTTCCTTTATTTGCGGCTCTGCCAAAATTACCCGCTCTGTAAGCTCGGGCAGCCTTAGAATATCGTCAAATATTTTTTCAAGCCGCGCGCTTTCGGCGGTTTTAAGCAGCCTTGCCGCCCAAACCGCAAAAAGATAAAGCACCGATAACTGCGTGGAATAGCCCTTTGTGGTGGCAACCGCAATTTCGGGACCCGCCCAGGTGTAAATAACGTCGTCTGCCGCGTTGGCTATTGAGCTGCCCACCACATTTACTATTGCGAGGGTGTGCGAACCGCGCTTTTTCGCCTCTTTGAGCGCGGCAAGCGTGTCAGCCGTTTCGCCCGACTGGCTTATTATTATTGTAAGCGTTTTATTCCCCGTTATGGGGTTACGGTAGCGGTATTCGCTGGCGTAATCCACCGCCGTGGGTATGCGCAAAAGCTCCTCAAAAACATATTTGCCCACCATGCCCGCGTGATAAGCCGAGCCGCAGGCTACAATTTCTATTTTCTCGGTGTTTTTAAGCATTTCGGCGTTTAGCTTTAAGCCATCAAACACAATTTCTCTGCCCTTTATTCGGCTTTCAACCGTCTGCTTAACGGCGGCTGGCTGCTCCATTATTTCTTTCATCATAAAGTGGTCGTACCCGCCCTTTTCCGCAGCGGAAACATCCCAGCTGATGACCGCATGGTCGCGGTGCAGCTCGTTTTTATCGCCGTCATAAAGCTTAACGCCGCAGGGGGTAAGCACGGCAATTTCGCCGTCCTCAATATACATAATATCCTTTGTGTGAGATACTATTGCCGTAACGTCCGAGGCAATGTAATTGGCATCATCCGACAGCCCCAATATAAGCGGGCTGAATTTGCGCACGGCTATAAGTGTATCGGGGTAATCGGTGCATATAATGCCCAGTGCATACGAGCCCTCAAGCCTTTTAACGGTTTTGGCAACCGCCTCGAAAAAGTCGCCTGTATAGCAGTGGGCGAGCATTTGCGGTATAACCTCCGTATCCGTCTCGCTTTTGAATTCTACACCCTCCGCCTTTAATTCTTCGCGCAGGGCAACATAATTCTCAATAATTCCGTTATGCACCACGGCGAACTTACCATTGCTGCTTGTATGCGGGTGAGCGTTTTTATTCGACGGCGCGCCGTGGGTCGCCCAGCGGGTGTGACCTATGCCTGTGGTGCCGTGTATATCCTTGCCGCCCTTTGTCTTTTCCGCAAGGTTTTTAATTCTTTCGGTAGTTTTGCACACCGTCAAATTATTATCGTTAAGTACCGCTATTCCGGCAGAATCGTAGCCCCTGTATTCAAGTCTTTCAAGACCCTCAAGCAAAAATCCCGCCGCCTGTGTTTTACCTGTAAATCCAACTATTCCGCACATAAAAATACACCTTTCCGCAGCAGTACGGAAAGGCGCAGTTATCCCTTGTAAGCATATGAAAACAAGCCGAAACAGGCGGGTTAAAAAATCCGTCATTTCAGTTAGCTGCCGTCCGTACATACCGACGTATAAATATTTTTTTCTGACATAGCAGCGCGTCTCTGTTTCCGGAATTACTCCCGGGGTTTAAACGCGTGTTTACGACATGCCTGCCGTGGGACATCCGCCGAATATTTCGATGCTCCCCATCCTCGTCAACCGCTATGCCATATGTACGGTCCCGGCGCTTAAATTTAAAAAATAACGGTTTTTTCTCCTTTAAATTATTTTATGGCACAATATCCGTTTAATTCATTTTACGCGAAAAGCAATAAAAAGTCAACAATTTTTATCGGCGGTTTGACAAAGAGGGGCGGGTATGGTAAAATTTTAATAAACGGAGGCGTGTGTATGCAACAGATTAAATTTACAAAAATGCACGGCATAGGTAACGACTATATATACATTAACTGCTTTGAGCAGAAAATAGAGGACCCGCAAAAGCTGGCTCGATGTATGTCACCGAGAAGAACATCGGTCGGTAGCGACGGACTGATACTTATTTGCCCGTCCGATATAGCGGACGCGAAAATGCGTATGTTCAATATGGACGGCAGCGAGGGCAAAATGTGCGGCAACGGAATACGCTGCGTGGGGAAATACCTTTACGATAGCGGCATTGCAAAAAAGGACGTTATAACGGTTGAAACTCTAAGCGGCATAAAAACCCTTAAAATTGAGGCGAAAAACGGAAAAGCGGAGTTTATAACCGTGGATATGGGCAAGCCCGTTTTAACCCCGCGCGATATTCCCGTGATTTTTGACGGCGAGCGTATGATAAACGAGCCGCTGCAGATAATGGGTAAGGAATACCGCATAACCGCAGTATCAATGGGAAACCCGCACGCGGTGGTTTTCTGCGGCGACGTGCAGGGGCTTGACCTTGAAAAAATAGGACCTGCCTTTGAAAACGCGCCTATATTTCCCGAAAGGGTGAATACCGAATTTATACGCGTTATAAGCGATACCGAGCTTGAAATGCGGGTGTGGGAGCGCGGCAGCGGGGAAACCTTTGCCTGTGGCACGGGCGCCTGCGCGGCGGTAGTCGCGGCGGTGCTGAACGGGCACTGTAAGCGCGGTGAAGAAATAACCGTAAGGCTTAAATGCGGGGATTTAATGATAACATATGCCGAAAATTCTCATATATATATGAGGGGAGCGGCTGAAAAAGTGTATGACGGGGTGTATGAATTATGAGTCTTAATATAAAGGTAAACGAAAATTATTTTAATGTGAAAAAGAGCTATCTTTTTTCGGAAATTGCAAAAAGGGTAAAGGAGTATTCCGCCGAAAACCCCGATAAAAAAATTATAAGGCTGGGCATAGGCGATGTTACCCTGCCGCTGCCCGAGGTGGCTGTTAAAGCACTTAAAAGCGCGGCGGACGAAATGGGCAGTGCCGCTACCTTCAGGGGCTATGCGCCTGAATACGGCTATGACTTTTTAAGGGAAAAAATAGCGGATTATTATAAGCGCTTTTCGGTAAACAGAAACCCCGAGGAGATATATGTATCTGACGGTGCTAAGAGCGACGTAGGCAATATAGTTGATATTTTGGGCGATAACGAAATACTTATACCCGACCCCGTGTACCCCGTGTATCTTGACAGTAATATTATGAGCGGGCATAAAATAAGCTTTTTAAAGGGCACGCGCGAAAACGGCTTTTTGCCGCTGCCGGGTAATACCGAGAAAAAGCCCTATGTTATTTATCTTTGCTCGCCCAATAACCCGACCGGTGCGGTTTACAGCCACGAGCAGCTTAAAATTTGGGTTGATTTTGCAAACGAGACAGGCTCGCTTATAATATTCGATTCGGCGTATGAGGCGTTTATAAGCGGTGATTACCCGCACTCCATATATGAAATTGAGGGAGCGGATCGCTGTGCCGTTGAAATTTGCAGCTTTTCAAAAACCGCTGGCTTTACCGGCACGCGCTGTGCCTGGAGCGTATTTCCCGATGAGCTGACAGTGGGTGATACTAAGCTTTCGGCGCTTTGGGCAAGGCGGCAGGCTACTAAATTCAACGGTGTGCCGTATATTGTGCAGCGCGCCGCCGAGGCGGTTTTAACCGACGAGGGAATAAAGGAATGTAAAGCCCTTGTGGAGTATTATATGGAAAACGCCCGTATAATAGGCGGGGCGCTTAAAAACAGTGGAATTGAATTTGTAGGCGGGCAAAATTCCCCGTATTTATGGCTTAAATGCCCGGGCAACGCAGGCTCCTGGGAGTTTTTTGATTATCTCCTTAAAAACGCGCAGCTTGTGGGAACACCCGGCGCGGGCTTCGGCGAGGCGGGCGAGGGCTATTTCCGCCTGACCTCCTTCGGCAACCGGGAAAATACCCTTGAAGCGGCCAAGCGTTTGGAGGCGCTTTTTCGGAGGGGTTAATATTGCTTTATGACAATATGGCAGTAAACGCGGCGGGTCATCTTATATTTGCGGGGCTTGATACCGTAAGCCTTGCGGAAAGGTACGGCACGCCGCTGTATCTTACGGACGAGGGAAAAATAAGGGAAAATCTGCATGTTTTCAAAAACGCAATTGCAAATTATTTTCCCTGCGGCTCTGCGGTGTATTACGCAGGAAAGGCGTTTTGCTGCCGCGCAATGTATAGGATTTTAAAGGACGAAGAAGTGGGAGCGGACGTTGTATCGGCGGGTGAAATTTACACCGCCGCAACGTCCGGTTTTTCTATGGAGCGCTGCATTTTTCACGGCAATAACAAGACCGACAGCGATATAAAATATGCGCTTGACAGCGGAATAGGCTACTTTGCCGCAGATAATGAAGACGAGCTTTTCTGCCTTGACAAAATGGCGGGGGAGCGGGGCAGGGTGCAGAAAATACTCCTGCGAATAACCCCCGGCAT
>ENA-UOJG01003668-UOJG01003668.1-human-gut-metagenome-genome-assembly--contig:-C47-NODE-3668-length-10523-cov-5.871227_pt1 | contig 10523 bp, 5 predicted proteins | sample MGYA00242340_ERZ723887 | MGnify/ENA metagenome assembly ERZ723887 | reverse complement strand
ACGTTGGTGATAAAACATATGGAGCTTTCAACAGGGGGGATACTCGTTTAGTTATCTTGGACTGTGGTGAGGATAAACCCGATTCAACTTGGGTATATTATGACTTGAATGATTTTGCGGGTTTACGTATGGAGCAAGTTGGTTTTTTAAAGGCTGAGCTATCAGGAAAAGCCTATAAAAAAGCGGCGAAGAAGGTCTTGATACATCATATCCCTCTTTATGGTATGTCTGAGAAAAGCTATCTTCCTTGTTTGGACTTGTGGGGGGGCTTGCTGGCTAAAGCTCCGTTCGATGTAAGTATAAATGCGCATACACATCGTTTCGCTTATTGGCCAAAAGGTTCCGTAGGAAATAATTTCCCAGTTGTGATAGGAGGGGGGAATCGACCGGAGAATGCGACCGTCATGATCTTGTCGAAAAAAGGGAAAGTTATGACACTGAAAGCCTTGAATACAAAAGGGGAGACTTTGCAGATAATTAATCTGTAATTGTCTTGTACAAGATTGGTAGAAACACGTACGTTACTCATAGGGTATTATGTACGTGTTTTTTCTTCTCAATCTCAAACAAATCATTACTTTTGTAGCGAACATTTAGGTTGATAAACAAGGTGGATGGAGTAATGGATGACTTGATAGACGATTTGTTTATTTTGAGATTGATAAGGGCAGGTGACCGGCTGGCCTTTAAGCATTTGTTTGAGTTATATTTCGCTCCCTTATGCCGTTTCGTTCATTTATATATAAAGAAGCCGGAAGCGGCGGAAGATATCGTATTGGATATATTCACTGGTTTCTGGGAAAAACGGGAGACATTGCAAATTCAAGTAACCATAAAAGCCTATCTTTTTCAGTCCGCACGAAATAGGGCCTTAAACTATCTGAGAGACAACGAGCATTTTGTCCCGACAAATGATTTCTCATCCCTAGAACGCTTTGAGAACGATGATACCTTAGAAACACGAGAATTACAACGTTTGATTCAAGAGGCTATTTTATCTCTTCCCCCAAAGTGCCAAGACATTTTCAACAAGAGCCGCATGGAGAACTTATCCAATAAGGATATAGCCGATCAAATGAATATCGGCGTAAAAGCTGTTGAGGGACATATCTCGCGAGCCTTGAAACATATCCGGGCTTACTTGGGAGATGCCTATCATTATTTGTGGTGATATTCTCTTTTCAACAAAAATACTAAAAAGCATGTAGGGTTATCCTCTTTTGAAGTGTCATACTATAAAAATGATGCTTTATGAATAAAGATATACCATGGCGATTCATTATCTCTCATTTGAAAGGCGATGTGGATGAAAAGGAGGAGAAGCTGTTCTGCGAATGGCTTCAAGAGGAAAGGAATACGCTCCTGTTCCGGGAACTTGAATCATTGTGGCGAGAGATTAGGGAGGAGACTTCGACCTATACGCCAGATACTGATTATTATTGGAGGCAAATGGAAAGCCGGATGTTGCGGAAGGATGAAAAGCCGAAATCTGTGCCATTGTGGAAGTTTTGGATGGCGGTATCTGTAGCTACAGTGTTATTGGTGCTTTCGCTCACTTTTTCTTTTTTATATAACAAGACGGAATATTGGACGGACTCTTCCTGCAAATTGTCTTATTCCTCTTTAAGTGGTAAATCCAAGATTATATTGCCGGATAGTAGCGTGGTTTGGCTAAACTCGGGTTCCTCTTTGCGATATGCGGTGAACTTCTTTGAGAATCGTGAGGTGGATTTAAGCGGGGAAGCCTTATTTGATGTGACAAAAGATAGTCGACATCCTTTTGTCGTATCAACTTCCGGGGTGAAAGTGAGGGTACATGGAACCCGCTTTAACGTAAACTCTTACTCAAAGGAGGAAAATATCTTGGTTACACTTTTCCAAGGTTCTGTATCCTTAGAGGCCGGAGGGCAAGAGGCTTATCTGCATCCGGGCGAGCGAGCCTCCGTGAGCAAGAAATACAGAACTTTGGATATAACCTCAGCCGATATGTTCTATGACTCATTCTGGGCAAGCGAGAGTGTGAGGTTTGAGGCGAAATCATTACGATACATCACCCGCTATCTGGAGAAATGGTATAACGTGAAGATTGAGGTAGATCCTTCCATTCCGGATTCGCAAGCCTATACCTTTACAATCAAGGATGAATCGCTGGAAGTGATCTTGCGGATCATGTCCCGTATCAATCCGATTTCCTATATGTTCGATGGGAATGATCACGTAAAAATAACACATGTCGAACCTTCTAAAAAATAATGCCTATGAGATAAACCGGATAATATGCAAGAAAAAGGCTTAAGCAGAAACTTAAGCCTTCCGGGAGAAATCCCTGATTCAAATTAAAATCTATTTACAGCTTATCTCAAATTTGGCCGTTTGTGTAAAGCCGTAAAGATGTTAACTTTAAATATCATGCAAATATATGAAGAATAAAAGACAATTTATGAAAGGAAGAAACCGTTTATGTGCGATATTCTTTCTTCTATTCTTTTCTTTACGTTTGTTAGCCGGTGAGGTTGCAGGCAAGAAAATATCCGTTTCATTCTCGAATATACCGTTGAAGGAGGCGATCTTAAAAATAGAGGTTGCCAGTGGTTACACGTTCTTCTATGACGGTAATAAAATCGACTTGGGTCAGAAAGTAAGTTTGAGCGTATCCGACCAACCGATTGAGTCAGCCTTGCATTCTATGCTGAAGACCACGAAACTTACGTTTGAGATCACCAATAAGCAGATCGCCTTATTCAGTAAGCAGAATGCTGGTTCCCCGATGGGGAAAGCGCCTCATAAAATTACAGGTACGGTGGTGGATGCCTTAGGTAGTCCGATAATCGGGGCAAATGTGATGGTGAAGGGTACGAATAATGGTACAATTACCGATTTGGGTGGAAACTTCTTGATTGAGGCCTCGGAAAATGATGTCTTGCAGGTATCTTATATCGGTTATATGCCGCAGGATATCCCGGTTCAAGGAAATAAGGAAATAATAATCACTGTTCGTGAGGATACACAGGCTTTGGATGAGGTTGTGGTTGTTGGTTATGGAACTCAGAAGAAAGTAAATTTGACAGGTTCTGTTTCTTCAGTCAAATTTGATGAGGAATTGGCGAATCGTCCGATCACTGATGCTTCTCAAGCACTTTCCGGAAAGGTTTCCGGCGTGTGGATCAGCCAGAATTCGGGTAAGCCGGGAGATGATGGAGCGCAATTGAGAATTCGTGGCTGGGGTACATTGAATAATTCGGACCCGTTGGTGATTATTGACGGAGTAGAAGGGGTATTCAGCCAAGTAAATCCGAGTGACATCGAAAGTATCACAGTCTTGAAGGATGCGGCTAGTGCGGCTATTTACGGATCAAAGGCCGCTAACGGTGTCGTTTTGGTTACGACGAAGATGGGAAAGAACAATGAGAAAACCCAAGTAGAGTTGAACTCTTACGTCGGAATGCAGCAGATCGGACGTCATTTTGATTTAGTGACGAATAGCGCCGAGCATATGACTATGGCGAATCAAGCTTTGGTGAATGGGGGAGAGAACCCTCTTTTCTCGGAAACATTGATCTCTAATTTCGCTAATGGAACAGATCCTTATAAATACCCGAATACGGATTGGTATGACTCTCTTTATCGGAATGCTTTAATAACAGGGCATAATTTATCCATTCGCGGTGGATCGGAGAAACTATCTTCCTTCTTGTCTTTGAACTATTTGAGTCAGGAAGGTATTTTGATGAACTCTAAGGCGGAGCGGTTCGGTATCCGGGCAAATGTGGAGTATAAAGTGAATTCATGGTTGAGAGTTGGCGCTCGTTTGAATTATACTCGTAGGAATTCCCAAGAGCCTTTTGATTTGTTCCGTGTATTCGAACAGCAACAAGGCGCGGCTCCTTTCATCGCTCCATATACCCGGGATGGCCGTTTCGGTTCAGTAGAGGCGATTAAGGATGATGGCACTTTATTGTATACGACTTATCAGCCGGTTATAGACGCTTCGAACGGGGCGACTAAAACATCCGAGGATTATATGGCTGTAAATGCTTTCGCTACCGTGGATTTTACGAAAGACTTGAACTTACAAGTAACATGGGCCTCTAATGGCAATTGGAAAATGGTTGATAAATATAATGAGACCCTTTATGGATATACGGATTCTGGCATAGAGACGATACCGAAAAATTACAATCGTGATGGTATTGTGTTGAGTAGAGAGCAAGTATCGACCATGCGTAATAATTTCCAAGCGACATTAAACTATAGCAAGCGATTTGCGGATAAGCATTATGTTGCCGCTATCCTTGGTACCCAATTGGAGAATTACAGTATAAAGAACGTATTTGCCCGAAGAACCAACCCACCCAAAGAAGGATTAACCCAAGTGGACGCGGGAACGGAAGGTATCAAGGGAGAGGGAAATTTTGAAGGTCTACGCATGGCATCTTATTTTGGTCGATTGAATTATGCCTTTGCGGATAAATATTTATTTGAGATGAATCTCCGTGCCGATGCCTCCTCTCGTTTTAAACGGGGAAATCGTTGGGGTGTTTTTCCGGGCTTCTCTGCAGGATGGCGTTTGAGTGAAGAGGCGTTTATTAAGAACCTGAATCTGTTTTCTAATTTGAAACTACGTGCGTCGTGGGGACAATTAGGTAATCAAACCATTGAAGGATATTGGCCTTATTTAACAGTGATCTCCCAAAATTATGACTTGAGTTATAATTATGGAGGTTCATTGGCTCCGGGTGCTGCCGTAACCGCTTTGGTGGATGAGGATATTACTTGGGAAACTACTTCTTCCTTGGATATTGGCGTGGATTTGGGCTTCTTAGGTAATAAGTTGAATATTGAAGCTGATTACTTCAATAAAAAGACAACCGATATTATCGTTCAATTGCCAATACCAAATGTATTAGGGGATAAGACCGCGCCGTTTGAGAATGTGGGCGAAATGAAAAATAATGGTTTTGAGTTAGTCGTGAATTATGATAATCTTGAGACGAGCAGAGATCGCCTTGGATTTAACGTAGGACTAAACTTTACGTATATCGATAATAAAGTAACGAAATTTCAAGGAGGAAACTCTCCGGACCAGCTTTATTTGATTCGTGAGGGATATCCGTATAAGGCTTTGTATGGCTATAAAGCGGTTGGCATCTATCAATCGGACGAAGAAGCCGCTCAACATATGCATAGCAATGGGCTTAAGCCGGAAATGGGAAATCTGAAATACGAGGATGTTAATAACGATGGAAAATTAGACTATCAAGATAAACAAGTACTTGGTAATACGATTCCTAAAATTACGTATGGACTTACTGCCGGCTTACGCTATAAAGGGTTTGACTTAAATATCTTATTCCAAGGTTTGGGACAGGCGAATGCGTTTACGAAGAGCGGCATGACCCGTATGCAATACGAATGGCTGACTATTTCTGATAAATGGCGGGATGCGTGGAGCCCAGAGAATCCGGACTCAAATATACCGATGCTTCGGTTTGACTCTTCATGGGACACGTATGACTCCTCATTTTGGGTGCATCGTATCGATTTCTTGAAATTGAAGAACTTACAATTAGGTTATGCGTTCCCTGAATGGATTACCTCAAAGCTAAAAATGCAACGGTTGTATGTATATGCGAATGCCCAGAACCTGTTTACGATTATGTGGAAAAAAGGGTATGAAGGATATGATCCGGAAAGAAATACGTTTGATTCGGGTACCAATTATTACCCGACTCCGAGAATATTTACATTTGGTATAAATCTTAATTTCTAAAAGTATGAAACAGTTATTAGCATATTGCTTATCAATTATACTATGTGTCTCTTTCACGGGATGTATGGAGAATTATTTGGATTTGTATCCTGAGGATAAGATTACTTCGGCGAGTTTCCCGGAAAATGAATCGGATATCAAACTCCTTTTAAATGGTGTCTATGCTCAATTGAGGGAAAAAGAGGTTTATAATCAAGGCTTGTTTGGCTTTGGCATAACGGATGGAGCTACCCCTAACGCATTTAACTGGGGAACGGATGAGGTTTTTAATAAGCTGGGTGCCGGGCGATTGAGCTCTAGTGACGGAGGAGTCGTAACGTATCGTTGGAAAAGATGTTACGAGATAATCTCCCGGGCAAACTATTTGTTGGCCTGTATGGATTTAGTGGATTTATCGGAAGAAGCGAAAGCCAAATATTCAGGTGAGACTCATTTTCTACGGGGACTGGCTTATTCCGTGCTAGCGGAAACCTATGGTGGGGTACCTATTATATTGACGGATATATCCACGGAAGAAGCTCGTAGCTTGAAGCGGGCGAGTTTGGAGGAGACTTGGCAACAGGCGTTGGATGATTATGAGGTTGCGATCACCAATTTGGGAGTGGATGCTCCCGAGCCGGGGCGTGCTACCAAGGGGGCGGCTTTAGGTATGAAAATGCGAGCCTACTTATACCAAGGTAAATACAAGGAGGTTCTGTCTTGTGTCGAGCAAATTGATGCGTTGAAGAAATATGGTCTATTCCATAGTTATGAGGGTTTGTTTGATCCGGCTAATGAGAACAATAAGGAAGTATTGTTTGATATCCAATATATTGAAGGCGAGAATTCGCAAGGTTCCTATATTGACCAGTATTGCGGAACGGGTACCGGAAGTTGGACCCGTGGAAGCCGTTATGTCCCTACGGATGATTTGGTAGCGGCTTATGAGACGATCGACGGCTCTCCTGTAGATCCCGAGAATCCTTATGAGAACCGGGATCCTCGTTTAGGTTTCACGGCTGTACTTCCGGGTTCTTATTTCTTGGGCTATCGTTTCCCTAATTACCTGTATCCGGGAGGTGCGTTTAATCATGCCGGTAATCGGTTGAAACATTTAAGTACCCGTAAATATCGGATTCAGGATGAGTCAAAGCTTCCTCCTTCCGGGCAGTCTTATATCAATGATATCATACTGAGATATGCGGATGTCTTATTGTCAAAAGCGGAGGCGATTATTGAGACGAATGGAAATGTAGCGGATGCGATCGCTATCCTCAACCGGATCCGTACGGAAAGGGATGATGTTAAGATCTCTTTGCTGCCGACATCTATGAGCCGTGAAGAGGCTCGTGAGAAAGTAAGGCATGAGAGACGAATTGAGTTGGCGTTGGAAGGTCGTTATTGGTCAGACGTGAAACGTTGGAAAATCGGGAAGACGCTTTATCCTATGATTATAAAAGATCATGAAGGAAGCGTGATCGAGACGAAGTTCCCGAATGGATATCTGGAATATTACGATTTACTGCCTATTCCTGATAGCGAGCGCTCTTTGAATCCGAATTTGGATCAGAACCCGGGTTGGTAATGTTCAACTAAAAGAAGGATGAAATGAAATTTATATCTAAATTGATACCGGTATTAGCCCTTTCCGGAGTGGCCGTGGCTACTCAAGCGGCGGAAGGGCCAAATGTGATCATCGTATTTATCGATGATTTCGGATATGGGGATTTAGGTTGTTACGGGAGTACGAAGCATCGTACTCCCCATATCGACCAGATGGCTAAAGAGGGAATACGACTGACCGATTTCTATGTGGGTTCGAGCGTGAGTACACCTTCCAGATCGGCTTTATTGACAGGGTGTTATCCAAGGCGAGTCTCCATGCATGTAAATGCGGACCCTACACCTTTGATGTCCAAAGGGAGGCAAGTGCTATTTCCAGCTTCGCATAAAGGCTTGAATCCCGGTGAGATAACGATCGCCGAGTTGATGAAGGAGCAGGGGTATGCGACGGCTTGTATCGGGAAATGGCATCTAGGGGATCAATTGCCATTTCTTCCTACCCGGCAGGGTTTCGACTATTATTATGGTATTCCTTATAGTAACGATATGGATCGTCCGTATTGTCCGTTACCTTTGATGGAACAGGAGGAGGTAATAGTGGCTCCTGTCGGTCATGATTCCTTGACGATTCGTTATACCAATAAGACTGTGGAGTTTATAAAGTCTCATAAGGAATCTCCGTTCTTTATTTATTTGTGCCATAATATGACTCATAATCCGTTAGCGGCTTCTCCCGCTTTCAAGGGAAAGTCTCAGAACGGACTCTATGGAGATGCGACCGAGGAATTGGATTGGTCGATGGGAGTCTTGCTTGAGACTTTAAAGGAGGAAGGATTGGATCAAAATACCTTGGTTATCTTTACTTCCGATAATGGTGCGGATGAACACTTCGGCGGTACGAACCGTCCGTTGAGAGGCCAAAAGGGTACGACGTATGAAGGTGGATTCAGGGTGCCTTGTATAATGAGATGGCCCGCTAAAATACCGGCGGGACAGGAGACTGATAATCTGGTGACTTCGATGGATTTCTTACCGACATTGGCGCATTATTGCGGTTATGCGGTTCCTTCCGACCGGGTGATAGATGGACATAATGTGTCTGGAATCTTGGAGGGAGAATCGATGGCATCGCCCACGGAGACTTTCTATTATTACCAGAAACAACAATTACAGGCGGTACGTTGGGGAAACTGGAAGTATCATTTACCTTTGAAGGAACGTATCAAAGGCCCTCACTTCCCGGATACGGAAGTCGGTGAAGCTCGTTTATATAATTTGGGGAATGATTTGTCGGAAACAACCAATGTCATCGATAAACATCCCGAAGTAGTAACGAAGATGAATCAATGGATCGAACAGGTTCGTAGTGATATGGGAGATTGGGGATATGAAGGCCGGAACCAGCGTCCTGCCGGTATCATAGATGAACCTTTTCCCCGTTTACTTAAATAAAAAGATACGTATATGAAAACACTGAAATCATTGTCTGTTTTAACAGCGGCGGTATTATCGAACAGCTTGAGTTTGAACGCTGCCTCGGATGCGGCCAATAAGCCTAATTTTGTAATCATATTCTGTGACGATATGGGATATGGGGATTTGAGTTGCTATGGGAATCCCACGATCCGCACACCGAATATAGACCGTATGGCTTGTGAAGGAATGAAGCTGACCCAGTTTTATGTGGGGGCCGGAGTTTCTACGCCAAGTCGGGCCGCGTTAATGACCGGACGTTTGCCGGTTCGAAATGGATTGTATGGAGATCGTGTGGCCGTACTTTTCCCTAACTCAAAGGCAGGGTTAGGGCAAGACGAGGTTACGATCGCCAAAGTTTTACAACAAAACGGGTATGCGACCGGCTGTGTAGGCAAATGGCATTTAGGAGCGTTTTCTCCCTATTTACCGACGGATCATGGTTTTGATACCTATTTCGGCATACCTTATTCCAATGATATGAGCCCCGTTCAGAATAAAGGCGCGCATGCCCGGAATTTTCCACCGACTCCATTGATATTGGATGGTAAGGAAATCGAATCGGAACCGGATCAGGGAGAATTAACCCGTCGCTATACGGAGAAAGCGGTATCGTTCATCAAGGATCATTCAAAGGAACCTTTCTTCCTTTATTTCGCTCATACCTTCCCGCATATCCCATTGTACACGAATGCCCGTTTCGAGGGAACGAGCAAACGAGGCCTGTACGGAGATGTGGTTGAGGAAATAGACTGGAGCGTTGGGGAGGTGTTGAAGACTCTGCGTGAAAATGGCTTGGACGAGAATACGTTTGTTATTTTTACCAGCGATAACGGCCCTTGGCTGACGGAGCATGAGAATGGTGGTTCCGCAGGTCCGTTGAAGGATGGCAAGGGTACTTGGTGGGAAGGTGGCTTCCGGGTTCCGGCCATTTGTTGGATGCCGGGAAAAATCAATCCGGCGATCAACGATGAGATTATGACCTCGATGGATTTATATCCGACTTTCCTCTCGATGGCGGGTATCGAGCAACCGAAAGATCTTGTATTGGATGGCGTGAATCAAACCGGATTATTGTTTGAGGAAAAGCATTCCGCCCGTGATGAAGTTTATTATTGGTGGGGAAGCGAGTTGATGGCGATCCGTAAAGGGGAGTGGAAGTATTATTTTAAGACGATCAAGGACCAATATCTGCGTACCTGTAAGATCGAGACTCCGGCAGAACCCTTGTTGTATAACGTGGAGACAGATATCTCAGAGCGATTCAATCAGGCGGATAAGCATCCGGAGATCGTGAAATTACTGATCGAGGCCGGTGAGAAACATAAGAAAGGAATGAAGATCAAGCCTTCCGTATGTGATATGATGTAATGGGACATTTAAAAACACTAGATTAGATGAATAAATATATACTAACAGCGGCTTGCGGATTGGCTTTTTCCGCAGCTTCCGCACAAACAAAGGCTTTGCCGGATAGCCCGAATATCCTGCTGATTTTGGTGGATGATTTGGGATATGGCGATTTGTCCTGTCAAGGAGCCGCCAAGGACATTCAAACTCCACATATCGATAAATTATTAAAAGAAGGAGTTCGTTTCACGAATTTCCATGCGAACTGTCCGGTCTCCTCTCCTAGTAGAGCCTCGTTATTAACCGGGCGTTATCCGGATATGGTAGGTGTACCGGGAGTCATTCGTACGCATAAAGAGGATAGTTGGGGGTATCTGTCGGAGGATGC
>ENA-UOJG01003663-UOJG01003663.1-human-gut-metagenome-genome-assembly--contig:-C47-NODE-3663-length-10539-cov-21.619706_pt1 | contig 10539 bp, 8 predicted proteins | sample MGYA00242340_ERZ723887 | MGnify/ENA metagenome assembly ERZ723887 | reverse complement strand
TACGGAGCCATGGGCTCCAGCAAAAGCGCCAACGCGCTGATGGCCCGCTTCAACTATGAGGAGCGGGGACAGGACACCCTGCTGGTGAAGCCCCAGCTGGACACACGGGACGGCGACCACATGGTGTCCTCCCGCATCGGACTGAAGCACCCCTGCGTCTATTTCCACGAAATGCAGGCCATGTCCGACGAGGAACTGCAAAGGTACGCCTGCATCATCGTGGACGAGGCCCAGTTCCTCAGCAAGGAGGAGGTCTACTATCTGGTACATCTGGTGGACGACTGCAACATCCCCGTCATCTGCTACGGCCTGCGGGCCGACTTCAAGGGTGACCTGTTCCCCGGCAGCTATCACCTGCTGGTGCTGGCCGACAAGCTGGAGGAGGTCAAGACCATCTGCTGGTGCGGCAAAAAGGCGGCCTTCAACGCCCGCTTTGATGAGGAGGGCCATGTGCTGAAGGAGGGCGCGCAGGTGGTGCTGGGCGCCAACGATCAGTACATCGGGCTGTGCCGCCGCCACTGGATGGCGGGCGATCTGGGGCCGGATTTCCACCGGCTGCGGAAATGATCTGCACACTTTGTCCCCGGCGCTGCGGCGCAGAGCGGAGGGAGACGGAAGGGAAGGGTTTCTGCGCCATGCCTGCGGGTATCCGGGTAGCCCGCGCCGCCCTGCACATGTGGGAGGAGCCGCCCATCTCCGGCGTCAACGGCAGCGGTACGGTGTTCTTCTCCGGCTGCACCCTGCGGTGCCGCTATTGCCAGAACGGCAGCATCTCCGCCGGAGGCTTCGGCAAGGCCATTACTGCAGAGCGGCTGCGGGAGATCTTCGAGGAGCTGATCGCACGGGGCGCCCACAACATCAATCTGGTGACGCCTACTCACTTTCTGCCGTGGATATTGCCGGCGCTGGAGCCGAAGCTGCCCGTGCCGGTGGTGTATAACTGCGGCGGCTATGAATCCGTGGAGACCCTGCGGCAGCTGGAGGGCAAGGTGGACATCTATCTTCCCGACCTCAAGTATGCCGACGGAGAGCTGGCGGGACGGCTCAGCGCCGCGCCGGACTATTTCCCCGTGGCCACGGCGGCCATCCGGGAGATGTTCCGCCAGACGGGGCCCTGCGTGCTGGAGGACGGCCTTCTCAAGCGGGGCGTGGTGATCCGGCATCTGGTGCTGCCGGGACAGCTGGACAACACCCGCCGCTGCATCGACTGGGTGGCGGAGAATTTCCAGCCCGGCGAGGTGCTGTTCTCCCTCATGAGCCAGTACACGCCCCAACCCGACGCGGAGGGCGTTCTGCGCCGCCATGTGACCCGGTCGGAGTACCGCGCCGCCGTGGCGTACATGGAAAACTGCGGCATCAGCGACGGCTTTACTCAGGAGCGCACCGCCGCCAGAGCGGAGTACACCCCGCCGTTTGACCTGACGGGGGTGTAGAAGCTCTGGCGCAAAATCTTGCGATTTTGCTGCCAATGGGATCGCGGCGTCCGCGCCGCGAACTCTGCGAGGCTTTTATCTACACAGAGACGAAACAATATCAGGTAAAAGTATCACTCATTCCATACATTTAGCACTATTGCACAAAATTATTTTCAAATCTTTGTAAGTTTTTATTGCATTTCTCCCGCTGACCTGCTAAGATGAGACTATAAGAGGAGAGGGCGTCGCGCCCTTGACAACCAAAGGAAAAGCAGGAGGTCTTGTGTTATGAGCTATCCCACCACCGGCCATGAGGTCTATGTGAGCCTGAATCTGTCCAACACCATGCTGACCGGCATCGGCAAGGGCACCATCACCCGCGAGGAAGTTTCCGTGGATTACCTGAAGGAGCTGTTTGCCCATCACGGCGTCATCGTCTCCGCCAAGCCGGAGCAGGCACGGCTGCTGAATCTGGTCAACGAGCAGTATGATCTGGGTCTGGAGATCCCCGAAAAGCTGAAGCTGTTCCAGCTGAGCGAGCAGCACCGCCGTCTGGTGGTCATCAACGTCAGCGGCCTGCGCCGCAGCGGCGGCTCCCTGCTGCCCTCCTACACCGAGGATGAGTTTGCCGAGGCCACCTTCTCCTTCGTGAAGTACTATGTCCAGAGCGAGCATTACGACGAGCTGAAGGCCCGCGTCCAGAAGCTGGAGTTCGAGCTGGAGCAGGAGCTGGCATGGCGCAACCGCACCGATGAGGAGCAGGTGTAAGAAAACTGGCGCAAAATCTGTGGGGGACGGCGAAAGCCGTCCCCTTTGTTGTTAAGTGGTGAAGGGATCGTTTATCAAAGGCCCCCTTGTGTAAAGGGGGAGAGAGCCGTGCGCTGCCAGTGGCAGATGAAGCACGGCGAACGAGTGGCAGCGGTCAAAATTTCGGCGGCTTTTAGGCCGCTACGAAATTTTGGGTACCGCAACAGGACACTTTTGCCGCCAAGGGCAAAAGTAACTCGCGCCGAAGCGCGAAACATTCTATCTCAACACCACAAAACTCCCTGCAACAATTTTCCCCCGTTCTGCGTATCCACTATGAAAGGAGGTGGTCGCCACGGAAGCTTTGCTGCGTACGGGCAAAGACCTTGAGGACATCTATCAGCGCCATGTGGACATGCTGTACCGCGTGGCCTATTCCTTCATGAAGAATGGCGCGGACGCGGAGGACATGGTACAGGAGACCTTTCTCCGGCTGATGCGCAGCGGTACGGTGTTTGAATCGGCCCAGCACGAAAAGGCGTGGCTGATCGTGACCGTGTCCAACCTGTGCAAAAGCGCACTGCGCAGTCCGTGGCGGCGGCGGGAGGACTTCGACGCCCTCAGCGAGCAGCCCACCACGGAGGACACAGCCCCGGACGAGACGTTACAGGCGGTGCTGGCCCTGCCGGATGACTATAAATTACCGGTCTATCTCTATTACTACGAGGGCTATCCCACCGCCGACATCGCCCGGATGCTGAAGGTGGCTCCGGCCACTGTCCGCAGCCGCCTGAACCGCGCCAGAAAAAAACTGAAATTGACCTTGGGAGGTGATCTCCAATGACGGGTAATGACATTTACCGGGCCTATGACAACCTGCGGCCCGACGATGCGGCCAAGGAACGAATGCTGCGAAACATTCAGGCCGCCTGTTCCCAGAGGACGATCCGGAAGCGGCCCTTTCGGGGCACGCTGATCCTTGCGGCGGCGCTGGTTCTGGTGCTGGCGCTGGTCACCACCGGCTTTGCCACCGAGTGGTTCGGCCTTGCCAGTCTGGGGCAACGGCAGGAGCCCTCGGACTGGGGCAGCGGACAGGAGACCATGCTGGGCTTACAGGGTCTGGCGGACAGTCCCGCCTGTCAGGCGGCCAAAGTGTGGGGCGACTGGTGCGCCGCCTATGAGCCTGACCCGGCCGACATTATCACGCCGGACGTACCGTATCTCTACTACGGCTGCCGCACGGAGGAAATGATCCAAAAGCTGGATGAGCTGGCGGCGGAATACGGCCTCTCCCTTCTGCCGGGCGAGGCACTGTTCCCGGCGGACGAGGCGGCGCTGCTGGCCAATGAAGGGCTGTCCGCCCCGCTGCGGCAGGACACGGACCGCATCGAGAACCGCTATGAAGCCGCTTACGGATACAGCGACGGCACCTTTGTCATGGACGGCACGGTGACCTTTACCGACGGCACATGGCTGACGGAGCCGGTGCCCTACAAGCTGTTCCGCACCATGAAAACCACCATGACCATCGGGGAGCTGGATCTTGGCGATCTGGTAGTGTTCCCCTATGAGGACTGGCCCTACGGCACGCTGCTGCTGGCGCTGGGCAATGACCGGGCGCTGATCGTCGCCGATCAGGCGGACGCCTTTGTGGTGGTGGAGATCATGGGCACCTATTACGGTGACGTGGTGGACGGCGAGGTCCACATGACCCGCGACCACATTCAGGCCATCGCCGACAGCTTTGCCTTTGACCGGATGGCCGAGGGCAAGTGAAAAGATAAAAGAGAAAGGTGAAAAGTTGTGGTATGCCGCCTGCGGCGGCATGATTTGAATTGTACCGCACAGCGGCACACCGCTTCTTTTCTCTTTTCACACTCTCTCTTCTCTGCAAAAAAAGAAAGCCTTGCGGCTTTCTTTTTTTGTTTTATTGTACCTCGTTGAACACGTCCGCCATGTCCATGTCGTACATGTGCTTCAGCATCCGGGTGACCATGTTGCTGTAACCCCACTCGTTGTCGTACCACGCGATCAGCTTCACGAAGTCCTGATCCAGCATGATGCCGGCAGTCTCGTCAAACACGCAGGGGCAGGGGTTGGCGATCATATCGGTGGACACCACCTGATCGCGGGTATAGCCGATGATGCCCTTCATATACGTCTCGGAGGCGTGGAGGATCTCATAGCAGATATCGGCGTAGGAGGCGCTGGTGCTGAGGCGGGCGGTCAGATCCACCACGGACACGTCGGCGGTAGGCACACGGAAGGCCATGCCGGTCATCTTGCCCTTCAGGGAGGGGATCACCCGGCCCACGGCCTTGGCCGCGCCGGTGGAGGTGGGGATGATGTTGTTGAGGATGGAACGGCCGGTGCGCCAGTCGCTGCCGCCGCGGGAGTCCACAGCCTTCTGCTTGGCGGTAGAGGCGTGGATGGTGGACATGAGGGACTGCTCGATGCCGAAGGTCTTATGAATGACATAGGCCAGCGGGGCAAGGCAGTTGGTGGTGCAGCTGGCGTTGGAGATGACCTTCATATCGCTGCGGTACTCGTCGCTGTTGACGCCGTAAACGAAGGTGGGGGTGGCGTCGTCCTTGGCGGGCGCGGTGAGGATGACCTTCTTGGCGCCGCCCTTGAAGTGGCGGCTGGCCTTATCGGTGGTGTTGTTGGCGCCGGTGGACTCGATGATATACTCGGCCTCGCTGTCGGCCCAGTTAATCATGGCGGCGTCAGACTCGCTGTACACCTTGATCTTGTGGCCATTCACGATCAGGTCGCCGCCGGCGTGCTCCACCATGCCGGGGAAGTTGCGGAATACCGAGTCGTATTTCAGCAGGTACACCATGTAGTCGATGTCAGCCTTACGCAGGTTGATGCCGCGGATATCGAAGGTCTCCGGATTTTCGCACATAATGCGCAGGACGATGCGTCCGATGCGGCCGAAGCCGTTAATGCCGATCTTGATAGCCATATTGTTTTCCTTTCACTTTCGTGCCGCCAAGCGGCCCCTTTTTTGTTCCATTGTACATTATAATACGAAGCGAACGGATTGTCTCCCTCCGAAACGAAGAATAAATGTAGAAAAAATGTTATCTGTTTTGTGCATTTTGGCGCATTTTTGCAACTTTTCGAGTGGTATAAGTGGAATGTTCCATACATTCTTGACCTTATTCTCCTCCTTATGGCAGCGCCTTTGTGTGAAAGGAGAGCAAACAGAAAGCGCCAGCCCGAACGGACTGGCGCTTTCTGTTTGTGTGTTTTGTTAGGAGAGAGAGAAAAATCACATAAGGATTGGCTTCCTTTTGGATGAGTCTATACTACCCTATATTTTTTTCGGAATCTTGAATTGCCCGTGATCTTTTTATGAACATTGGAAACAAATTATGAATCAATAGGTGATTTTGCCGAAGGATTCGGCGTTTATTTGAACTTTTTGCTCTCGGCCACCGCCAGCTGGTCGCAGCGGTTGTTCTTCTCGTTCTCGGCATGGCCCTTGACCCAGTGAAGGCGCACGTCGTGACGCTTCAGCTCCGGCAGCAGCTGCTGCCACAGGTCAACGTTCAGCACCGGCTTCTTGTCGGCCTTGATCCAGTCCTTTTTCTGCCAGCCGTACAGCCAGCCCTTGTCAATGGCGTCCACCACATATTTGGAGTCGCTGTAAAGCTCCACGATGCAGGGCTCCTTCAGCAGGCGCAGCGCCGTCAGCACGGCGGTCAGCTCCATGCGGTTATTGGTGGTCTGGGCCTCGCCGCCGGACAGCTCCTTTTCGTGGCCCTGCCATTCCAGAATGGCGCCCCAGCCGCCGGGGCCGGGATTGCCGCTGCAAGCGCCGTCAGTGTAGATGGTTACTGTTTTCATAATTGATTCGTTCCTTATAAGATTAGTAGGGGGCGTTTCGCGCTTCCGAGCGCGAGGTACTTTTGCCGCTGTGGGCAAAAGTAGGTCGCCCCGGAGGGCGAAACATCCTTTATACAAAAAAGTATTTATTCCACCCCAACAACGACCACTGTTCCCCCTTCCACACGGAAGGTCACGTTGCATCCCGCGTAGGTCAGGCCGTACAGGCGCTGGGGATCGTCCTGATACCGGGGCCGGGGATCGTTAGCCAGCACCGCCAAAAGGCCGGGGCGCTCTGTCTCCGGAAGCCGTTCCAGCAGTGCGGACGGGCAGTCCACCGTCAGCGCGGCGCTGTTGAGACCGTCGGTAAAGCCACCTCTGGCGTCAAGCCGGGCGTCGCAGTAGGGGAGATAGGGCTTGATGTCCAGAATGGGCGTGCCGTCCACCAGATCGGCGCCCCGGACATGGATCACCGGCCCGTCGGGGGTGTCCCACTCCACGCCGGACATCTCCACGCAGCTCAGGCCGATGGGGTTGGGCCGGAAGGGGGAGCGGGTGGCAAACACGCCCATGCGCTGGTTGCCGCCCAGACGGGGCGGCCGCACGGTGGGCGACCAGTCCTTCCGGATGGCCTGATCGAACACCCACACCAGCCACAGGTGGGAAAAGCCCTCCAGACCCCGCAGGGCATCGGGGTTGCGGTACTCCGGCGCAAAGACGATCCGTCCCGCCGTTGGGGCAAGGCCGCTTTGCCGCGGGACGCCGAATTTCTCGGCAAAGGGGGTATGGATACGGGCGATGATGGAAAGGGAGAGGGTGTCCATAGGGGTCTCCTTTTTGATGGTGAAACCAGTATTTCTGAGGCAGAAGGGGCGGACAGAGTCGTCCGCCCCTACAAATTCTTATCGTAAACTTATGCTTCTTCCTCGTCCTTGTCGGTCAGAGCCATGGCGATCACGCGGTCGCCCTCCTCCTTGAAGCGCATGACGATAACGCCCTGCGTGGCGCGGCCGGCGCTGCGGATGTTCTCCACCGCCGTGCGCAACATGATGCCGCTCTGGGTGATGAGCAGGATATCCTCGCTGCCGTCTACCACCTTCATGCCCACCACGCCGCCGGTCTTGTCGGTGACCATATAGTTCTTGATGCCGATGCCGCCGCGGTTGGTGACGCGGTACTCCTCCACCGGCGTCTGCTTGCCGAAGCCCCGCTCGGTGATGGACAGCACCTGACAACCCTCCACCGCTTTGGCGGCGCCGATGACACGGTCGCCCTCACGGAGGCGGATGCCCCGGACGCCCACGGCGTCGCGGCCCATGGAGCGGACGTCGTTCTCGTCGAAGCACACCGCCATACCGTCATAGGTGGCGATCAGCACGCAGCTCTGGCCGTCGGTCTCCAGCACGGACACCAGACGGTCGCCCTCGTCCAGACGGAGGGCGCGGATACCGTTCTGCCGCAGGTTGCGGAAGGCGGACACCGCCACGCGCTTCACGGTGCCGTTCTCGGTCACCATGGTCAATTGCAGGTGGCTGTCGTCGGTCTCCTCGCTGGGCCGGTAATGGATCATGGCCTGCACCCGCTCGTCGGTCTCGATCTGGAGAATGTTCACCAGCGCGGTGCCCTTGGCGGCCTTGCCGGATTCGGGGATCTGATAGCCCTTCTTGCGGTAGACCTTGCCGGTATCGGTGAAGAACATGATGAAATCATGGGTGGAGGCGGTGAACACGTCGCAGACGTAATCCTCGTCGCGGGTGGTGATGCCCTTTTTGCCCATGCCGCCCTTGGACTGGGCCGCGTATTCGCTGACCGGCGTGCGCTTGATATAGCCGTTGTTGGTCAGGGTATAGACGCACTGCTCCTCCTCGATGAGGTCCTCGATGTCGATCTCGTCCTCCACGTCCTGAATCTCGGTCTTGCGCTCGTCACCGTACTTATCGGCGATGGCGGTCAGCTCCTCCTTCAGGATGGACTTCACCAGAGACTCGTCGTTGAGGATCCGCAGGAAGTAGGCGATGCGCTCCTCCAGCTCCTTATATTCGTTCTGCAGCTTCTCCCGGTCGAGGCCCTGCAGGGCCTTCAGGCGCATATCCAGAATGGCCTGCGCCTGCACGTCGTCCAGACCGAAGCGGGCCATCAGGTTTTCCTTGGCGTTGTCGTAGCTGGTGCGAATGATCTTGATGACCTCGTCAATGTTATCCTGCGCGATCAGCAGACCCTCCAGCAGATGGGCCCGCTCCTGCGCCTTTTTCAGGTCGAAGCGGGTGCGGCGGACGATGATCTCCTCTTGGAACTTGAGATACTCGTCGATGATATGCCGCAGGGACAAAATCTTGGGCTGGCGCTGGTTTTCCACAAGGGCCAGCATATTGATGGCGAAGGTGGTCTGCAACTGGGTCTGGGCAAACAGGCGGTTCAGCACCACCTGCGGATTGGCGTCGCGCTTCAGCTCGATGACCATGCGCATACCGTTGCGGTCGGACTCATCCCGGATATCGGAGATGCCCTCTATACGCTTGTCCTCCACCTGATCGGCGATGGACTTGATGAGCATGCGCTTGTTCACCTGATAGGGCAGTTCCGTGAAGATGATGCGGGTGCGGCCGCTGCCGAACTCCTCAAACTCGTGGCGGGCGCGGACCATCAGGCGGCCCCGGCCGGTGGCATAGGCGGCACGGATACCGCTGCGGCCCATGATGATGCCGCGGGTGGGGAAGTCGGGTCCCTTCACATGCTCCATCAGGTCGGAGAGGGTAGCCTCCGGGTTATCCAGCACACAGATGCACGCCCCGATGACCTCCTGCAGGTTGTGGGGCGGGATGTTGGTGGCCATACCAACGGCGATGCCGCTGGAGCCGTTCACCAGCAGGTTGGGGAAACGGCAGGGGAGGACACGGGGCTCCTTGCGGCTCTCGTCAAAGTTGGGATCCCAGTCCACCGTCTCCTTCTCGATATCCCGCAGCATCTCGTTGGAGATCTTGCTCAAGCGGGCCTCGGTGTATCGGTAGGCGGCCGGGGGGTCGCCATCCACGGAGCCGAAGTTGCCGTGGCCGTCCACCAGCATATAGCGCATGGAGAAGTCCTGCGCCAGACGCACCAGCGCGTCATAGACGGAGGCGTCGCCATGGGGGTGGTACCGGCCCAGCACGTCGCCCACGCAGGTGGCAGACTTCTTGAAGGGCTTGTCACTGGTCAAGTTATCCTCGTACATGGCGTAGAGGATACGCCGGTGTACGGGCTTCAGGCCGTCGCGCACGTCCGGCAGGGCGCGGCCCACGATAACGGACATGGCATACTCGATATAGGAGTTCTCCATCTCCGGCACCAGTGGGGATTCCACGATGTGCTGATTCGGGAAACGGATCTCCTCGGGATCGTATTGGGGTTTTTTGGACATAGTATTGTACCCCTCCTTAGTAGTCCAGATTCACGGCGTATTTGGCACGGCGCTCGATAAACTCCTTGCGCGGCTCCACCTTCTCGCCCATGAGGACGGTGAACGTGGCGTCGGCCTTCACCGCGTCGTCCAGCGTGATGCGGCGCAGGGTGCGCTTCTCCGGGTCCATGGTGGTCTCCCACAGCTCGTGGGGGTTCATCTCGCCAAGGCCCTTGAAGCGGCTGATGTCAATCTTCACGCCGGGGTTGCCGCCCCGCATCTCGGCGGAGATAGCGTCACGCTCCTCCTCGCTGAAGGCAAGGCGGGTGGTCTTGCCGCGGCTCAGCTTGAAGAGGGGCGGCACGGCGGAGTACACATAGCCCTGCTCGATGAGAGGCCGCATATAGCGGAAGAAGAACGTCAGTAGCAGGGTACGGATATGGGCGCCGTCCACATCGGCATCGGCCATAATGATGATCTTGTGATAGCGCAGCTTATTCTCGTCGAAATCCTCGCCGATGCCCGCGCCCAGCGCGATGATAACGGGCTGGAGCTTATCGTTGCCGTAGACCTTATCCACGCGGGCCTTTTCCACGTTCAGCATTTTGCCCCACAAAGGGAGGATGGCCTGAAAACGGCTGTCGCGGCCCTGTGTGGCGGAGCCGCCTGCGGAGTCGCCCTCCACGATATACAGCTCCGTCAACTCGGGGTTATTCTCGTTGCAGTCACGAAGCTTGTCCGGCATGGCCGCGCCGCCCAGCACCGTCTTGCGGCGGATAGACTCACGGGCCTTACGGGCCGCCTCGCGGGCGCGGTTGGCGGTCATGGCCTTGTCCAGAATGGTGCGGGCCACCACCGGATGCTCCTCCAGATACGCCGCCAGCTGGTCGGACACGATGTTATCCACCAGCGTGCGGATATAGGCGTTGCCCAGCTTGGCCTTGGTCTGGCCCTCAAACTGGGCCTCGGTCAGCTTCACGGAGATAACGGCGGTGATGCCCTCGCGGACGTCCTCGCCGGAGACCTTGTCGCCGTCCTTTATCATGCCGTATTTAACGCCGTAGGCGTTCAGCACACGGGTCAGCGCCGCCTTGAATCCGGTCTCATGCATGCCGCCCTCCGGCGTGTGGATGTCGTTGGCGAAGGACACCAGCGTCTCGTTATAGC
>ENA-UOJG01003656-UOJG01003656.1-human-gut-metagenome-genome-assembly--contig:-C47-NODE-3656-length-10577-cov-8.725337_pt1 | contig 10577 bp, 9 predicted proteins | sample MGYA00242340_ERZ723887 | MGnify/ENA metagenome assembly ERZ723887 | reverse complement strand
TGTTCAACGCGCTGACCGGCTCCAACCAGTTCGTCGGCAACTGGCCGGGCGTTACGGTCGAGAAGAAGGAAGGCAAGCTGAAGAAGCACGACGACGTCGTGATCACGGACTTGCCGGGTATCTACTCCCTTTCTCCGTACACGCTGGAAGAAGTTGTTGCACGTAACTACCTCATTCAGGAGAGACCTGAAGCCATCCTTAATATTATCGATGGTACGAACCTTGAGCGCAACCTCTACCTGACCACTCAGCTCGTTGAGCTCGGTATTCCGGTCGTTGTTGCGGTCAACATGATGGACGTCGTAAATAAGAACGGCGACAAGATCGACACCAACGCACTGGGCAAGGCGCTCGGCTGCAAGGTCGTTGAGATTTCCGCTTTGAAGGGCACCGGCGTTGAGGAAGCAGCAGAAGCCGCTATCCATGCAGCCCAGAACACGAAGACGATCCCGCAGCACAGCTTCAGCGGTGTGGTTGAGCACGCGATTGCACACATTGAAGAGGTTGCCGTACATACCCTCCCCGAGGAGCAGCAGCGCTTCTTCGCGATTAAGATCTTTGAGCGCGACGAGAAAATCATTGAGCAGCTGGGCCTTACGCAGGACAATCGCAAGCACATTGAAACGGACATTGAAGCGGCTGAAAAAGAGCTTGATGACGACGCGGAAAGCATCATCACGAACGAGCGCTATGTTTACATTGCTTCCATCATCAAGCAGTGCTACAAGAAAAAGAACAACGGCGGTCTTACCGTTTCCGATAAGATCGATAAGGTCGTAACGAACCGTATTCTGGCTCTGCCGATCTTTGCAGTTGTTATGTTTATTGTTTATTACATCTCCGTTACGACGGTCGGCGACGTGGCTACCAGCTGGGCGAACGACGGTGTGTTCGGCGACGGTTGGCACCTGTTCGGCATCGGCGCAGGCGAGTACGAAGACGTTTCCGGCGAGTTCGGCGATGCGGCAAATGTCATCGACGCATTCGTAACGGCTGAAGGTGCGGACGACGTTGCAGACGCCATCGACACCGAGAGCGACACGTTTGACGCGGTGGCAGCGGCTTCTGCGCTGGATACGTTTGCAGCTTCCGTTTCTGACGACGCAACAGCGGATTACACCCTCGTTGATGAAGAAACGCTGGCGGAAGAGGATGTCACCTACACAGGCGCAGAGCTCAAGGAAGCGGTTGCGACCTATACGTCCTACGGCTGCGAAGAGCCGGATCCGGCCGATTACGGCGTTTGGGTTCCGGGTCTGCCGGGTATCATCGAAAGCGGTCTGGACGCTGTAAATTGCGCAGACTGGCTGAAGGGCCTCATCCTGGACGGTATCGTAGCCGGTGTTGGCGCAGTTCTCGGCTTCGTTCCGCAGATGCTCGTTCTGTTCATCTTCCTTGCATTCCTCGAGTCTTGCGGTTACATGGCGCGTATCGCGTTCGTTATGGACCGTATCTTCCGTAAGTTCGGCCTTTCCGGCAAGTCCTTCATTCCGATCCTCATCGGTACAGGCTGCGGCGTGCCGGGCATCATGGCTTCCCGTACGATTGAAAACGAGCGTGACCGCCGTATGACCATCATGACGACCACGTTCATCCCCTGCGGCGCCAAGCTTCCGTTCATCGCAATGATCGCGGGTGCTATCTTCGGCGGCGCACCGTGGGTTGCTCCGAGCGCATATTTCCTCGGCATTGCAGCGATTATCTGCTCCGGTATCATTCTGAAGAAGACGAAGATGTTTGCGGGCGATCCGGCTCCGTTCGTTATGGAGCTGCCGGCTTACCACTGGCCGACCGTCAGCAATGTGCTCCGCTCTATGTGGGAGCGCGGCTGGTCCTTCATTAAGAAGGCAGGCACCATCATCCTTCTGTCTACCATCATTGTTTGGTTCACCACCTATTTCGGTGTTGTCGACGGCGCGTTCAGAATGCTCACCGAAGACGAGATCAGCAACAGCATTCTTGCTACCGTCGGCAACGCGATTGCTTGGATCTTTGCACCGCTTGGCTGGGGCAACTGGCAGGCCGCTGTGGCTTCCATCACCGGTCTTGTTGCGAAGGAGAACATTGTCGGTACGCTTGGTATCCTCTATGGCGGCGGTGACGGCACGGTTTACAGCAACATGGCTTCCCACTTCACGGTGGTCAGCGGCTATGCGTTCCTTGCGTTCAACCTCCTGTGCGCACCTTGCTTTGCGGCAATCGGTGCAATCAAGCGTGAGATGAACAACGCAAAGTGGACCTGGTTCGCGATCGGTTATCAGTGCGGCTTTGCTTATCTTGTAGCGTTCGTCATCAACCAGCTCGGCAGCATTGCACTCGGCACGGCGAATGTCTTCGGCATCATCGTTTCCATCGTGCTCATTGCGCTCTTTATCTTCCTGCTGGTTCGCCCGTATAAGGAGAGCACCACGCTGTCCGACAGAGCCGTTAAGGTTAAGTAATCTTACTCCGTAATTTAAATTCGCAAATTCAGGAATTATCCAAGCCGAAAGGAGAGATCGTTATGCTGACTTGGCTTTCGCAAAACATAGGAACGATAATCGTGTTACTGGTCGTTGTTCTCATCGTCGCTGCGATCGTAAAATCGATGAGGCGGGATAAGAAAAACGGCAAGTCCTCCTGCGGCGGCAACTGCGCGGCCTGCCGCGGCGGCTGCGTGCACGCACAGAAGTAAAGACCGCGAGGCCTCCGTTAACCATAAACATGGAGGCAGCACCGATAGGCGTTCTTTGTTCGGTGTTGCCTCTACCTCCTGAAAGGCGGGCACAGCTTGGAAACAGGTTGTGCCCGTTTTGCGCATTGTAAGAAACTTTTCAGTTGAATTCCCGGTTTTGCGTGCTATAATGAAAATGCAGAGATATGCGCTGCATTCGGTTTGTTTTACAAAAGACGGGAGGTCTTTTTAGTGGAGAATAAAAGAAGCGTCACCGTAGTGGCGGCGCTTGTGCGTGAGGGGAATAAATTTCTCATCGGGCAGCGGCCGGAAGGCAAAGCCCGTGCAGGCATGTGGGAATTCATCGGCGGCAAAACGGAGCCGAATGAAACGAACGAGGAAGCCCTCATCCGCGAGTGCAGGGAAGAGATCGGCGTTACGGTAGAAGTGGGCACGCTTTTTATGGACGTGCTGCATGACTACCCGGATCTGTTCGTGCACTTGTTTGTCTATAACGCGAAGATTACAGAGGGCGCGCCGCAGCGGCTTGAGCATCAGGATTTTCGCTGGATCACGCCCGGGGAGATCGACGACGTTGTGTTCTGCCCCGCAGATGTGGATGTGCTCGCGAAGATCAAGGCGGAGTTTCCTGCCGGGGGAGCAAACTGATGCGCCCCACTTTGCGCACGCTGTTTTTGCACGGCGGTGATATTTTGAAATCCCCGGGTATGCAGATTGCAAAAGAGAACATGCAGCACGGGTCTGTGAGCGTGTTTGAGCACTCCGTGTGCGTGGCGCTTGTGTGCCTGTGGCTTGTGCATCGGCTGCACCTAAAAGTGAATCAGCGCGCTCTTGTGCGCGGCGCTTTGCTGCACGATTATTTCCTCTACGATTGGCACACGCCCGACCCCGCGCACAGGCTGCACGGATTTCGGCACGCCGAAACGGCTCTGCGCAATGCCGATCGCGACTTTGAGCTGAATGACACGGAGCGGGACATGATCAAAAAGCACATGTTTCCGTTAAATCCCGCCCCGCCGCGGTTCAAAGAGACGGCTGTTTTGTGCCTTGCCGATAAATATTGCGCGCTGCGCGAGACCGTTTTGCAGCGGAAAAAAGCGAATGAGTGAAAATAGCAAAAGCTCCTGCAGAGAAAATTTGCGGGAGCTTTTTGTATCCGGCTGTGCATGGCGGACGTAATAAAGATGGGTCATGGGAAAACCTCCTAAAGGTATACGGTCGCTAAGCTGTTCTTTCACGGCCTGCAAGGCAAGTTCACAAATCCCGAAGGAATTTATTTCGTTGAAAAAAGACCTTGCAGGTGCAAAGTCTTTTTTTCTGGAGCGGGCGAAGGGAATCGAACCCTCGTATTCAGCTTGGGAAGCTGATGTTCTGCCATTAAACTACGCCCGCGTATTCATTTTGCTATATTATCTATTCTAATATAAATCGAGGAAAAAATCAAGAGGGAAGTTCAGTTTGGGACATTTTTTGTTTTGAAGCAAACGGTTTCACACACGATACAAATTCCGCAGAGGAATTTCGGCAATGTTTTCTCTTGAAAAATGCGATGATTTTCGGTATGATTATATAGAGTTGTTCGTACAAGTGATACGAGTGACGAAATGAGAAAATCACACAAACGGCGGGTTTGCCGTGAAAGGACGGGTATATATGGAACGCAACGAGACTGCCGCGCTGATCCGCGGGGGCGAAGCGGTATTCGGTTTGGAGCTTGGCTCTACGCGCATTAAGGCGGTGCTCATCGGGCCGCACGGCGAGGTATTGGCTTCCGGCAGCTATGACTGGGAAAACCGCTTGGAGCAAGGTGTGTGGACGTACCACATGGACGACGTTTGGCACGGCATTCAGGAGAGCTACAAGAACCTTGCGGCATCGGTAGAGGAGAAATACGGCGAGAAGATCACGCATTTGAAGGCGCTGGGGTTTTCCGCAATGATGCACGGCTATTTGGCGTTTGACCGCGAGGGCGAGCTGCTTGTGCCGTTCCGCACATGGCGCAATACCATGACGGAGGAGGCCGCTGCCGACCTTACGTCGCGCTTTGGCTTCAACATTCCGCAGCGCTGGAGCATTGCGCATCTGCATCAGGCGATTTTAAACAACGAGCCGCATGTGAAGGACATTGCGTTCATCACGACGCTTGCGGGCTATGTGCACTGGAAGCTGACGGGTGAGAAGGTGCTCGGCATCGGCGATGCCTCCGGCATGTTCCCCATTGACAGCGAGCACAACGTGTACGATTCCGGCATGATGGACACGTTTGATCTTCTGCACAAGGAGCACAACCTGCCGTGGCGGCTGCGCGACATTTTGCCGCAGATTCGCCTTGCGGGCGAGGACGCGGGCGAGCTGACCGACGCGGGTGCGCTTTTGCTTGACCCCACCGGCACCTTAAAGCCCGGTGCGCCGTTGTGCCCGCCGGAAGGTGACGCCGGCACGGGCATGACGGCAACGAACAGCGTCCGTGTGCGCACGGGCAATATCTCCGCAGGCACGTCTGTTTTTGCGATGATCGTGCTCGAAAAGGCACTTTCTAAAGTACACACGGAGATCGACATGGTGACGACGCCGACCGGCAAGCCCGTTGCGATGGTGCATTGCAACAACTGCACGTCCGACATCAACGCGTGGGCGGGGCTGTTTAAGTCGTTTGCGGAGCTCATCGGCGCGAAGTGCTCCATGCCGCAGGCGCTTGATACGATGTTCTTTGAGGCTTTAAAGGGCGACGCCGATTGCGGCGGGCTCGTTTCGTGCAACTACTTCTCCGGCGAGCCGATCACCGGCATGGAGGAGGGCAGACCGCTGTTTATGCGCCTGCCGGACAGCGCGTTTACGTTCCAGAACTTTGCGCGCACGCAGCTTTACTCCGCGATGGCGACATTGAAAATCGGCATGGATATTCTGATCGAAAAGGAGCACGCGGAGGTTGATTCGCTGCTTGGCCACGGCGGGTTCTTCAAGGCGAAGGGCGTGGGTCAAAAGCTGATGGCAGGTGCGCTGCATACGCCGGTCTCCGTGATGGAAACGGCGGGCGAGGGCGGCCCGTGGGGCATGGCGCTGCTGGCTTCTTACCTTGTGAACGCAGAGGACGGCGAAACGCTGGAGGATTACCTCGATAAGAACATTTTCGCCGAGGCAAAGAGCGAGACCGCAGAGCCCGATGAAACCGACATGCAGGGCTTTGAGAAGTTCCTGGAGCGCTATAAGGCAACATTGCCGGTGGAAAAATCCGCAGTGGAAACGCTGAAATAAAACAGAAACGGGGAGCCGCGCAAGGTACACGCACGGCTCCCCGTTTCATTCTGTATTATTCTGCGTCAAAGGACGGTAGGCTTATTCGATCTCAATGTGGCGCGCGCTGTCCGGCAGGGCCTTCTTCGGCATTTCAAGCTTCAAAACGCCGTTGTCGTAGGTCGCCTTCATGTGGTCGACGTCTACGCTGCTCAGGTCAAACTGACGGCTGTACGAGCCAAAGGAGCGCTCGCAGCGGACGTAGTTGTTCTTGTCGTCCTTTTCTTCCTGCTCTGCCTTGCGCTCGGCGTGAATGGTCAGCGTGTCGCCGTTGACATCGAGATGGATGTCCTTCTTGTCAAAACCCGGCAGGTCGGCCTCCAGCGTGTAGCTGTCGCCGTTATCCTTGATGTCGGTCTTGAACGATGCGAACGCGCTGTGGTCGAACCAGCTGCCGAACGGATCGTTAAAGAAATTACGCTCAAACGCGTCCATTTCACGGAACGGGTTGTAAGCACTCAGGTTGTTTCTTCTATCATTATTGTTACGATACGGTCTCATGTCAAACATAAGTCATTCTCCTCTTTGTTGTGATGTTTTCGTCTTAAAAGCTGCATGTTTTCACGTTTATCGTGTTCACTTTATGTTCCAAGGGAACCACCTCTTTGTATTCATCTTTTCTTTTCGATTATCAGTATAGTGGTACTTTTCGTTTTTTGTGTTATGCGTTTTTTACGAAATTGTTAAACCTGAACTTTTTTCTTTAGAAAAAACATTACACGGAAAATAACGCTGTGTTATACTGAAAAAAACGGGGTGCTGCCCCGCAGAAAGGGAGCAGAAGCTGATAGAACTTTTGAACAGAAAAAGTGATTAAAGTTCACAACTTATTGACAGTGTGCTCGGCGGTTTCTATACTAAAAGCAATATAAAAATGATTTGCAGGAGGTGCACTATGAAGAAGCACGACTTTGGCGCGTGGTTTCTTCTGTGTGCGCTCCTGTTTCTTTTTGCACCGGGTGTTTCGGCCATGGCAGAAGAGACGAAGCCGCTGTTCGCATTCGCAGCACAGGAAGAAGAGGTGCGTCCCGGCGGATCGTTCGCCGTGACCTGCACGCCGGTGCGCGGGGACATTGGCGCGTTCGTGCTGTTTGCGGATTTTGACGCGGAAGCCATAGCCAATGCGAAGGCCGAGTTGCCGGAAAGTGTGAAATCGCGCCACGTGTATACCTCGCAGCAGGACGGACGTTTTGCGCTCGTTTACACGGCGAAGGACGGCGGTGCGCTCACGGAGCCGTTCACGCTGGTGTTCCGCACGGAGCGCGGTGCGGAGTTTGATGCGGTGACGGTCAGCTTTTCCGTGACCGATGCGGCGAACGCTGTGGGGCAAGAACTCATAGATACGGTGCAGACGACGGAAAAGACGTTTACTTACGTGAAAGAGCCGGAGATCGGCGCGGCACTGCTTTCGCTCATCCCGCCGACGGGCACGCTTTCCCCGAGCTTTGACCCGGAGAGGTTCCAATATTCGCTCTCGGTGCCGTTTTCCGTCACGTCACTCGTTTTCGACGCCCAGCCGGCAGAGGGCTGCGCTGTGCGCGTGAACCGCAAAAATCTCGGCGCGGGCGGCAGTACGGTCGATTTTGAATTCACCGTGACGTCCGAAAGTGGCGAAACGACAGTGTACACCGTGGCCGTCACGCGTGAGACAAAACCCGTGACGGCGGTGGCAGGAAAGACGGGCACGTCGTCCGCCGCAAAGGGAAAAGACGCGGCAAGCAGTGAAAAGCTTGCGGAAAGCGAAGTCGCCGAAGCCAATGTAGAAGAAGCACCGGCCGAAACAACCGTTGTGACAGGTGAAGCGCGCGACGCGGATCTGACCCGGACGGAAGCGGAGAAAAACGCCCGTGCGGTACAGACAGACCGTCTTGTTACGGCTGCCATCGTGCTGCTTGCGGTGGCATTTGGCTTTATGCTCGCCGTTTTGTGGCAGCGTGTTTCCGAAAAGAAGGGAGAAAAGTCCGGTCCGCGCCACGGCGCATGATGCACACGCTGCGCTCCGATTTCATACTATGAACTGCGAGCTTGTCTTGCAAGTATAGTTTGAAAGGAGACACAGCACATGGCAGATGAAAACACCATGCTGCGCGGCTGCCGCACCACCTGTACGCCGCTGCCCGAGGACCCTGTGCCCGGCATGGCCTACGTGCCGTTTCAGCAGTGGAGCGAAACCTACGAGCCGGCGCGCGCGTTCGATGACGGCACACTGTTCCCGGTTTTGAATAAACCGTTTTACGGAAGGCGGGGTGAGCCGCGGTGAACGAACAGCAGCGTTTAAGGCGGCACATTTCCGCCGTGCAGTTCGCGATGTGGGAGCTGCATTTGTATCTGGATTCGCATCCGTATTGCAAAGAAGCGGCGAAAAAGCTTGCTGCTTACCGCGAGGAATACGATAAGCTTACGGCCGAGTACGAAAAAGCGTACGGCCCCTTAAACGAGACTTCGCGCTCAACGAGCCGCTGGGCGTGGATCAGCGACCCGTGGCCGTGGGAAACGGAGGCGAACGAGTAATGTGGATTTATGAGAAGAAGCTGCAGTACCCTGTACGCATCAAAAACCCGAATCCCGCGCTCGCAAAGCTCATCATAAGCCAATACGGCGGCCCTCACGGAGAATTAGGCGCTTCCCTGCGCTACCTCAGCCAGCGCTACTCCATGCCCTACCCGGAGCTTCGGGCGATATTGACGGATATCGGTATCTCTGTTTCAGAAATGCCGCTTTTGGGGTCTAAAACGCCTTTTGAGGCCTTTGCGACGGCGTAACTCCACTTAATCGGGAGCAAATTCAGGTAAACATCGACGGTATCCTTGCTTTGGACGACCATTTTGTCTAAAATCTGTGAATAAAACGCATCTTCATATTCGACACCGCTGACGATTTCATGAATGGCAGCGGTGATTTCTTTCATCACGCTTTCCTGCTGATCGGCGAGGAGGTGCTGCTGGTCTATGCCGCTGATCGTATCTTGCAGCTCGGAAATCTCCTTATCGCAGACTTCGCGTTTCGTGATGAATTCCTGCTTGGTGATTGCGCCGGATATGCACAGGTCAATCAGCTGCGTGCGCTTATCTTCGACGGATTGAATTTGCTCTTTGAGTTTTTCAATATGCGAATAGTTGATGTTTACGGAAAGCACGGATTGAATGACCGAAAGCAAATTTGCGGTGATTTTCTTTTCCTCTAATTGCAGACTGCGGGTTACGAGGTACATGATATGAACGGCATCTTCATTGCGGATGCTTGGATTTGAGCAGCCAAGCGGATTTCCGGCTTTATCGGTGTGCGGGCTGCCTTGTGTAGCGGACTTGTAGCATCGCCATGCTTTGTAGCGGGTTCCGTTATTTCGATTTTTATATCTTGCCACATAGCTGGAGCCGCAGCAGCCGCACTTGATTTTGCCGGAGAATGGATAACGGTTGCTGTGCTTGGCTTTACCTTCCTGCGTTAGAGATTTTTCATCTAAAATGCGGTTGGCTTTCTCGAAAAGCTCTCGGGAAACGATGGGTTCGTGGTGGTCTTTGATGATGACAAATTCTTCTTCGCCGCGGTTATATTTCTTTTCGTGAGAGAGAAAATCCGGCGTGAAAGTTTTCTTTTGTACGAGGTCGCCGCAATACTTTTCGTTGCGGATCACACGCAAAATGACGGTGTTGCTCCACTCTTTGACGCGCATAGGCGTGATACCTGCTTCGCGAAGCTCGCGTGCGATGACGTGTGTGCCCTTGTTTTCGTTTGCAAACTTATGGAAGATAAGCCGCACGATTTTGGCGCCGTCTTCATTGATGGTCATTTTGCCGTCTTTAACATCGTAACCCAACATACTTCTGCCGAACACAACGCCTTGTTCCATCTGGCGTTTTTGCCCCCACTTCACACGTTCGGACGTCTTACGACTTTCTTCCTGCGCAATGGAAGACATGATCGCCAAGCGGAGCTCTGCATCGCCGTCTAAGGTGTTGATGTTGTCGTTCATAAAAATCACACCGACGCCGTGTTTTTTGAGGTCACGCGTGTAATAGATGCTGTCGAGCGTATTTCTCGCAAAACGGGAAATCTCTTTCGTGATGATCAAATCGAAATCGCCCTCTTTGGCGCAGGCGATCATGCGCTTGAATTCACTGCGCTTTTTGGTGTTGGTGCCGGAGATGCCTTCGTCCGCGAAAATCTCGTAAAGCTTCCAATCGGGGTTGCGCTCAATATATTGCCTGAAATACCGCTGCTGGCTCTCAAAGGAATTTGCCTGATCTTCGTGGTCGGTGGAAACGCGGCAATAGGCAGCCACACGCTTTCGCACATCGACTATTTTTCGCTCTTGATTCATGCGTTCATATCGATTCATATAAATCCTCCTTTTACAGTGAATGTTTCTGTGCCTATTATTATAGAAAGCGAAAATCGGTTTGTCGAATGTGCAAATTTGTTTTTACAGTTTGTTTCGGATGGCTTTCCGTCATCCTCTCTTGAAGTTGTTAATTTTCTCGATCACATTAGAGAATGCTGTTGGCAGTTAAATATTCGTGTGAAAATCGGTGAAAATTCCTTTCACAATGAATGTTTCTGTTTTATGGTATTACGGATTTGATTTTTGCTTTCTCTTTTTCCCAGTTCG
>ENA-UOJG01003655-UOJG01003655.1-human-gut-metagenome-genome-assembly--contig:-C47-NODE-3655-length-10579-cov-6.051691_pt1 | contig 10579 bp, 3 predicted proteins | sample MGYA00242340_ERZ723887 | MGnify/ENA metagenome assembly ERZ723887 | reverse complement strand
ATTATCTACATTTAGAAATCTTGCTCATGATGCTAAAATAGTTTTAAGAAAAAATGCTTATACAGCTGAATTAAAAGCTTATAAACAAATAGATGCTAGCGTAGCTATGGCGTTAAATAATATTAAGAGAGAAGTTAATATCATGTGTGAGCTAAGAGGTTATAATAGTGCCTTAGAAAAAACTTTAAAGCAATCACATATGAGTGAAAAGACTCTTTGCGCGTTAATAGATGCCATAAAAGAAGAAGCTCCTAATTTTAGAAAATATTTTCTTTTAAAAGCAAAAGCTTTAGGCTATGAAAAAGGATTACCTTTTTATGAATTATTTGCACCTATGGGTCATTTAACAAAAACATATACTTTTGAAGAAGCTAAAGAATTAGTGCTTGAAGTATATAAATCATTTTCCGATAAATTATATGAAATGGGTAAACGTGCCTTTTCCGAAAGATGGATTGATGTATATCCACATGAAGGAAAGGAAGGTGGTGCTTTCTGTGCTGGCCTTGACAATCATAAACAAAGTAGGGTACTTACTAATTTTACAGGATCATTAGGTGATGTTCAAACATTAGCTCATGAACTTGGTCATGCTTACCATGGTCAAGTATGTCTAAATAATGCTGTTTTAAATAGGGATTATCCAATGCAACTTGCTGAAACAGCTTCTATTTTTTGTCAAACTTTAATGGCTAAAAAAATGATTAATGATATAACTGATCCTTATGAAAAATTAACAGTCATTGAAGAATCTTTACAAGAAGATACTCAATGTGTAATTGACATATTATCTCGCTTTTTATTTGAAGAAAAAGTACTATCAACCGAGGTAAGCAAACCATTAAGCGCTACCGATATGTGTGAAATGATGTTAGAAGCTCAAGAAGAAAGCTATGGTGAAGGATTAGATAAAAAATATAGACATCCATATATGTGGTTATGTAAGAGCCATTATTATAGTGCATCTTTAAATTACTACAATTTTCCATATGCCTTTGGTCTTCTTTATGGTAAGGGATTATATAAACAATATTTAAAGAATAAAGATGACTTTGTTAAAAAATATGATGAAATGTTAATGAAAACAGGTTATATGATGGTAGAAGATGTTACAATGTCGATGGGTATTGATGTCACTAAAAAAGATTTTTGGATTGAAAGCTTAAAATTTATTGAAGAAGACATTGATGAATTTGCATCACTATTAGTTGCAACAGGTCTAATAAAGGACAACAAATAGATAACTATGTATCACAAAATATTATTAATTATTTATAGTATTTATTTGTTAATTTCCTCTTTAATATCTTTTAGTTTCTTTTTAGTAGATAAGAAAAAAGCCGAAAATGAAAAGAGCAGAATTAAAGAAAAAGATTTATTATTATCCGCTATTTTTGGCGGTGCCATTGGTGCTTTTTTAGGTAGAATTGTTGCTTCTCATAAAACCAAAAAAGTATATTTTTCAATTGTTATTTATTTTTCATTAATTATGGAAATAGCTATTTTTGTGTTATTACTAATCAAATATCTTGCTAGATAGGAGAAAGAAATATGAGTCTATTTAAAAAGAAAAAAAATAAAAACGTAACTAGTAGAGAAGAAATAAATGCCGAATTAGAAACGGAAAGCCTAAAAAAGTCACATTCAAGTTGGTCTAATTTTTTACTTACAATCTTAAGTATTGTCACAATTTTAGGCGTAAGTGCCTTTTGGCTTACACTTGGATATATGAAAGAAATGAAACTATTAACATTTATTTTATCAATTATAGCTAGTTTGGTAATTGTTTTATTATCAATGGTTTGTTTTAAAAATTTTAAAAGATAAAATAAAAAAAGGCACATTAGTGCCTTTTTTGTATGGGAAAAAATCAATGGTTAAAGGAAGAAAAAAGTTAAAAAAATATTTTTAAAAAAGTCTGATGTAACCGGTTACATCAGTACTTTTCTATACGCCCAAATTTATAAGTGGTATAATAATTCTAACATTATATCATCAATAAAAATATAGGTATGTATAATGGGAAAAAGGAGAAATTAAAAAATGGTAAAAAAAGTTAAAAAATTTTTTATTTTGCCATTACTTACACTTATTTTTGTAAGTGGTATGGCTATTAACTCCAAATCTACAGTTGCTGATGAAACAGTTAAATCAACTGATTTAAATTCTCGTCAAGTAACGGAAATTGATGTTGAAGAATTAATGAACCAAATGTTCAATGAAAAATTTGAAGATTTGGGATTGCCTTCAGTTGATGATGAGGTTTGGGCTATCGTTGAATTAAACTCTTCTTCACTATTGGAAGCTGCGAAAGCAGAAAAATATAAGGGAAGTTTAAATCAATACTTAAGTACTGCATCTGCCGCTGCTCAGTTACAAGTAATTGAAGCTGAACAGGAAGTTATAAAAAATAGAATTAGTGAAAAATTGGATGTTGAATTCAAATATTCATATACTACAATAACAAATGGTTTTGCGGTAAAATTAAAATTTGGTGATTACGAAAAATTAAAAAAGATTAATGGTGTAAAACAAACTATTTTGTCTGTTGAATACTATTTACCAGAAGAAGAACAAGCTCAAGATTATGTAACAAATCTTGCAACTTTAGCTGGTGCAAAATCTACATCTAGTGTTTATCGTGGACAAGGAATGGTAATTGGTATTTTAGATACTGGATTACAAACTGGTCACGAAGCATTCACTGTTGTCCCTAGTATGCAACGTCTTACAGCTTCATCTGTTGAAGATGTATTAGCAGATACTGTAGCTAATATCTTTTCTTATCAAAAGAATAAAACATATTTAAGTGCTTCTGACGTATATGTAAGTGGCAAAATTCCATTTGCGTATGACTATGCTGATATGGATACGAATGTAAATCCTAACTTAAAAACAATGGAATCAAATGGTAATGACCATGGTTCTCACGTTGCTGGTATCGCTGCTGGTAACAATGGTAAAGATTTTGAAGGTGCTGCTCCTGAAGCTCAACTTGCAATCTTTAAAGTTTTCTCAGATAGCAACCAAGGCGCTAAATCAATCGATATTATCGCTGCTTTAAACGATGCTGTTGTTTTAGGTGTTGATGTTGTTAACATGTCACTTGGATCTGCTTGTGGTTTCTCAGTTGATTCTAATGGTAAATCTTATCAAAAATTCTATGAAGCTTTATATGAAAATGGTATTAGCTTAGTAACATCTGCTGGTAACCAATATATGGCTGGTTTAGGTACAAATTATACATATGGTACAATTGATACTCCTGACCAAGCTACAATTTCATCTCCTGCATCATATCCTAACTCTTTCTCAGTTGCTTCATTTGATACAGAAAATGAAAAATCTGCAGCTATCGTTTTAGGTGGTATTCCTTGTATCTACAATGATGCTGTTATTAATCAAACTACTTCTGAAAAAACGGATTTCGTAAAATTACTTGCTGGTGATCAAGAAAAAGTTGAATATGAATATGTTGATTGTGGAATTGGTACTGCTGATGAAATTGCTCAAGTTGACTTAAAAGGTAAAATTGCTTTAATCAAACGTGGTGATTTATCATTCGCTGAAAAAGCTGGTAATGCGGAAGCTGCTGGTGCTGTTGGTGTTGTAATTTACAACAATGTTGCTGGTGCTAGATTTAATGCTGTTGTTGAAGGCGTTACAATTCCTGTATGTTCAATTTCTTTAGAAGATGGATTAAAAGCTGCTGCTGCTAAAAACAAAATCTTAGAGGTTGGTAGTGGTGTATATATCTATGGTGGAACAATGTCATTATTCTCATCATGGGGACCTACTCCTGATTTACATATTAAACCTGAAATTACATCTTACGGTGGAAGTGTATATTCAGTACTTCCAAATGAAACTTTAGATGGTTACCAATTAATGAGTGGTACATCAATGTCATCACCAAATATGGCTGGTAACGTTGCTTTAGTAAGACAATATCTTGCTGATCGTTTTAGTAATTATGGAATTACATCTAATGAAATTTATAGTCAAGCTCAACAATTATTAATGTCTACAGCTACACCTGTTGTTAATCGTGATAATAACGTTTATTATTCACCACGTCGTCAAGGTGCTGGTTTAGTAAACATTGATAATGCTTTAAAGACTCCTGCTTATTTATATGTAAAAGGCTCATCTGGAACAAAGATTGAATTAGGCGATGATCCAAAACGTAATGGTGATTATGAATTAACATTTGTTTTAACTAACATGTCTACAAGCAAATTGTCATATAAGATTAACCCAGTAGTTTTAACTACAAGCGTATCTACTACTGATAATTATACTCTTGAAGGTGTTAGTAAAGAAATTACTGATAGCAAATATAGCTACTCAGTAAGTGGTAATGGTTCATTAAGTGGAGATACTGTAACAGTAGATGCTTTAAAAGAAGTTGTAATTACAGTAAATGTTAAATTAAGTGATTCTACAAAAGCAAGTTTAAATGATACATATAACGTAGGTACTTATGTTGAAGGTTTCGTTAAATTAGATCCTACAACTGATAATGAAGTTGAATTAAGCGTTCCTTATCTTGCTTATTATGGTGACTGGGATGAAGCTGCAATTTTCGATACTACTGAATATGATTCTGATGCTGCTGTTGCTTATGCTGCAAAACTTGTAGGTTTATACTATGGTGGTCAATACTTAATGCAATTAGGTACTTATAAGTACAAAACTGCTGATGGCGTTGCTGTTCCAAGTATTAGCCAATCTCATAACTCCATTTCTCCAATCAACCAATATGCAATTTACAATTTATATGCTGTATATACTGGTTTATTAAGAAATGCTGCTAAGATTACTTATGAAATTTATGATGCTAATACAAATGAATTATTAGAATCTTACTATGCAAATTATGTACGTAAAGCACATTATTCATTTATTTCTAATGCTTATGCTCCAAGTGGAGTTGGTCTAAATTTAAGTTTAAATTATGCTAATAATACACACTTAAAATTTGTTGTTACAGCTTATACAGATACTTCTAATCCATATCAAAATTCAAATTTCCAATATGAATTTGATTTATACATCGACTATGAAGCACCAAAAATTATTGGTATTGATCAAACTGCTGAAGATGTAGCAAATGGAAAAGAAGCTAGTGGTGGTTTCAAATTAACTGAAGAAAATGGTAGAAAATATCTAGAATTTGACGTATATGATAACCATGCATTACAAGCTTATACATTATATGATTCTGAACAAAATGCGTTAGAATTACCTGTTCCATTCTACTCTAACTTAGGTGAAACAGTTCATGTAAAACATGATATTACAGAATATGTTGATTCATTAACTGATAACCAAATGATTGTTATGGTTAGTGACTATGCATTAAATACAATTGGTTATATTATTACGCTTCCATTACATGAAGTTACTGATGCTAAATTTGAAAAAGATGAATATACAGTTGCTATTAATGAATCATTAGAATTAGGTGTTATTATTAATCCTGAAGAAGGTTACATCGTAAGTGATTCCGTTAAATGGACATCATCTAACCCTGCTGTTGTAAAAGTTGAAGATGGTATCATCACTGGTGTAAGTGCTGGTGAAGCTAATGTTACTTTAACTTTTAAAACAATTAATGATAAAGAAATTAGTTGTTCTACAAAAGTAATTGTTACTGAAAATGAAGTTGAAGTAGTTGAAGTTGAAGCTGTTGAATTATCAGAAACAACTAAGACCGTAGTTGCTGGTGAACAATTTAAGCTTGAAGCTACAATTACTCCTTGGAACGCTACAGATAAGACTTTAACTTGGAAATCAAGTGATGAAAAGGTTGCTGTAGTTGATGAAAATGGTAATGTAACAACTATTTCTTCTGGTACAACTACAATTACTGTTACTGCAAAGAACGGTAAGAGTGCAAGTTGCAAAGTTACAGTAAGAGAAAATAGTGGTGACTTTACAATTGTAGCTGGTGTTTTAACTGCTTATACAGGCAATGGTGGTGCTTTAATTATTCCTGAAGGTGTTGTTAGCATTGCCGACAAAGTATTCCAAAACAAGAAAAATATTACTTCTGTTCAATTACCAACAACTCTAAAGAGTGTAGGTGCTTATGCATTTTCTGGTGCTACAAACTTAACTTCTGTTATATTTACTGGTACTAGTGAATACAAAATTAATAAATATGCATTTGATGGTTGTACAGCTTTAAGTAGTGTTACTTTAAGTGATAATCTAGTTGAAATAGGAAATTATGCTTTCCAAAAATGTACTAGTCTTACATCATTTGATATGCCAGATACTGTAACAACTTTAGGACCTGGTGCATTTATTGAATGTAAGAATCTTGCTGATGTTAAATACTCTAGTTCATTAACTACTGTTCCTAATACGGCTTTCCGTGAAACTGCTCTTACTAAGTTTACAGTTACATCTAACATTACATCTATTGGTGATAGTGCATTCTATGGTGCTACAAAACTTGTTGATTTTGTAATTGAGAATCGTGACTCTAACTTAAAATTTGGTAATTATGCATTATTCAAAACTGCTATTAAAGAGGTTTTATGGGGAGATCTTGATGTAACAATTTCTAGTTCAATTTTTGCTCAATGTACTTCACTTGTAAAAGTTGTATTACCTGAGACTGTAACCGAAGTTCCTAACGCTGCTTTCCAAGGATGTTCATTATTAAAAGATATCACTTTTAAAGGTGGATATACAAAGATTGGTAATAGTGGTTTTGCTGGTACAGCTTATACAGAATTTGAAGTTCCTGAAACTGTTGAATCAATTAGTAATAGTGCATTTAGCAATATGCCAAACTTAAAGAAATTAGTAATAAATTGCTACCTTCCTAAGATTGTTTTAGGCTTATGTGCTAACGATGCTGCTCTAGAAGAAATTGTATTACAACCTGGATATACTGATATTTTTAGTACAGCATTCCAAGGATGCTCATCATTAAAATCATTCGTTGTTGCTGAAGGTTGCTTGACTATTGGTAACCAAGCATTCTCAGATTGTACATCTTTAGAAGAAGTTACTTTACCATCTACATTCAAGACTGGTAACAATAACATGTTTAAAAATTGTACAAGTTTAAAGAAGGTTTATTTAAAGTCTAAAGAAGCTGTAAATTGGCAAGCTGGTCAAACAGTAACTTATAAAGCATTTGCTGGTGTTGATAGTGTTGAAATCATTGCTTCAGCTGATAGTTATTTTGCTTCAAGTAATGATGGTATTATCTATAGTGCTGATTATAAACAAATTGAATATGTATTCGATAATCCTACTGCTTATGTTGATGGTTTCTATACAATGCGTTCTGAAGTTGAAAGTATTGTTAAACGTGCATTCATGGGTCAAAAGATGACAGGAATGGCTTTAAGTGAAAACTTAAAAGAAATCGGTGATTATGCATTTAATAGTGCAGCTATTACTGAACTTAACGTTCCTGCAAGTCTTGAAGTAATTGGCGCATTCGCATTCCAATCATGTAAAGCATTAACAACTTTAACTTTCGCTGAAAACAGCAATTTAACAACTATTAAAAGGGCTGCTTTCTATTCATGTGGTATAACAGAAGTTAATTTACCAGATTCATTAATTACTATTGAAGATGGTAAAGGAACTAAAGAAGGTGCTTTCTCACTAAACCCAATTACTAAAGTAACATTTGGTAAGAACTTAGAACACATTGGTAACTATTCGTTCTGCAATGACTCAGTAACAAAATGGACAACAACAATTAGAGAAGTTGATTTATCTAATACTAAGGTAAAAACTATTGGTAAGTATGCATTTAAGAATGCCCCATTATCAAAATTAGAATTACCTGAATGCCTAGAAACTATTGGTGATTATGCATTCTATTCTGGTGGTTATGATGAAATTGAACAACAACATAATGTAACTCTTGAACATATCAACTTCCCTGAAGGATTAACTTCAATTGGTAAATATGCATTCATGGGTTGGTGTTACCTACGTGAAATTAATATGCCTGATACTTTAGTTGAATTAGGTGAATCTGCATTTAGAATTTGTGTAAGTGTTGAAAAGATTCATATTTCAACAAGCCTTACAGAATTAAAATCATATGCATTTGGTTACTTAGGTTGGAGATATCAACAATATAATCCAAATTGGGAAACTTATACACCAATTACAAAGATTTATATTCCTGCTAATATTACTAAGATGGACATTAATATTTTCAATAATTCACCATCAATTGAATACGTTGAAATTGATCCAGCTAACCCAGTATTTAGATCAGAAGCTGGTATTGTATATGATAACAATAACCAATTAATTTACTGTCCTGCTAACTTAGGTGCAATGGAAACATTCACAATTCCAAGTTTCATTAAGACAATTAGTGACCTACTTTCATCTACTGGTTTCAATAATATTAAAGCTAAAACTTTAATTATCCCTTCTACAGTTCAAAAGATTAGTCAATCAGCATTTGCACGTTGTAACTTTGAAGAAGTAATTTTTGAAGGTAATTATAATCTTGTTCTTGAATCAAATGTATTTGCTTCATCTGCAAAATTAAAACGTGTTGTTTTACCAGAAGGATTAGTAACTATTCCTCAAAACTTATTTAATGGTTGTGCAAACTTAACTGAAGTTGTATGGCCTTCTACACTAAGAAATATTGATACTGGTGCTTTCACTGGTACTGGTTTAAGTGGTGAAATTGAACTTCCTTCAACTGTAAAAGTAATTTCTTATATGGCATTTGCAAATTGTGATAAGATTACTAAAGTTATCTTACCAGAAGAATTAGAAGCAATTTATGGATTCACTGCTCATGTTACTGCAAGAACATATCAAATCTTTGATGGATGTACAGCTCTTGAAAGCTTTGAAATTTCTGAAAACAATAATTACTTTACAACTGTTGATGGTGTTCTATACTTGAAAGATGGTAAGACTCTTTATGCTTACCCTCAAGGAAAGAAAGATGAAACATTTAGAATTAAAGAAGGCGTTGAAGTAATTAAGATGTATGCATTTAAAGATAATACTTCATTAAAAGAAGTTGTATTACCTTCAACATTAACAACTGTTGGTTCTGCTGCATTCTATGGATGTACTTCATTAACTAAAGTTACTTTCTTAAGCACAAAAGCTCCTGTATTAGAAGAAACAGATTATTCAATTTCAAAATCTACAATTACTATTAGTGGATATGCTAACTTCGTTAAACCTATTTATACATACGAAAGTTGGACAGAAGAAATTAATGGATTAAATTATGTCTATAGCAAAATTTATTATACACCAGTTCAAGGTTTAACAATGGTAACTCCTACTGATTCAAAAGGATATGATGCTTGGAACTATAGTATGATTTTTGAAAAGACTGAAAAGTTCACAACTGATGAAATCTTAGCTACATCTGACTTAGCTGTTGAAACACAAGAAAAAGGTAACGTTGTTTCATGGAAAGGTAGTGATCTTGGTGCTACATATGAAGTTTATCGTTCATTTGCAAATGGTAGATTTACATTAGTAGGAACTACTAAAGACTGCTATTTTGTTGATGAAAATGCTTTAGCTGTTACAGGAACTTACACTTATAAAGTTATTGCAAAAGTAAAAGGTGTTACATTCACATTTACTTCTAATGAATTACTTGTAGATGCTACTCGTAAGGCAACAGATGATCAAGCTTATATCGTAGATATGGCTAACCAAATTGTTGAATTATGCTCAAAAGCAGATGCTTCTAAACGTGCTGAAATCGTTCAATTATATCAAGATTACTTAGCACTTTCTAAAGAAGAAGCTAAGATGTTAGGATATGGCGAATTACTTGAAACAGCTTATTCTTATATTGAACAAGCAAATCAATATGATAAGAGCGTTAGAAATTGTGCTAAATCTGCAAATTACCTTACTGCTTTAAGTCAAATTGGTCAATTTAAGGCTAACTATGGTCTATTAAAGGCTAATGCTAAAGTATATGTAACTGCATATGATGATTTACTTGCTTGGGAACAAGAAGTTCAAGAAGCTCGTACATTCATTAGAGCATTATATGGCTTTGGTCAAGTTACAGAAGCTAGTGGTGATAAGATTAATGAATTAAATGAACAATATGCTTCATTCAATGCATATCAATTAGAACTTGTAACTCCTTCATATAAAGAACAAATGGCAACTATTCAAGCTAAATATTTAGCATTAGTAAAAGATATTGCACAACGTAATGTTAAGATTGTTTGCGATTTAATCGAAAACTTATCTAGTGCTCCAATTCAAGCTGATGCTTTAAGTGTTAAAACTGCACGTGATGCATATGATGCATTAAACGATGCTGAAAAGTCAATGGTTCCAGCTGAACTTGTTACAAAACTTGAAACTGTTGAAGCAGTACTTGCTGAAAACCAAGCAAATGGTGGATGTTCAGTAAATTTAGGTACAATCTTCGTATCTTCTCTATCTGCTCTATCATTAGCTGTTCTTGTTTTAAAGAAAAAACAATTCTAATTAATCAAATATGAGAAAATCTCTTTGGGTTACCAAAGGGATTTTTTCTTTTAAAATTATTAATGAAATTAACTCTCTATAACACTAAAAT
>ENA-UOJG01003649-UOJG01003649.1-human-gut-metagenome-genome-assembly--contig:-C47-NODE-3649-length-10592-cov-24.559078_pt1 | contig 10592 bp, 7 predicted proteins | sample MGYA00242340_ERZ723887 | MGnify/ENA metagenome assembly ERZ723887 | reverse complement strand
AAGACAGCGGCCTCTCACGCCGTTAACGTGGGTTCGATTCCCGCACGGGTCACCAGGGAGAGCACCATAGCGTAAGCTAGGGTGCTTTTTTTGTATGTCTAAAACCACTCGCTAGGCGAGTGGTTCGATAAAGATTATATCGATGAGTAATGAAACTCAAACGAAGAATTTTGGAATAGTACCAGTGGGGCAATTCCAGACTGGGTTATTGGCGTATCGCCGGTAGTCCTGTATTAAAAGGTTCCATTGCAAACGAAAGACTCGCAGGAGCAGGATATTTTAGTATCCTCAGGCGCTACTACGAGTCCTTGCACTTATGCGGTTGAACCGCCGTGTACCGATCGGTACGCACGGTGGTGTGAGAGGTCGGCGCTTTCGTTAAGAGAGCCTCCTACGCGATTCTTTTAAGTAAAAAAGCAAACAAACAGAACACTTCATTCAAATGCATAAGCGGCTATTTATTTCATACAGAGACAAATAGCGGCACAGAACAGATATAATAAAAGAAGCTATAAAAAGCAGGTATTCACGTGGAGGACGATATCGTTTCTACATGAACACCTGCTTTTTTATTTATTATTTACTAGTGGAATAAATAGTGGGTAGCCAAGTATTCATCACTGACCCAACCATAAATCCCATTGTAATATACAACAACCCAGTCAGGCACATTGCTGCTATAGCCGCATTCCCATACGATGATACCGTAGGGGATATTATCCATTTTTTCATAATTTGTACCGGGACCTTTACGCATAACCAGCCCATGATCAGCAGTGGTGTAGGTACAAAGGCTATCAATTCGGCTAAGCGTTACATCTGGTGCAACGCATCCATCCGGCAGAATAACGTCGGCATTGTTTTCGGTATAATCCTGTACTTGCAGCAAGCCCCAAAGGCCATTCTGTTTTGCCCATACGCAGCCATCGCGCGCGGGGGCTAAATCTTCATATTGCCCAGCGGAAATTATCTCATTGCCGTAAACATCCAGAACCAGCTTTTGTCCGGATTGATTTTTCACAACTACCATGCCGGATAAGTCTGCGTAAGGATATTCAACAGTTTCGTTCATGATGGACAAACTCATCTGCGGTTGATAAATGCAGGGGATTACTAAAGCACCGTTTTGGTCGCAATATCCCCAGTTACCGGCTGCATCCTTTACCGCGATTAAAGATTCACCGGCCATGCAGGCATCCTGGTAGTCGAAATCGGTTAAAATTGTACCGTTTTTATCCGCAACGGCAAAAGGTGCAGAATTGTCAACAAGATAACCGGCATATTCATCATCCCAAATGCCTTGCTGGATGCCAACCAAATCAGGAGCATACACCTGTTCGATGGGCGTGCCACTAAATGTATAGACACCAATAGCAGAACGGTAAATCTGGCTGTCACCTAAAATCCACTGGATGCCATACCCGCCGTGCCCGCCCAGCATGGTTGTAAAAGGCATTTGTTGGGCAACCAGCTCCTGGTTAATCTGTTCTTCCAGGGCATTCAGCTTCTGGTAATCGTATGTATCATCTACCCCAATGGAGAGCTCCTGCTCACCATACAGGTACGGGATGCTTTCTGACAAATCTTCCAGAAAAGCATTACAGTTGGCAGCATTAAACAGGCTCCAGCGTTCGCCCTTGCGCACAGCGTACAGATTTCGGGCAGCGGCGTAACCGGCAGTGTGGGTTTCGCGAGAGAAGAGAGGAATCATCTCGTCAAAATCATATTGCGGCGGTAACTTCCAGTTGGCATTGCTAGTGGATGGTATAGCTGTGGCAATAGCTTCACTGGTCGGGGAAAGAGCAGCGGAGGAAGCAGGTTTATTTTCTGGCGCTGCAGCACAAGCGGTAAGCATTATTGCGGTGATAACACTGGCGGAAAATGAGAATAACTTCCTTTTCATGGCCTTTCACTCCTTGCGTAAATGATTTTTCGGTAAGATGAAGAAGTAATATAAGAAAGTGAATTCATAAACCCTATAATATCTTATTTTATCAAAAATATCTGCTAATGGGAATAGCTAACAATTCTACATGGATAAATTTGGATAGTATGACAAAGATTGCAGAACTGGAGTGAAAGTCCGAATTATGGGATGAGTGATCTGCTATAATAGAGAAAAGCAAAACAGAAGGGAGTTTGATTATGCACCAGGAGAAAAAGATGCTGGCTCATATCAGTGAAGACGGAACCCGCGTCCAAACGGTAGCGGACCATTTGCAGGGAACGGCAGTCCTATGTGGGCAATTTGCAGCAGCCTTTGATGCCCAGCAACAGGGAACTTGGCTTGGATTACTGCATGATATTGGTAAATATAGTACAAAGTTTCAAAAGCGCCTGCAAGGCGGAGAAAAAGTGGATCACTCAACGGCTGGTGCACAGGTGGCTGCCCGATATGGTCAAATCCCACTGGCTTTTGCTATTGCGGGACACCATAGCGGCCTGCCGGATGGAGGAGGCCGAAGCGATACCGCGCAGGATGCGACAATGTTTGGGCGATTGAAAAAGAGCGTTGAACCCTATACCCAATGGACGAAAGAGATTAAACTGCCGTCCATACCGCCCCAGCCGGAAATGATGAAGGAAAATCGTTTTACACAGGCATTTTATACCCGGATGTTGTATTCCTGCCTGGTCGATGCGGACTATCTGGATACGGAAAACTTTATGAGCAGCCCTAAACCGCGCGGACAAGGCCAGACAATGGATGAACTGCTGAAAAGGTTGAACCAATATACCGCAAAATGGAGCAATCCCCAGGGAACCTTGAATCAGCGCCGCAGTTCAATTTTGAGTGCTTGTACAACGGCAGGGCAAACAGGGCGGCGCGGCCTTTATTCCCTGACCGTTCCTACAGGCGGGGGAAAAACGGTAGCGTCATTGGCATTTGCGCTTTCGCTAGCTGTAAAGAACCATATGGACCGGGTTATTTATGTGATCCCTTATACATCCATTATTGACCAGACCGCGGATGTGTTTTCGGAAATATTAGGAGCAGAAAATGTTTTGGAACACCATTCAGGGGTGGACTACTCTGCCAAGGAAGATGATGAGCCGGCAGCCTACCGCAAAGCATTGGCGGCGGAAAACTGGGATGCTCCGGTGGTGGTTACCACATCCGTGCAATTCTTTGAATCACTTTACGGCAACCATGCGTCACAATGCCGTAAATTACATAACATTGCAAATAGCGTGGTCATTTTTGACGAAGCACAAAACCTGCCGGTTCCTTATTTGCGCCCCTGCGTTGCGGCAATCGCGCAGCTGGTACAGCATTACCGCGCAGCAGCGGTGCTTTGCACGGCCACACAACCAGCTTTGCAGCCCTTGTTTGATGAACTGGCGCCTGGGCTGCAGATGACGGAACTTTGCCCACATCCCAAAGAGCAATATCAAGCATTCCGGCGTACAACGCTAAAAATGCGCGGAGAGTTGGAACAAAGCCAGCTTGGCGCAGAACTGGCAGCGCAGGAACAAGTGCTGTGTATTGTAAACCGGAGAAAAACAGCACAGGAATTATACAATAACCTGCCCAAAGAAGGCAGCTACTGCCTGACAACATTGCTATACCCAGCCCATCGCAAACAGTTATTGCAGGAAATCCGGGAACGCTTAAAAGATGGGCTGCCCTGCCGTGTGATATCAACTTCTTTGATCGAAGCGGGTGTTGATGTGGATTTCCCGGCTGTGTACCGCGAGGAAGCAGGTTTGGATTCCATTTTGCAGGCGGCGGGGCGCTGCAATCGAGAGGGAAGACGCCCGGCGGAGCAGAGCTTGGTACAGATTTTCACATTGGAAGGGCAGCATGTACCGCGCATGCTGGAACAGAATGTATCCGCAACGCAAAGCGTCCTGAAAAAATATGCAGATCTGGCATCTCTGGAAGCAATCGAAACATACTTTCTGTTTTACCGTACCTTAAAAGGAGATAAAAGACTGGATGAACAGCAAATTCTGCAAGGGTTCGAGCAGAATATGGAAGGGCGCATTTTCCCCTTTGCAACAGCGGCAGAGAGGTTCCGCTTAATTGAAACACCTGCCGTGACCGTATACATTCCCCAAGGGAAAGGGGAACATTTGCTTGCACGATTGCGTGCAGGAGAGGTAAGCAAAACTTTGTTCCGTCAACTGGGGCAATATGGTGTTTCGGTTTACCCGGATCATCTGAAAACGCTGGAGAATGCCGGGGCGGTTTGCCAAATCAGTGAAGGCATATGGGAATTAACGGACGGAAGCCTTTACGATAACAACACGGGCCTTGCTATGGAAGCTGAAACGGGAGCAGCCTGGTTTGCATAAAGCAAAAGCGGCAGGGAGCCTGCCCTGCCGTTTTTGTGCGATAAAGTAAAATCAACTATTTCTATCCACGGCATAAGCTGCCGACGCAACTTATTATAAAAGAAAACCGAATGAAAAGCAAACAAAAAGTATACATGATAAAAGGATTGACATTTGGTGCCAAGTAGCGTATATTGAAACTATAGCAAAAATGTAAATTAAAAACAACTGAAAATAGAAATGCAAAGGAGTTGATGCAGATGATCCAGCTGGAAGTATGGGGGAATTATGCTTTGCTCTCGAGGCCTGAGCTAAAAGTCGAAAGGGTTTCATATGAAGTTCTCACCCCTTCCGCGGCACGCGGCATAGTAGAAGCAATCTATTACCACCCCGGCTTACGGTGGAAAATCCGGAAAATCTATGTTATGAACCCAATCCGCTTTACCAACATCCGTCGGAACGAAGTAAAAAGCAAAATTCTTTGTTCCGATGTACGCAGCGCGATGCAGGGAACAGGGAAAGAGCTTTACCTTGCCACGCCCCAGCAGATCGTTCAGCGTGCAGCCATGGTGCTGCAGGACGTTCATTATGTGATTGAGGCAGAATTTGAGATGACTGACCGTGCGGCACCGAGCGACAATCCGGGAAAGTTCCAGGATATTGTTACCCGGCGCATGTCTAGGGGTCAGTGTTTTCATACTCCCTATCTTGGGTGCCGTGAATTTCCTGCCGCATTCCGCGCATGGCCCGGCGGGCCAATCCCGACCATTGAGGAAACACGGGATTTGGGATTCATGCTATTTGACTTTAACTACACTGACCCGCAGAACATAACCCCGATGTATTTCCATGCAAAATTGGAACATGGTGTGTTGAATGTGGCAGACTGCGAGGTGTACCGATGATTTTACAGGCTTTGGTACAATACTATGAAGATTTGCTGGCCAATGGCAAAATCACGCGCCCCGGTTGGACAAGCGCAAAAGTCAGTTGGGCTTTGGAACTGGATGAAAACGGCCAACTGATGGCATTGCACCCCTTGCAGCAAGAGGAAAAGCGCGGTAAAAAAACAGTGCTTGCTCCATGTCAGCTGCAAGTTCCGGAACAGGTTAAACGCTCTAGTGGTGTGGCAGCCAATTTTTTGTGTGATAACAGTGCTTACATGCTCGGTATTGACGGAAAAGGCAAACCGGAGCGTGCAATGCAGTGCTTTGCCGCTGCAAAGGAGCTGCATCTTGCCATTTTACAAAATGTTCCCGGTCAGGCGGCACAGGCAGTGCGGAACTTTTTTATAAACTGGGACCCCAAGGCGGCGGAGCAGAATCTAGCGCTGGAACAAAGTCTCAAGGAACTTTACAAGGGTGGCAATCTGGTATTTCTGATTCGGGAAAACTATGTTCAGGACGATCCGGAAATACAGGAAGCTTGGCAGCGGCAGTGTGATAAGAACACGGATGCACCGGAAATCCGATGCCTGGTTACAGGGCAAAAGGCACCGCTTGCCCGCCTGCACCCGGCGATTAAAGGCGTGACCGGGGCACAGCCTTCCGGCGCATCGATTGTTTCTTTTAATGCGGACGCTTTTTGCTCATACGGACATGAACAGGGGGGCAATGCGCCGGTTGGCAGTTATGCGGCCTTTGCCTATGCACAGGCATTAAACTATCTGCTGGCAGACAGGGAACATGTTCAGCGCGTGGGCGATACCACCATTGTCTGCTGGGCAGCAGGCGGTGAGACCGCCTACCAGCAGGTAGCAATGGATGCATTGTTTGCCATGGATGCGCCTGTCAGCGAAAGCGATGTGCGAAATGCAGTGGACAAGCTGGTCCATGGACAGAGTGTAGAGTGGCAGAACGTGACACTTGACCCAAAAAATCACTTTTATGTGCTTGGCTTGGCCCCTAATGCGGCGCGCCTCTCGGTTCGCTTTTTCTGGCAGGATACATTTCAAACGCTGCTTGATAATGTGCAGAAGCATTATGACCGCTTAGAGATTGTGCGCCCCGCTTATGATAAATTCCCGCGGCTGGGGGTGTATTGGCTGCTGCAGGAAACTGTCAACACCAATTCCCGCAGCCCATCGGCAGCACCGCAGCTGGCAGGCGATGTCTTGCGTGCAATCCTGAATAATACAAGGTACCCGGCAACCCTGCTGGATGGCGTTATGATGCGTATCCGCGCAGAGCAAAAAGTAACACGCGGCCGTGCCGCTATTATAAAAGCATACTACCTGCGTAATGAAGATCCCCGTTGCCCAAAGGAGGTATTAACTGTGGGAAATAACAAGGAAACAAATTATCAACCGTATGTTATGGGTCAGCTTTTTGCTGTGCTGGAAGCAATCCAGATGGCGGTAAACCCGGATATCAATACAACCATCAAGGACAGGTATTTTAATGCAGCGGCTTCCACGCCGGCCACTGTGTTCCCAACAATTCTGATGCTGGCGCAAAAGCATATGCAAAAAATGAGCAAGCCACAAAAGATTTATTACGATAAGCAGATCGCAGCCTTGGCAGGCGGCAAATTAGAAGGAAGCTTCCCAGCACGGCTGACTCTGCCGGAACAGGGCTCTTTTATTCTCGGCTATTATCATCAAACACAGGAACGCTATACAAAGAAAGTGGAGGAATAACAATGACACAGGCAATCAAAAACCGGTATGATTTTGTAATTCTGTTTGACGTTGAAAACGGAAATCCGAACGGCGACCCGGATGCAGGCAACATGCCGCGCGTTGACCCGGAAACGGGATATGGCATTGTTACAGATGTCTGCTTAAAGCGTAAGATTCGCAACTATGTCGAAGTGGCCAAAGAAGATGAAGCGGGATACCAGATTTACATTAAAGATCAGGTTCCCCTGAACCGCAGCGATAAAAAAGCACTCGAATACTTGGGCATTGATGCTGATGCCAAGGATGCCCTGAAAGTCGCCAAGAAAGATGACCCGGAGTTGGACCGTAAAATCCGGGACTTTATGTGCCAGAACTTTTATGATATCCGTACCTTTGGCGCCGTTATGACAACCTTTGTAAAAGGCGCACTGAACTGTGGGCAGGTGCGTGGCCCGGTTCAGTTGAGCTTTGCACGCTCGGTGGATCCTGTTCTCCCGCAGGAAGTGACCATTACCCGTATTGCCATTACGACCGAAGCGGATGCAGAGCGAAAAGGCACTGAGATGGGCCGCAAGTATGTGATACCGTATGGTTTGTACCGTGCAGAGGGTTATGTTTCGGCCAACCTTGCCCGCAAAACTACAGGATTCTCAGAGGATGACCTGCAGCTGCTGTGGCAGGCAATCCTGAATATGTTTGAAAATGACCACAGTGCAGCCCGCGGCAAAATGGCAGTTCGGGAACTGATCGTGTTCAAGCATGATTCGGAACTGGGCAATGCGCCATCTTATAAACTTTTTGACGCAGTTCATGTCACACACGCAGAGAAAATCACTTTCCCGCGCAGCTACCATGACTATGTGGTGACCGTGGATGAAAATCTTCCGGCAGGGGTAACGTGTGAGAGGTTGTCGTAATGGTTTCCCCAGATGATTACCTGCTGATGTCCGGTATCCAGCATTTCAGCTTTTGCCGCCGTCAGTGGGCGCTCATACACCTGGAACAACAATGGTCCGAAAACCAACGCACCGCCGAAGGACGCCTGCAACATACCCGCTGCCATGATGTTACCCTGACGGAAAAACGCGGCGATTTGCTGATCGCCCGCGGTATGAGGGTCGTCAGCCACCGCTTAAAACTGACCGGCGACTGCGATGTGGTAGAGTTTCACAAGAATCCAAACGGCGTGTCATTGCAGGGCCGCCGCGGCCTGTGGCAGCCCATGCCCGTGGAATATAAGCATGGCCGCAGCAAGGTAAACGATGCCGACCGTTTGCAGCTCTGCGCACAGGCCATGGCGCTGGAAGAAATGCTGGTGTGCGAAGTGCCGGAAGGGGAAATCTTTTATGAAGAAACCCGGCAGCGGGAACAAGTTTCCCTGACACCGGAACTGCGCAGCACCGCGCAGACCATGGCGGATGAGATGAACCGCCTGTTTGCGCGCGGCTATACCCCAAAAAGCAAACCCGGCAAGCATTGCAATGCCTGCTCACTGAAAGAGCTTTGCCTGCCGGCGCTGTATCAGCAGGCAGACCCGGCGGCGTATCTGCGGGAGCATATTGAGGAGGGCGTGCCATGAGAAGGCTGCTCAACACCCTGTTTGTCATCAATGAGGACGCTTACCTGACATTGGATGGCGAAAACCTTGTTGTTACCCGCAATAAGCAGGAAACCCACCGCTATGCCCTGCATACGCTGGAAGGCATCGTCTGCTTTACTTACGCAGGTGCCAGCCCCGCTTTGATGGGAGCTTGTGCCCGGCGGGGCATTGACCTTTGCTTTTTTGACCCGTATGGCAGATTTCAGGCCCGCACCGTGGGGGAAGAACGCGGCAATGTGCTGCTGCGTCAGGCGCAGTACCGCGTGTCGGATGACCCGGCCCAGAGCTGTCGCTATGCCCGGAGCTTTATCCTTGGTAAAGTGTATAACGCACGCTGGGTGCTGGAACGCGCAACCCGCGATCATCCCCAGCGTGTCCCGGTCGAAAAACTGAAACGCACCTCCACCCAGCTGGCCGCCGCGCTGCCGCTGATACAGACCAGCGATGATCCGGAACAGCTGCGCGGCCTGGAAGGCGAGGCAGCCCAGCGCTACTTTGACTGCCTGAATGACCTGATTCTGCAGCAAAAGCAGGATTTTGTGTTTGAGGGCCGCAGCCGCCGTCCACCGCTGGACAGTGTGAATGCGCTGCTTTCGTTTGCCTACAGCATGCTGGCGCGGGAGTGTGCATCCGCCTTGACCGCTGTGGGCCTGGACCCTTATGTTGGCTTTATGCACCGCCCGCGCCCCGGCCGCAAAAGTCTGGCACTTGACCTGATGGAAGAACTGCGGGCGGTTTATGCAGACCGGCTGGTCATCAGCTGCATCAATCAAAAGATCATCACGGCAAAACACCTGCAAAAGCAGGAAAATGGTGCCGTACTGCTGACGGATGATGGCCGCAAAGCTTTCCTGACCGCATGGCAGAACAAAAAGAAGGAAGAGATCACCCATCCGTTTTTGAAAGAAAAACTGCCCTGGGGGCTGGTGCCCTATGTTCAGGCGCTTTTGCTGGCCCGTGCTCTGCGCGGCGACCTGGAAGTGTACCCACCGTTTTTCTGGAAGTGAGGTGCCGTTATGTTGGTGCTTGTAACCTATGATGTCAACACCGAAACAGCCGCCGGTCGTCGCAGGCTGCGCAAAGTAGCAAAAGTCTGTGTAGACTACGGCCAGCGGGTGCAAAACTCCGTATTTGAGTGCCTGCTGGATGCCGCGCAATACACGATGTTCAAAGCAAAATTGACCGAACTGATCGATTCGGAATCGGACAGCCTGCGCTTTTATCAACTGGGAAACCATTACAAAAGCAAAGTCGAGCATGTGGGTCTGCACCCGGATTTTGATCAGGATGGAATCTTGTTTGCTTAGTGCGAGGGGAAGGCAATCATAAAATTCCCGGTTCCTTCGCACCAGAAAATATGGAAAAAACAGGGGCAGAAAGGGTAAAATACAGCCTTGCCTGTCAGCATGAAGATGCAATCCCCATAAAATTTGTTTCATATGCGCAAAAGTGCCCCACTGTTTTGTGCACTTTTGCTGTCGCTCTCCGCAAGGAGAGCGTGGATAGAAATATATTTGCCTGTTATACTATAGACAATGAAAGAAGGTCGCTCTCCGCAAGGAGAGCGTGGATAGAAATCAAAGTCCGGTATCCCTGGACCCCGCTGACATCCGTCGCTCTCCGCAAGGAGAGCGTGGATAGAAATGGAGGAGATCAGCAGCAACTTAACCAAAGCGCTGGTCGCTCTCCGCAAGGAGAGCGTGGATAGAAATGGAGTATACGTTATACTGTCCACCGTTCGGCGAGGTCGCTCTCCGCAAGGAGAGCGTGGATAGAAATCGGGTTTCATCATGGTGGATGACCCTGACCTTGCAGTCGCTCTCCGCAAGGAGAGCGTGGATAGAAATTTGGGGTAACTATATTGTTGTCAAAATGAGCGATGTCGCTCTCCGCAAGGAGAGCGTGGATAGAAATGTCTTGGGCCTTGGTGGTACCGTCATTGGTAGTTGGTCGCTCTCCGCAAGGAGAGCGTGGATAGAAATCGTATCGAAAAGCGCTTTGATGGTTTTTAACGCGGTCGCTCTCCGCAAGTAGAGCGTGGATAGAAATTCACAATCTGCATTTGCAAAAAGCATGAAAAAATGTCGCTCTCCG
>ENA-UOJG01003634-UOJG01003634.1-human-gut-metagenome-genome-assembly--contig:-C47-NODE-3634-length-10642-cov-5.224521_pt1 | contig 10642 bp, 9 predicted proteins | sample MGYA00242340_ERZ723887 | MGnify/ENA metagenome assembly ERZ723887 | reverse complement strand
CCCCCTCGAGCTCCCCCTGCGTAAATGAACCGCTGACCCCATAGAGAGGGTTTATTGACAAGCTGTGATAGGGCCGCCGAAAGGCGGCCCTATCTTTATGCCATGCCTCAAACAACACACCGCTTGGCAAAACGTGCGTAGGGGCGGACGACTCTGTCCGCCCTTCTCTCACTCAAACAAGCCCGCCTGGCCGGGGACCTCCGCGTGGCCGATGCGGCGGAGCTGCTGGGCGTTCTCCGCGGTCAGGGCGTCGGTGATGGCCATTTTGCGGATGATGTTCCGCACGGTGGCATCCAGCGCCGTACCCTCCCGGTAGTCGGCGGGGAAGATGAAGTCCACCCGGCCCTTGGCCAGCAGGTCCTCCACGCCGGCACGGTTGGCGGCCTGGTACACGGCGATGGCCTGGCCGCCGTAGGCCCGCATCATCTTCATGCAGGGCACATCGGAAAGGCCGTCGCCCACGTAGATCATGTTGGTGAAGGGGATGCGCTTGCTGTCATCGGGCATAGAGTCGTTCAGCGTCCTGTCGTCGGCCACGTCCAGCACGCCCTTGTTGATGCGGTAGACGAACTGGGTCTTGTTGGTGAAATTCACATCCAACTTGGGCCAGCGGGCCTCGCCGCCGCGGTAGTAGAACTCGCAGGCGTAGATCTGCTTGAACTCGTGGGCGATGCCGCTGCCCTCGATGATCTCCTTCAGGCCGGAGGACAGCACGTAGTGCTCGATCTCCACGCCCAGGGACGCGCCGAAGTCGTTGATGCGGCTGAACCACTCCCGCACGCCGGGGAACAGCTCCATGGGCTGGCCGCAGCGCACCAGAAAGTCACGGGTCAGGGGGATGCCCTGGGCGCGGCACTCGGCGATCATGGTATACATATAGGCCAGCAGGCCGTCCATGCGGTTTTCCCGGCCAAAGGTGTTGGCCTTGTGCCAAAACTCCTTGGGCGTGTAGCCCAGGGCCGGGATAAAGGCGTAGTCCTCCATGTCGGTGGTGCAGAGGGTCTTGTCAAAGTCGTACAGCAGGGCGATGATGGGCTTGCTCATAGCGGTTCTCCTTCGGTGAAAAAAGGCGGCCTGGGCCGCCTTTTTTATGTTCTCACTTATTGTCGCCGTAGTTGCGGCCAAACTTCAGCTCGTCCAGGCTCAGCTTGAAGTCACTGGGGATGGCAGAGCCGTCGATGGGCGGCAGCTTGATGGTGGGGTCATCGGTGACGGCGGGCTTGGCCTCCTCGGGCTTGGGGTCGGTGTAGTGGCTGAGGATGTCCTGCTCGATGGCGGAGACCACGTCGTCCTTGGGCTGCTCCTCCGCCGTCTGAGCGGGCTGCTCCGGCGCGGCCAGCTCCAGCTCCGGCAGGGACTGCAAAAAGTCGGTCTGCGCCTGGCACAGCTCCTGGCTGCGGCGGATGAACTCCGCCGTTTTCTGCTGGGCCATGGCCAGCTTACGCTCCTCGGCCTGGCGCTCCGCGTCCAGGCGGTGGATCTCCTCCTGCGCCTCCACGCGGGCCTTGGCCAGGATCTCCTCCTTCTCGGACTGGGCCTCCTGCACCAGCTTGGAGGCCATCTTCTGCGCCGTCAGCAGCGCCTGACGCATGGCCTCCTCGGTGGAGCGGTATTCCTCCACCTTCTCCGCCAGCACCTTCAGCTTGGCCTTCAGGGTGACGTTCTCCTTGAAGATGGCGGTGTAATCCTCGGTCAGCGCGTCCAGAAACTCGTCCACGGACGACATACTGTAACCGCCGCTGCCGAAGGACGCCTTGGGGAATACTTTTTCGGAAACTTCCTGGGGTGTAAACATGATGATCCCTCCGTCTTTGTTCTGTCTATATCGCTTACAGGTACAGGCCGCTGTTCTCCAGCTCGTCGATCAGGTCGCCCATGATGTCCACGGAGTAGGGCGTGATGATATACGTGTTGGCGGCCACCTTCTTGATCTTGCCCTCGCCGGCGTAGGCCACGCCGGACAGGAAGTCGATGAGGCGGCGAGCCACATCCTTGTTGGTGGACTCCAGGTTCAGCACCACGGTGCGCTTTTCCTTCAGGTGGTCGGCGATCTCGGAGGCGTTCTCGAACCGCTCCGGCTTCACCAGCACCACCTTCAGCTGGGTGGTGGCGTGGATGTTCACCACCTTGTTGTGGCGGTCATCGCTGCGGCGGTCGTCGGACCGGCGCTCCTCGCTGCGGCGCTCCTGACGGTCCTCGAACAGAGAGCGGGAGTCGCTTTTCGGTTCTTCAAAATCGTCCTCGTAATCGTAATCCTCGTCATCGTAGGGATGAATGATCTTCTTCAGCTCGTCCATGAAGCCCATCAGCAATACCTCCCGCGTTTATTTTGCATAATTTCTTGCGCCGAAAATAGCCGTGCCCACCCGCACCATGTTGCTGCCGCAGCGGATGGCATCGGCAAAGTCGCCGCTCATGCCCATAGAAATGTACTCCCATTTATTATCGTACATTTTCTCGTTTATGTCAACATATAGTGCGTGTACTTTTTGGAAATATACCATATTTTCCTCCCGGCTGGCATCGGCAGGGGGAATGGTCATCAGCCCGCGGACGCGGACGTGGGGCAGCGTCCTTGCCAGCGCCGCCGCATCGGCCAGCGCCGCCGGGGCGAAGCCGCTCTTGGCCGCCTCGCCGCCGATGTTCACCTCCAGCAGTATATCCTGCACAAGGCCCAGCTTCTCCGCCTGCCGGTCGATCTCCCGCAGCAGCTCCTCCGAGCCAACGGACTGGATGAGGGCCGCCTTGCCCACCACCTGCTTGACCTTGTTGCGCTGGAGATGGCCGATGAAGTGCAGCGGCGCGCCGTCATAGGCGTTCTGCGCCAGCTTGGCGGTCATCTCCTGCACCCGGTTCTCGCCCAGCACGTCGATGCCGGCGGCGATGGCCTCCTGACAGGTCTCCGCATCGTTCATCTTGCTGGCACCCACCAGGGTGATGTCCGCGCCGGTGCGGCCCGTCTCCCGTGCGGCCTGGTCGATCTCCCGCCGGATGCGCTCGATATTCTCCCGAATAGACATAGCTGTAAGCCTCCTTATCTCTATATCACCGAATGACTTTCCCGTCGAACAGCTCGCCGGCGGTGGCGATGACCTCGTCCCCCACCCGGAGCGTCCGGGTGTCGGACGCGCCCTCGGCGGGCTTGACCAGGGCGTAGTTCTCCCCCTGGTACAGCAGTTCCACCGGGCGGAAGGACGCATTCTCGCCGTCCACGCAGTACACGCCGGTAACGCCCGTCTCGCTGACGCGGAGGGCGTTGGACGGCACGCGCAGCCCCTCGTAGGTGTGCAGCACCACGTCCGCCGCCTGATGGCGCAGCAGCGTGGTCTGCGCCAAATATTTCCGGCAGGACAGCACCACGGCGGCCTGGCCGTTCTCCTCCGCCGACACGTGCTCCACCCGCATACGGATGGTCTGCTCGAAGCCCTTGGCCAGCCGCAGGTTCACGCTGCCCATGGTCTTGATGGTTCGGGCCTGGTCATAGGGCAGGCTCACGGCGTAGTACCACGTGTCGCCGTAAATGAGCTTGCCCATGCTGCCGTGGTCGGCGGTGGGCCGGACGGCGGACAGCCTGGAGGGGGTCAGCCCCTCCAGCAGCGCCGGGGTCAGCACCGTTTCGTAGCCGTCGCACACGGCGGAATATGTACCGGCGGACTTGGCCGTGACGTGTACCGCGCCGGACAGGGAGCTTTTCAGCTGCGCCAGCTCGCTCTCCACGGACTTGACCTGGCTCTGGATCTCCTCCTGACTGGTGTAGGCGTGGTCGCGCTTCAGCACGGCAGCCTTCAGGGCCGCCAGGTCGCTGTCGGCGGCGGCATAATCCCCGGCGGACAGCGTCTGCCGCTGGGTCAGGATGTCGCGGGTGATGGAGGTGTCCAGCTTCAGCGCCGCGTCCGGGTCAAGATAGGACGTGAGGGCAAACTCCAGCTGCTGGAGCTGCAGCTCCAGCGTCTCGATGCGGCTGACGGTCTGGAGGGCGCTGGCGTCGGCGTAGACGGTGGCCACCGTCTGTCCCGCGCCCACCTTCTGCCCCTCCTGCAGCGCGTGGCTCACCGTGCCGCTCTGCTCGGGCAGCGCCTCCTCGTCCCGGACCAGCCAGCCGTCCAGCGACACCACGTCCTCCGCCTGGCTCTCGTAGACCAGTGTGGTGGTCAGCGGGTCGGAGAAGTAGTTGTAGACCTGTATGGCGAAATACAGCAGCACCGCCGCCAGCACCACGATGGGCAGCACGCGGAGGCCCTGAGACGTGGCCTTTATGTTGTTGTTCTGTTGGGGCTCTTTGTTCATGGCAGTTTCCTTTGCGGGGAGGGCGTTACTCCTCCCGCAGCTCGATGCTCCTCAAGGGCGCGATGGTGGAGATGGCGTGCTTGTAGATGACCTGCTGCCTCCCCTCCGAGTCCAGCACCACCACGAAGCAGTCAAAGCCGGTGATGACACCGCGAAGCTGGAAGCCGTTCACCAAAAACAGGGTGACGGGTATGTTCTCCTTGCGCGCACGGGTGAGGAAGATCTCCTGAAGGTTGTTTGTCTTTTGCATAGTCGTCCGCTCCTTTTATGTCTGTGTGCGGACGAGGGGCTCGTCCTCCGTCCGCCGTACTCAGCATACGCCGGAGGACGTGAGGAATTTTGTCGCATTTTGGAGGCCGGAGGGAAAATCCGGCACTTTGTCCCATAATATCCAATGGATGGCCTCGTTGCGGCGCAGCCACGTGAGCTGGCGCTTGGCGTACTGCCGGGAGCGGAGCTTCACCTCCGCCACGGCCTCGGCCTCGGTCATCCGCCCGTCGGCCACCGCCAAAAACTGCTTGTAGCCGATGGCCTGCCAGGCGGTGGCGGTGCGGGGCAGGCCGCTTTGCAGCAGCGATCGCACCTCGTCCAGCAGCCCACGGGCCACCATGTCGTCCACCCGGCAGTCGATGCGGTCGCGGAGGTCCTGACGGTCCTTGAAGCTCAGGCCGATGAACACCCCCTCGTACCGGGGCGGCTGGGCCTGTGTGCGGCGGTCGTGCAGGGTGATGGTCTCCCCCGTCGCCTGATAGACCTCCAGCGCCCGCAGGATGCGCTTTTCGTCCCGCAGGTGCAGCCGTGCGGCGCTGTCCGGGTCTACCCGGCGCAGCTCCTCCAGCAGCGTCTCCGCGCCCTCCCGGCGCAGCCGCTCCTGTAAATGGCGGCGCAGCGGCGTGTCCTGGCTTCCGGCGGCGAAGTCCGTGCCCCGCAGCAGCGCGTCCAGATACAGCCCCGTGCCGCCCACCAAAACGGGCCGCTTGCCTCGGCGCAGGATGTCCTGCACGCACGCGTCCGCGGCCTGGGTGAACCGGGCCACGGACCAGTTCTCCACCGGGTCGGCCACGCCGATCATGTGGTGGGGCACGCCCTCCGTCTCCTCCGGGGTGGGTGCTGCCGTGCCGACGGCCATGCCCCGGTAGATCTGCATGGAGTCCACGGACACCACCTCGCCGTCAAAGCGCTGTGCCAGGGCCACGCCCATTTTCGTTTTGCCGCTGGCCGTAGGGCCGACGACGCAGATGACTTTTTCCGTTGCGGCCACCTCCCTGCGGGCGTTACGCCCGCTTGAACATTTTTTCCAGCTCGTAGCGGGTCAGCTTCGCCGCCACCGGGCGGCCATGGGGGCAGTAGCGTATCTCGCCGCTCTGCACGCGGCGCACCAGCGCCGCCAGCTCCGTCACATCGCTGGTCATGCCCGCCTTGATGGCGCTCTTGCAGGCGATGGTGTGGAGCAGGTCGTCCCGGAGGCCCTCCGGGTCGGCCCGCTGCAAAAGCAGCTTCTGCGCCAGCTCCTCCAGCGTGCTGGCGGCCTCCGCCGCCGGCACGTCGTCCGGCAGCGCCCGCACCAGCACCGTGCCGCCGCCGAAGTCCTCACACTGGAAGCCGCAGCGCTCCAGCAGCGGCAGGTTGTCCAGCACGGCGCTGTACGCTTCGCCGTCCAGATTCACGGCGGCGGGAGTCAGCAGCTGCTGGGCCATGGGCGGGACGGGGCTGGCCTTCAGCGCGTCGAAGCGGACGCGCTCGTGGGCGGCGTGCTTGTCGATAAGCCACACCGCGCCGTCGCCGTCCTCGCAGATAATATAGGTCTTCAGCACCTCCCCGGCGATGCGCCAGGGCGCTTCCTCCCGCGCCGGTGCGTCCGGCAGCTGGATGGTCTGCTGCGCCGGTTCGGGTTCGGGTTCAGACGCAGGAACAGGCTCAGGCACTGCCGCCGGGGCAGGCGGGGTGATATGATACACCGTGCCGGGCCGCGAGGCGGGCGCGGTGAAGGGCTTATCCGCCTCAGGGGCAACGTCCCGCACCTCCAGCACCGGCGCGGCGGGCGCAGGGGCGGAGACGGGCGCATACGTCCGCGCCGGGGCAGAGCCGACGGCCCGTCCCTCCGGGACGGCCACCGCGCTTTTCGGCGCAGGGGCATCGGGCCGGGCGCGGAACTCGGCGGCGGTCATGGTTTGGAAGAAGGGCTTCTCCGCCGGCTTGGGCGGCCTGCCCTCCTCGTCCAGCGCAGAGGTGACGGTGTGGTACACCGCATCGAACACCGTTTTGTCCGACACGAACTTCACCACGGTCTTGGCCGGGTGGACGTTCACGTCCACCGCCTCCGGCGGCAGGGTGATGTGCAGCACGCAGCCGGGGAACTTGCCCTTCAGCAGCCGGTTGCGGTAGCCCTCCTCCACGGCGGCGGTGAGGAGCTGGCTCTTCACCAGCCGCCCGTTGACGAAGAACAGCTGCCGCGCCCGCGTGCCGTGGCCCGCCAGGGGCTTGGTCACGAAGCCGCTGACGCGCACATCGCCGTTGCTGCCGGACACCGGCAGCAGCGACAGCGCGAAATCCCGGCCCAGCGCGGCGTAGACGGCGGGCAGCAGCTCGCCGTTTCCCGGCGTGTGCAGCACCTCCTGTCCGTCCCGCAGCAGCTTGAAGGACACGTCCGGGTGGCTCAGTGCCAGCTGTGTGACCACGGCGGAGGCCGCGCCGCCCTCGGCGCTGTCCTTCTTCATGAATTTCATCCGGGCGGGGGTGTTGTAAAACAGGTCGCGGACGCAGATGGTCGTGCCCACCGGGCAGCCCGCCGCCGTCACCTCGCCGGGCACGCCGCCCTCCAGGTGCAGCCGTGCGCCCGCCTCGGCAGACGGCTCGCGGGAGAACACGTCCAGCCGGGACACGGCGGCGATGGCGGCCAGCGCCTCGCCCCGGAAGCCCAGCGTGTGGATGGCGGCCAGGTCGGAGGCGGTACGCAGCTTGCTGGTGGCGTGGCGCAGGAAGGCGGTGGGCAGCTGCTCCGCCGCCATGCCGCAGCCGTTGTCGGTGACGCGCAGATACGTCAGCCCGCCCTTTTCCAGCTCCACGGACACGGCGGATGCACCGGCGTCCAGCGCGTTCTCCAGCAGCTCCTTGCACACGCTGGCAGGGCGCTCTACCACCTCACCGGCGGCGATGAGGTCGGCGATATGGGCGGGCAGTTGTTGAATTTGGGGCATAAAAGCGCCTCCCTCTTTTGATCAATGTTATAGACCGGGTCTCCTGTCATTGTCTGTCATTGCGAGACCAGTTCTCAAACTGGTCGTGGCAATCCGTCCTCTTCACATCTTGAAAAACGGATTCCCACGCCAGTGACATCGGTCACTGACTCGGAATGACAGGTTTCTCGCTTGGCATCATCCCAGCTTGCTTTTCAGCTCGTACAGCAGGTTCAGCGCCTCCAGCGGGCTGAGCGCGTCCACCTGGGTGCGGCGTATCACGGCGGCCACGTCGGCCTCCGCCATGTCGCTGAGGGACACCTGCTCGTCCGCGGACGCCGGGGCGGCGGGACGGCCCGCCTCGCTCTCCAGCTCCCGGAGGATCTCCCGGGCGCGGGACAGCACGCTGTCCGGCAGTCCGGCCAGCTTGGCCACCTCAATGCCGTAGCTGCGATCCGCGCCGCCGGGAACGATCTTCCGCAGGAAGATGATCTCCTCGCCCCGTGCGTGGACGGCGATGTTGTAGTTGCGGACGGTGGGCAGCGTCTGCTCCAGCGCCGTCAGCTCGTGGTAATGGGTGGCGAACAGCGTCTTGGCCTTCAGCTTTTGGGCGCAGTACTCCAGCACCGCACGGGCGATGGACATCCCGTCGAAGGTGGACGTGCCACGGCCTATCTCGTCCAGAATGAGCAAGCTGTTCTTCGTGGCGCAGCGCAGCAGCTCCGACACCTCCGTCATCTCCACCATGAACGTGGACTGTCCGGCGGACAGGTCGTCGCTGGCGCCGATGCGGGTAAAGATACGGTCCACCACGCCGATGTGGGCGCTCTGTGCCGGGACGAACGACCCGATCTGCGCCATGAGCACGATCAGCGCCACCTGGCGCATATACGTGGACTTACCGGCCATGTTCGGGCCGGTGATGATGCTCACCCGGTCGTCCTTCGCACCCATGTGGGTGTCGTTGGGGACGAAGAACGCATCGCCCCGCATTTTCTCCACCACCGGGTGACGGCCATCGTGAATTTGGATCACGCCGCTCTCGTCCACGGTGGGGCGGCAGTAGTTGTGCTGGGCCGCCGTCTCCGCCAGGGCGCACAGCGTGTCCAGCTGGGCGATGAGGGACGCCGCCAGCTGCACCCGCGCCACCTGGGCGGCGATGTCGGTACGCAAAGCGGTGAACAGGTCGTATTCCAGCGCCGCGTCCCGGTCGGAGGCGGTGAGCACCTCGTGCTCCAGGTCCTTCAGCTCCTGGGTGATGAACCGCTCGCCGTTGACCAGCGTCTGCTTGCGGATATAGTCCTCCGGCACTTGGTCGCGGAAGGAGTTGGACACCTCGATATAGTACCCGAACACCTTGTTGTAGCCCACCCGCAGGGTGCGGATACCGGTCTTTTCCTTTTCACGGGCCTCCAGCTCGGCGATGAAGCCCTTGCCGCCGGACAGGATGCCCCGCAGACGGTCCACCTCCGGGTCGAAGCCCCCTCGGATCATGCCGCCCTCCCGAACGGAGAACGGCGGCTCGTCCACCAGCGTCCGGGCGATGCGCTCCGCCAGGTCGTCCAGCGTCTCCAGCTTGTCGTTCAGCTGGGCCAGCGGCCCGGAGGGGAACGCGGCCAGCTGGGCCTTCACCGCCGGTAATTTCTCCAGCGAGCCGCGCAGGGACACCAGCTCCCGCCCGCCGGCTGTGCCGAAGGAAATGCGGCCCATGAGCCGCTCCATGTCGCCGATGCCGCTGAGGGCCAGCCGCAGCTCCTGCCGGGCCATGTCGTTGTCCACCAGCGCCCCCACGGCATTGAGCCGCCGGTCGATGGCCGCCGGGTTCAGAAGCGGCTGCTGCAGCCACGAGCGCAGATTCCGCGCCCCCATGGGCGTTTTCGTCTTATCCAGTACCCACAGCAGACTGCCCCGCTTCTCCTTGGAGCGCAGCGTCTCCGTCAGCTCCAGGTTGCGCCGGGCGGTCACGTCCAGCTCCATATACGCGCCGGTGCGGTAGCACTCCAGCTCGTCCAAATGGGTCAGGTCGGTCTTCTGCGTCTCATAGAGGTAGCTCAGCAGCCCGCCCAGCGCCAGCAGCGCCGCCGGGTCGTTCCGGGGCAGACGGGCCAGCGCTTCGTCGCCGAATTGGGCGCGGGTCTGCTTTTCGGCGGCATCGGCGTTGAACCGGGCCGCCGCCAAACGCTCCCGGTGGCAGGGAAACCGCTCCGTCAGCGCGGTGGTCAGGTCGGGGTCGTTGAAGGCCGCGTCGTTGAGCACCACCTCGGCGGGGGCAAAGCGCCCCAGCTCGTTGACCAGTCCCCGCACCCGGTCAGCGCCGGTAAAGTACGTCACCTGCGCCCGCCCCGTGGAGATGTCGCAGGCCGCCAGCCCCGCGCCGGTATCGCTGAGATACACGCCGCACAGATAGTTGCTGCGCCCCGCGTCCAAACAGGCATCGTCCAGCACCGTGCCGGGGGTGACGGTACGGATCACGTCCCGCTTCACCAGCCCCTTGGCCGCGGCGGGGTCCTCCGTCTGCTCGCAGATGGACACCTTGTACCCCTTGGCGATGAGCCGGGCGATGTAGCTGTCGGCGGAGTGATAGGGCACGCCGCACATGGGCATCCGATCCTCATCGGCCTTGTCCTTGCCCCTGTCCCGGGTGGTCAGCGCCAGATCCAGCTCCTTGGAGGCGGTGCGTGCGTCAGGGCCGAACATCTCGTAGAAATCGCCCAGGCGGAAAAACAGCAGGGAATCCGGGTTCTGCTGCTTGATGTCCATATACTGCCGCATCATGGGGGTCAGCTCGGCCATAAACGTCCTCCTTTATACCAGCTCGCCGAACAGCGCCCAGGTGTTGCTGTCGGTGATCTTCACATCGTGATACGCGCCGATGGCGGACTTGTCGCCCACCAGGTGCACCAGCCGCCCTCCGGCGGTGCGGGCCGTCAGCGGCCAGCGGGCGTCGTCGCTCTCGCCGTCCACCAGGCAGCGCAGCGTGCGGCCCACGTAGGCCGCGTGCAGCTCCTCGGAGATGCGGTTCTGCGTGTCGCACAGCCGGTCGAACCACTTCTGCTTCTCCTCGCGGGACACGGGGTCGTCCATCCTCGCCGCCGGCGTACCGGGCCGGGGAGAGAAGATGAACGTGAACAGCGCGTCGAACCGCACCTGCTCCACCAGCGCCACCGTCTCCATGGCCT
>ENA-UOJG01003619-UOJG01003619.1-human-gut-metagenome-genome-assembly--contig:-C47-NODE-3619-length-10683-cov-9.894900_pt1 | contig 10683 bp, 10 predicted proteins | sample MGYA00242340_ERZ723887 | MGnify/ENA metagenome assembly ERZ723887 | reverse complement strand
ACCAAAAACCCTACGCCCTTTTGTGACAACAATCCTCCTGTTTTTTCCTTGCATTTTCATATACGGTGATGTATAATGAACCCGTAACCAAAAGAAAGGGGGCTACAAACACCATGAAGTCTGTGAATATCAAGCTGAGCTTGGCTGAGAACGTGAAGGCGTTCGTAAACATCGTCAACCGCTACCCCTATGATGTGGATCTGCGTGCAGGCCGCCATGTGGTGGATGCAAAGTCCATCCTGGGCATCTTCAGCCTGGATTTGAGCAAGCCCATCACCATGGAGATCTATACCGACTCCTGCGACGATCTCCTGGACGATATCAAGCCCTTCGTGGCCTGATTGCCGCCTGCCGTGGGCAGGCTTTCCTCACCATGCAACGTATGCCCTTGTGGCATTCAAATGGGCAAAGCAACCGCTTTGCCCATTCTTTTGATTCGATTCATTTTTCTTTTTGGAGGACGCAATGCCGCTTCAATCTCCCAAACGCAAGGTTACGGACGCGGAAAACAAGCTGCGCGTTCTCATGTGCCTGGGCGAGCTGGGCATGGCCACGGCGGAGCAGCTGTGGCCCTTTGTGGCCCGGCTGGAGCTGATGGAATACCTGCCCTTTTGCGTGTTTGTGGACGAGCTGAAAAAGGACGGGGCCATCGCCGTGGGCAGCCATGCGCTGGAGGGCGTTATGTACCTGACGGAGCAGGGCGGGCATACGCTGCACCTGTTTGGCGGCCGCATTGTACCCGCCGATAGGGAACGCATCCGCGCGGCCGCGCCCGCCTATGCCGCCAGCCTGAGCGAGCGCCGCCAGGCGCAGGCCGCTTACGAGCGCGCTCCTAGGGGCGAATACCGCGTGGCCTGCACCGTGCGCGAGGGCGATGTGCCCGCGCTGTTTTTGCGGCTGGCCACGCGGGATGCGGCGCTGGCCCAAAAGGCGGCGGCTGGGTTCCGCGCCTGCGCGCCCAGGCTGCTTACGCTGCTATATACGCTGCCCTTTCCCGCCGGGCGGGCCCGTGCGCTGCCCCTGGCCGCTACGCAGGGCGATGCGCTTGCCATGGCGGCGGAAGGCGCGCCCGCGCTGTGCGCCTACGGCGGCCCCGAGCGCGCCGCCTGCGTGCGCCTGCGGGGGCGGGAAGCCGTATATACCGTGCTGTTGTTGCTGCCGGATGAGGCGGCCGCGCAAAGCTGGGCGCAGGCGGCGCTCAGCCGGGAAGGCGGGCTGGCGGATGAAATAACCGCGCTGCTCGCCGGTGGGGAGGCATGAGCATGCAGCCGCTGTTGGACGCCGTAGAGGCCGCGCTGCAAGAGGCAGGGCTGTTCCATAGCGGGGCGCGGCTTTTGTGCGCCGTAAGCGGCGGCGCGGATAGCGTGGCGCTTTTGCATGCGCTGTGCCGCCTTCGGCCCGCTGCGGGCTATGTTTTGGAGGCCGTGCATGTGCAGCATGGCTTGCGCGGCGAAAGCTCGCTGGCGGATGAGCGCTTTGTGCGCGATTTGTGCGCGCGGTTGGACGTGCCCCTGCATGTGGAGCAGGCGGGCCTGGCCGGCGGCATGGACGATCCCGGGGCCGAAACGCGCGCGCGGGAGAGCCGCCGCCGCATTTTTGCCGCCGGGATGGACGCGCTTGGGATGGACGCGCTCATCACCGCGCATCACCGCGGCGACCAGGCCGAAACCGTGCTCATGCACCTTTTGCGCGGCGCGGGGGCCGAGGGGCTGCGCGGCATGCAGCCATCCGCTCCCTTTGGGCGCGGCGTGGCGCTGCGGCCCTTTCTGGGCCTTTCCAAGCAGGCGCTGCTGGATGCGTTGGCCGGCGAGGGCCTTACGCACCGCGAGGACGAAAGCAACCAAAGCGCGCTCACGCCGCGAAACGCCCTGCGCTTGAATGTGCTGCCCGCCCTGGAAGCGCTGTTTCCCGGCGCGGAGGGGCACATCGCCCAGGCGGCGGAGGCGCTGCGGGTGGACGAGCGCCTGTTGGCGGCGCAGGCGGAAGCGCTTCAAAGCGCCGCGCTCCTGCGCCTGCCGCCCGTGTATGCGCTCAACAGGCAGATGCTTTTGGCCGCGCCGGAGGCGCTTGCGCGGCGCGCCCTGCGCATGTGGTACGCAACGGGCGCAGAGCTGTGCGGCGGGCGCATGGAGGAAAGGGCCCTGTCCCATGAGGGCACGCGGGCCTTGTACGCGTTGCTTAGCGCGCCTGCCGGCACGGCCTTGAACCTGCCCTACGGCCTGAAAGCCGTGACGGGCGCGGCGCATGTGCACCTGTGCCGCCAAGGCGGCGGGGCCCTGGAGCCCATGGCCGCGCCCGAGCCGGTTGCGGTAGCGCCGGGCCGCGCGCAGTATGCCTTGCCGGGCCTGGTTCTTGCCGCGCAGCCTGCCCAAGCGGGCGGCCCTTTGCCCGGCGGCCCCTCCTGCGTGGCGCTCAGCCGCGAGGTGCTCGCGCGGGTCCCCGTGCTGCGCGCGCCCCGGCCGGGCGACCGGATACGCCCCTTTGGCGCGCCTGGCGCAAAGCCCCTGCGCCGCTGCCTGAGCGACCGCAAGATAGACCCTTTCTTGCGCCCGCTGTGCTTTGTGCTGGCCGTGGGAAGCGAGGTTTTATGGATTCCCGGCCTGGTAAGCGCGGAAGGGCTGCGCCTGGCATACGTACCTGAGGGCTCCCTGCGCCTTTGCGTTGTACAAAGCGTGCTGTAAGCCCCGATCATACAAAGGAGTGAACCATCCATGGAGAACCAACGTACCCTCTATAAGGACCTGGACAGCATCCTCTATACCCATGAGCAGCTTCAGCAGGCGGTCAGCGCCCTGGGCGCGCGCATCACGCAGGATTATGCGGGCAAAAAGCCCGTGCTGGTTTGCATCCTCAAGGGCGCAAGCGTATTCTTCTGCGACCTCATCCGCCAGATTGACCTGCCCCTGGAGATTGAATTCATGGCGGTTTCCAGCTACGGGGCCAGCACCAAGTCCAGCGGCGAGGTGAAGCTTGTGAAGGACCTGGACCGCAGCATTTTGGGACGCGACGTGATTATTGTAGAGGATATTGTGGATAGCGGCATGACGCTCAACTTCCTTAAAAAATCCCTGATTTCGCGCGGCGCGGCCAGCCTGCGCATCGCCGCGCTGATGGATAAGCCCGCCCGCCGCGTGGCGCCCCTTACGGTGGATTACTCCTGCTTTGAAATCCCGGATGCGTTTGTGGTGGGCTACGGCCTGGATTATAACGAGCTGTACCGCAACCTGCCCGATGTGGGCGTCCTGTCGCCCCGTATTTACGCAAACGAGGCGTAAGCCTAGGGGGCCACGTATACACTTATTGAAGCGTAATTGGCCGTTTATAAGGGTTATACACACAAATGGCGCTTGTGTTTTTCAATCGGTGGGGATATAATGTGTGCGTTGCATTCGGGTCTGTGGTTGAAAGCCGATGCCAGACGCGGGCGAAGCGGTCCACGTAAGCCGGGCAAAGCCCCGGTGAGCATGGCGCGTTCTAGATGTAAGTCCGACCGCCGCCAGGCGGCGAGAGAGGGCGCGTAGGGCGCAAAAGCGATGAGCAAACCCTCCCGTCGGCGAGTGTGGGGTCAAAGACCAGGTCAGCCGGATGCACAAATCATTGATCGGAGGTTCCCCTACCATGTACGAAGACAAGACGTTGGTATGCCGCGACTGTGGCGCTGAGTTCGTGTTTACTGCCGGTGAGCAGGAGTTCTACGCCGAGAAGGGCTTCCAAAACGAACCCACCCGCTGCAAGGAGTGCCGTGCCGCCCGCAAGGCCAATCGCGCTTCCGCTCCCCGTGAGATGTTCGAAACGACCTGTGCCGCCTGCGGGGCGCCCACGACCGTTCCCTTCATCCCCAAGAGCGACCGCCCCATCTATTGCAGCGAGTGCTTCGCCGCCCATCGCCAGGCGTAACCAAACGCAAATAGGCGGACCGTAGTTTTGCGGCCCGCCTTTTTTGCATGCATGCCCCGCGTTCCAGCGGCGCGTCCGGGGGAAGGGGTAGAGCGTTCCCGCCGCCGTATGCCGCATAATGCCGCCGAAGGGCGGCGCCCCTTCAAGCCGCAAAGGGCTTTTGAATAGACTAACGCCCGGCGGCCTCCCTTTGGGGGAAGCCGCCGGGCGGCTTTGTTTGGAGCTGTTGGGCCTATTGGTTGCCCTTGATAGCGCCCACAATCAGGCAAACCGCCACGGCAACGCCCAATAGAACCAGTATGGCGTCCAGCAGCCAGATGGGCATGAAGCGCAGCTTTTCGTAAACGCGCTCCTTGGCGTTTTGAGGGCCCTTGGGCGCGTTGCCCTCATCCCGGGTGATAACGGTTTGCTCGTCCGCCATACGGCCGCCTCCTTTTGAAGCTTACTTCTTGGTGAGGTACTTGCGCAGGTCAAGCGCAACGGCGATGATGATAACCAGGCCCTGCACAATGTAGGTGTAGCTGGTTTCAATGCCCATGAACTGCATGGCGATTTTGAGCAGCTCAAACACCAGCACGCCGATGAGGATGCCGCTGATTTTACCAACGCCGCCGTTTACGGAAACGCCGCCGATGGTGCAGCCCGCGATGGCTTCCAGCTCGTAGCCCTGGGCGGTGTTTACGGACGCGCCGCCGCTCTTGGAGGCCATCAGGAAGCCGCACAGGCCATAGAGGATACCGGCCAGCATGTAGATCAAAACCTTGGTCTTGTTGCAGTTTACGCCCGCGACCTCGGCGGCGCTTTCGTTGCCGCCGATGGCGTACATGTACTTGCCGTGACGGGTTTTGTTGTAGAGGAACCACATCAGCAGGCCCACCACAAAGGCGATGATAGCCACATAGCTGAAGATGCGGTTGCCAATGTAGCCGGTGGCCAGGCTGGTGTAATCACGGCGCAGGCCGCCAATCGGGATAGCGCCGGTGTATACAAGACAAATGCCGTATACCAGCGTTTGCATGCCCAGCGTGGCGATGAAGGGGGGCACCTTGAAGAAGGCGATGATGGAGCCGTTGATGGCGCCGATAATGGCGCACACGGCCAGAACGATCAAAAGCACCACCAGGATGGGCAGCTCGCCCAGATTGGGGTAGAACTTCTGCGCATAATCGCCCTTCTGCAAAAGAATGGCGCTTAGGCAGGCGGCCAGGCCGGCAACGCGGCCGGCGGAAAGGTCGGTGCCCTTGGTGATCAAGCAGCCGGATACGCCCACGGCGATGATGAAGCGCACGGCGGTGTTGCTCAGCAGGTTGCGGAAGTTGGCTTCGGAAATGAAGTTGGGGCGCGCAATACCCACCGCGATGGCGATGAGGATAATGCCCACGATGATGATATTATCCCTTAGCAGGTTGCCGATGCCCTTGGCAGAAAAGCGGCGTTTGGTTTCAATCTCGGTTTGCATAGTCACTGCTCCTCCCGTAATGATGGATTAGGCGGTCACGCGCTTAAGCGCATCCACGTCAGCCTGCGCGGTTTCAAACTGGGTGGCAAGCTCCATAATGTTTTCCTGCGTCGCGTCCTTGCCCTCGATAAAGCCGGTCACGCGGCCGTCGCACATGACCATGATGCGGTCGCTCATGCCGATCAGCTCGCCCATTTCGGAGGAGATCATGATGATGCTCTTGCCCTGCTTGGCCAGTTCGGCGATGATGCAGTAAATCTCATACTTGGCGCCCACGTCGATACCGCGCGTAGGCTCGTCCAGGATGAGGATGTCGGGATCGTTTGCCAGCCAGCGGGAGATCAGCACCTTTTGCTGGTTGCCGCCGGAAAGCGACTGAATCTGCGTTTTGGAGGAAGGGGTTTTGATGGACAGCTTTTTCACATTGTCCTGCACCAGCTTTTCAATCTTGCGGTCGTCAAGCATAATGCCGCCGATGAGGTAGTGATCCAGGCTGGCGATGGAAACGTTGTCCGCGATGGAAAGAACGCCCAGGATGCCGGTGGCGCGGCGGTCCTCCGTAAGCAGGGCGATGCTCTTGGTAATGGCGTCGCGCGGGCGGGTGATGCGCATTTCCTGGCCCTTATACCAAATGCTGCCCTTGCTGTGCGCGCGAATGCCAAAGAGGCCCTCCATCAGCTCCGTGCGCTGCGCGCCCACCAGGCCGCCCACGCCCAGGATTTCGCCCTTGCGCAGCTGGAAGCTGACGTTGCGGAAGCTGCGGGGATGGATGGAGGTAAAGTCCTTCACCTCGAAAACCACGTCGCCGGGCACGTTTTCGCGGGTGGGGTAGAGGTTGGTAAGCTCGCGGCCAACCATTTGGGTGATGATCTTATCGGTGGTAAGCTCCTTTGCGTCCCAGGTGCCGATATATTTGCCATCGCGCATGATGGTAACCTCATCGCTGATGCGCAGGATCTCGTCCATTTTATGGCTGATATAGACGATGGACACGCCTTTTGCTTTCAAATCTTCAATGATGCGGAACAGGGCTTCCACCTCGTGCGCGGTAAGGGAGGAGGTGGGCTCGTCCAGGATCAGCACCTTACAATCGTTCGATACGGCTTTGGCGATTTCCACGGATTGCATCTGCGATACGCTAAGCGAGCCCAGCTTCTGCTTGGGATCAAAATTCATGCGTACCTCTTTGAGCACGCGATCGGTTTCCTGGTACATCTTCTGGTGATCCACCACGGGGATGAAGCCCAGCAGCTTTTTCATGGGGTAGCGGCCAACAAAGATATTTTCCGCCACGCTGCGCTCGGGGATGGGCTGCAATTCCTGGTGCACCATGGAAATGCCCAGCTTCAGCGCGGCCAGGGGGTCAGAGATGGTAACCTTTTGGCCTTCGTAATAGATTTCGCCCTCATTCATTTTGTAGATGCCGAACATGCACTTCATCAGCGTGGATTTGCCAGCGCCGTTTTCACCCATGAGCGCATGCACGGTGCCGGGGCGAAGCTTGAGCTGCGCATGGTCCAAGGCCTTGACCCCCGGGAAGGTCTTGACAACGTCGCGCATCTCCAGACGGTATTCACTCATAAACCGGCCTCCTTGCCATGGTTAAGAAAGGGTGCGTGCGTTTTCACGCACGCACCGCAATGGGATTGTTGTGGTAGAATTACTCCTTGACAACCTTTACGTAGTCAACGGTGTAGTTCTTCTCGGGGATCGCGCCGCCGGCAACTTCCAGCGCCACGTCCGCAGCCTTATGGCTCTGGCCGATGTGGTCGTTGAGCACGGTGCCGGTCATTTCGCCGGCGTTTACCAGCTCCACAGCCTCGTCCAGGGCGTCAACGCCAACCAGGTAGATGTTCTCGCCCACAACGCGGCCCGCGTCGCGGATGGCCTGCACAGCGCCCAGCGCCATGGCGTCGTTGTTGCAGAAGATCACGTCGATTTCATCGCCGAACTGAGCCAGCGCGGTAGCGGCCAGCTCCTGGCCCTTCGCCTGATCCCAGTCGCCGCGCTGCGCGAACAGCTCGTTTACTTCCAGGCCGGCGTCAACCAGCGCCTTCACGGAGAACTCGGTGCGGTACTGCGCGTCCACGTTCTCGGGGTCGCCGATGATCATTACGTAGTCAACCTTGCCATTGCCGTTGATATCGCCCTTGTTGGGGGTTTCGGCAATGATTTCGCCCTGGAAGGTGCCGCTCTGGCGAGCGTCGGCGCCAACGTAGCATACCTTGTCCCAGATGGCCAGGTCCTCGGCGGTGGGCTCACGGTTGATGAACACAACCGGGATATCCGCAGCCTGGGCCAGGTCGATCACGGTGGCGGCAGCGGTGGATTGCACCAGGTTCACGATCAGCACGTCCACGCCGTCGGCGATGAAGGCGTTGACCTGGTTGGTCTGCTCAGCCTGGTCGTTCTTGCCGTCAACAACGGTAACCTGGCAGCCCTTTTCGGTGAGGTACTTTTCCAGCTCGGTGCGGTAGAGGGTCATGAAGTTGTCATCAAACTTGTAGATGCAGATGCCAACCTTGATGGGTTCCTCGGCAACCGCGAAGGTTACCATGCCCAGCGCCATGACCAGCGCAAGAGCCAGAGCGATTAGCTTTTTCATTGGGGGTTCCTCCTCATTTTGTTTTTTGGCACGATGTGTCATCCAGCTCGTTTTACGTTGCGATCTGAGATGGAATGATAAAAGTATAGCATAAAGGATTCCAAATTTCAACGTGTTTTTTGTGCATATTATGGAAAAGTGAGAGGCCATATTTTCCAAATGGTAGGATGTATGCAAAGGTGGACTTTTTCCGCCGGAAGGGCTGCGCGGGCCGCGGGCGCTTTCACGGGCGCGGGCGCGCGCCCTGCCTTGGGGCCAAGCCCGGGGCCGTAGCGGCCGATGCAAAAATGGGAATTTGGAAACGGATACAAAACGGGCTTTTTACCTTATAAAAAGGAAAGGCTTATCTTTTTTCAAAATTTTTTACCGGAGGGGTTGACAAGACGAGGCAAAATGAGTAGAATAATCAACGTCGCTTGTGCGGGTTGATTGACGGGGTGTAGCGCAGTCTGGTAGCGCACGTGCTTTGGGAGCATGGGGCCGGGGGTTCGAATCCCTTCACCCCGACCAGAAAACGCGGCACCATAGCGTGGCTCCTTGGTCAAGTGGTTAAGACACCGCCCTTTCACGGCGGCTACAGGGGTTCGAATCCCCTAGGAGTCACCATTTCCTTTATCAATCGCGTATGGGCCTTTAGCTCAGTTGGTTAGAGCGGCCGGCTCATAACCGGTTGGTCCGGGGTTCAAGTCCCTGAAGGCCCACCAGCATACGGCCCGGTAGTTCAGTTGGTTAGAATGCCAGCCTGTCACGCTGGAGGTCGAGGGTTCGAGCCCCTTCCGGGTCGCCATTATCACCCCTGCCTTGGGCTGACTTGCCGGTGTAGCTCAATTGGCAGAGCAGCTGATTTGTAATCAGCAGGTTGCGGGTTCAAGTCCCATCGCCGGCTCCACTTTCCCAATGTGGAAAGAACATGGGTAGGTTCCCGAGTGGCCAAAGGGAGCAGACTGTAAATCTGCCGTCGCAGACTTCGGTGGTTCGAATCCACCCCTGCCCACCAAAAGTCCTTCTCTCCGCCGGGAAGGCACATATGCGGGAATGGCGGAATTGGCAGACGCGCATGATTCAGGTTCATGTGTTCTTAAGGACATGCAGGTTCAAGTCCTGTTTCCCGCACCATTGTGAGTATCCTTATAGGATTTGAAAGTCCTATAAGGATATTTCTTTTTATGCGGAGAATGATACGGGATTTCAGATGACTGCGCCTGCAGGTTCGTAGGCCACACGCACGCCCTTGCGGGTCTGCATCACCACTTTAGGCGTTTCCAGCGTAGGCTCGTCGGGAATATCCAGTGTCCCAACGCAGTTGTAATGGATTGTGAGTCGCTGCACTTGAACGCCATCCAGCTTTTCTGCCTGATGTACATCAATTCGTTGGATCAGTTCGTTTAGCATGCGGGGCGTGAGCTTTTTTGCGCGCGTGTATTTGCGTACAATGGCGATAAAAGCGTCCGTAGTCATTGCCTGACTACTGTGCTTTTCCAACTCCTGCTTCGCTTTTTTGATCGTTTCAGCAAGCTCTGCCTGCTCTTTTTCATAGCTTGCGCTCATCCGGCCAAAGCGTTCATCAGAAATCTTTCCGGTGATATTATCCTCGTACAGCCTTTCAAACAATCGATCCAGCTCCTGATCACGCTGCATGAGCTTTGCCAGTTCCTTTTCTCGGTACGCTTTTTCCTGAAGAACAGCTTGCTGAGAATGCCCCATAACTGCCTTAACGAAGTCGCTTTCATATTGACTGGCAAACTTGGTCAGTCGCCGAATTTCGCTCAAAAGCACCTGTTCCAGAAAATCCACACGAATGTAGTGAGTGGAAGTGCAAGTTCCCTTGGTGCTGTTATAGTTGGAACAGTTGAAATAACGGATGTCGTGGTTGCTTTGGTTGAAATGGTAATTGAGGTTGCATCCGCAATCCGCACATACCAGTAGGCCGGAAAACATGTTTTTCTCGCCATCCTGACACTTGCGTTTGCGCGTTTTCCCACGCTTCCCCTGCACTTTCTCCCATGTTGCGCGATCAATGATAGGATCATGAACATCCATGTGGATGGACATGTTTTCGGGATCGTTGGGCAGTCGCTTTTTGTTCTTATCGGACAGGATGACGCCTGCTGCGTTATTGACCACATGCTGCGCCAGATCAAAGATCGCCATGACCAGATTCCATGTGTTGGTGACAATCATCACCGCAAAGAAGGTTTTGAACACCCACTTATAAATCTGGGAAAGATCAAAGTCGTTCATGTTGTTGCGGTCCACGATCATCTGAATCAGCTCCATGGTCATGACAATGGCAAGAATGATGCCGGCAATCGGTACAATCACCGTTTCAGACAGCGACTGTACCATGCTGAACACGCTGCCGTTCCAGCCTTGCGGCGTAGTGCCTACGGTTCCTGCAATCTCAGCGACCTGTTCGTTCACGCTGTCAAACAGGCCGGACAAGTTGCCCATGACGCCGCCGACCAGCATTTCCTTCAGCCATTCCGTTAATTTGTTCCACAGAAAATCCACTCAGCGTTCCCTCCTTTCCGGAGAATCCGGGCGTCCCGGTGGATGCAGGACGCCCGGTGAGAGCGATTAACCGAACAGCGTAGACAGCATAGGAACCAGCACTGCGCCCACAATGGCGACGCCTGCGCCAGCCATGAACTGCTTCATGCCCTGGGACTTTGCTTATGTGTGATAAAGAAGCAATAGAAGTGCAAAAAATTTTGCCGTTCCT
>ENA-UOJG01003615-UOJG01003615.1-human-gut-metagenome-genome-assembly--contig:-C47-NODE-3615-length-10692-cov-4.308640_pt1 | contig 10692 bp, 8 predicted proteins | sample MGYA00242340_ERZ723887 | MGnify/ENA metagenome assembly ERZ723887 | reverse complement strand
ATTGGCAAACATTTCTGATAAAAATTTTGCAGAAATTCTTCTGCGTTTTCTCTTGTATGTGGTTTTATTTATTGATAATCAGGTATATAATGATGTTTTAAATTTTCTGTATTTGCTTCATTTTTTTTATTCCTCTTCTTTAAGTTCCGTAGTTTCGCGCTTTTTTTGTAGCTTTGTTAGCCGGATTGAAACTTGATTAAAGGACGGAAATGTTACAGAAAACGCAAGGAATCGTATTGCATTCTTTGAAGTATAAGGATACTTCTATTATTGTAGACATCTATACCGAGGTGTCCGGACGGGCTTCTTTCCTGGTTCCGGTGTCCCGTTCGCGCAAGGCTGCGGTGAAGTCGGTACTGTTCCAACCTCTGTCTTTGGTGGAGCTGGAAGCGGATTTCCGTCCGAATACTGCTATATATAAGGTGAAAGAGGCAAAGTCTTTCTATCCTTTTACTTCGATTCCTTACGATCCTTATAAATCTGCCATCGCTTTGTTTCTGTCCGAATTCTTATATCGTGCGCTGCGCGAGGAGGCGGAAAACCGTCCTTTATTCGCTTATTTGCAGCATTCCATTGTCTGGTTGGATGAATGCGGCAGTGGCTTTGCCAATTTTCATCTGGTCTTTTTGATGCGTTTGTCGCGTTTTCTCGGATTGTATCCGAACTTGGAAGATTATCACGGCGGCGATTATTTTGATTTGCAGAATGCCTGCTTTACCCCGTTGCGTCCGCAATTGCATTCCGACTATATAGCGCCGGAAGAGGCGGCACGTCTCACAAGGTTGATGCGCATGAACTACGAAACAATGCATCTCTTTGCCATGAGCCGCATGGAGCGTGCCCGTTGTCTGACGATTATGAACGAGTATTACCGTTTGCATCTGCCGGATTTTCCCGTACTAAAGTCTTTGGAAGTCTTGAAAGAGTTGTTTGATTGAGCTCCGTTTCAAAGGGCATTCCGTTTCCTTACGTGTTTCCTGGAGTTTCCTGTAGAGAAACGCGCGTTTCCCTTAAGGGAAATTTCAGTTTCCTTAAAGGGAAATTCTCGTTTCTATGAAAGGGAACGGGCGTTTCTTCCGGGGGAAACGGGCGTGTCATAGGCATGAAAACAATAAAAAGCCGTACTTCAAACTGCTCTCCAACCGGAGGGGAGCTTGAAGTACGGCTCTGTACGTATTGGGTTGGGCAGAACGCTTATCCCAGCAATTCCTTTACTTTGGCCGAGATGGCACGTCCTTCGGCAAGCCCGGCAAGTTTCTTGCTGGCTACGCCCATTACCTTGCCCATATCCTTACCGCTGGTAGCGCCTGTTTCGGCGATGATTTCCTTCAAGGCAGCTTCCAGTTCTTCGGGAGACATCTGCTTGGGCAGGTATGCTTCCATAACCTTTACTTGCGCCAGTTCTGCATCGGCAAGGTCCTGGCGGCCTTGCTGCACGTAGATTTCGGCGGCGTCCTTGCCTTGCTTTGTCAGCTTCTGAATGATTTTCAGGGCATCGGCATCGGTCAGGGTATCATTGGCTCCCGGAGCGGTCTTGGCTTCGAGGAATACTTTCTTGATGTTTCTCAGGGTTTCCAAAGCTACTTTGTCTTTGGCTCTCATTGCGTTTTTAATGTCTTCGCTGACTCTTTCAAATAAATCCATATTGTTCTTTATTGTTTTACTGTTTACAATGTACTGTTTCCGGCTGAAGTCCGGAACGACAGTCGGTTTAGAAAGTGATTATGCCGTTGCCGCCGCTTTCCGCTTCCTGCGCTTCTTCGGTGGCGAGTATGCCGGCTTCTTCCGCCTTGACCTTGATTGCCGCCAGGGTACTCTTGTCGCGCTGGTAGGTAGGGGAGTTCTCCACCATGCTGATGATGTCGGCGTTGTCCAGGTCTTCGGGGTTGAAGATATAGATATGCCGGCGGCGCAGACGCTGATACTTGGTGTTGGCATCCTTTCCGTAGTAGGTTTCGCGGCGTGAGCGTCTTTGCTCTTCCTCTTCCTCCAGTTCGGCAAGGCGCTTCTGCTCTTCTGCGGTACGCTGGGTGATGCGGTCGTCCATCTCTTTCATGTGGATGTCCTGGATGCCGAAGCCGGTGGCAAGCAGGGTAATCTTGACTTTTTGCTCCAGTTTGTCGTCCACGGCCATACCGAACTTGGTTTCAAAGTCGCGGCTGAAGCGGTTCATGAACTCTTTCACTTCGTCCATTTCGCTCATCATCAATTTGTATTGCGAGCTGTACGAAATGTTGAGCAGCACTTTCTTGGAGTTGAAGATATCGTTGTTGTTGAGCAACGGAGAGTGCTGGGCATTCTGGATGGCCATGCTCACGCGGTTGTCTCCCTCGCCGTAGCCGGTACTCATGATGGCCACGCCGCCGTCTTTCAGCACGGTTTTCACATCGTTGAAGTCGAGGTTGACCTTTCCGTGCAGGGTAATGATTTCGGCAATGCTCTTGGCGGCTACCGAGAGGGTGTCGTCGGCTTTGTCGAAAGCATCGTCTACGGAGAGTTCGCTATATATTTCGCTCAGTTTTTCGTTGTTGATAACCAGCAGGGCATCTACATGCTTGCTGATTTCCTCCACGCCGTCCAGTGCTTGGTCTATCTTCTTGTCGCCCTCCCAGCGGAACGGGATAGTGACGATGCCGATAGTCAGGATGTCCATTTCTTTGGCGGTCTGTGCAATGATAGGCGCTGCACCTGTACCTGTGCCACCGCCCATTCCGGCAGTGATGAATACCATTTTAGTACCGTCGTTCAGCATGGCCTTGATGTCTTCGATGCTCTCTTCGGCTGCCTTGCGGGCACGGGCAGGACGGTTTCCGGCTCCCAGACCCTCTTTGCCAAGTTGCAGCTTCACAGGAACGGGGGAGTCTTTCAACGCCTGGTTGTCTGTGTTGCACAGCACGAACGTTACATCATGTATGCCTTCCCGGTACATGTGGTTTACGGCATTGCCGCCACCGCCACCCACACCGATAACTTTGATGATTTTCGGTGAATCGGTCGGAAAATCGAATTGTGCTATATCATCCATGATTATAGAGTTTTTAATTATTTCATATCATCGTCCGAGAATATCTCATTGGAGATTTTGTTGAAGGTCTTTTCAAACCAGCTGGGACCTTTCTTTTTCTTCTCCTTTTCTTTCTTCTCCCGCTCTTTGCGTTCTTTCTCCCTGCGCTCCTTGTCCTCTTTCTCGCGTTGCGCTTTGGCGGCACGGGCTGCGGCTTCCTGTTCTTTCAGGGCTTCGTCGTTACCGAACATGTCAGCGGGGGTGGACGCAGGGTTGCCGGCTGGTTGTGCCGGTTTCACCTCCTGCAGGCAGCAGTTTTCGTTGCCTGCGGCAAGAAGGCCGAGCAAGGTATTCTGCATACCATCCTTGGCCAGTACGTCACTGAATCCGTGAACGGTGTCATGCACGAAGCGCATCGTCTTTACTTTCTCTATTTTGCTTTGTTTGCGGAAAGCTTCCTCGATATTCTTCAGGTTTGCTCCGCCTCCGGTGAATACGACTCCGGAGAATAGCTTATCCTCATAACCGGAGAGCTGCAACTGGTTCCATACATTGGCAAGGATTTCTTCGGAGCGTGCTCCGATGATGTTGTTCAGCGTGGCCAGCTCAATGGCGCGTCCGTCTTCCAGTGCACATACGGCGGGTGTCTCGCTCTCTTCCTCTTCCTCGTAGAGGGCGTTGCCGTATTGCAGTTTCAGCTTTTCGGCATCCTGCTCTTCCATCTGCAGGGACGTGATGTCACGGGTAATGGTGTTGCCACCCAGCGGCAATACGCTCAGGTAACGGAGAATATTGTTCTTGTAGACCGAAATGGTGGTGGTATCGGCGCCGAAGTCCACCAGTGCACAGCCCGAACGCATCTCGTTTTCCGTTAAAACGGCGTTTGCCAATGCTATCGGAGCGATAAGCAGGTCGGCTATCTCCACCTTTGCCTGCTCGAAGCTGTGTTCCAGGTTCTTCTTGAGTGAGGCGCGTGCCACGATGTTGAGGAACTGTCCTGTGATGTGCTGGCCTGCCACGCCCACCGGGTCGGCTTGCAGGGTATTGTCTATCTTGTATTCTTGGGGGGCCACATCCAGTACACTCATGTCTGCCAACGGCACTTCAAGGTTCTCGTCACAGATAGAGTCTACCAGCTCTTGCGAGATGATGCCTTCTTCGTCCAGTGTACGACTCACCGCGTTTTTTACTGTGCGCAATGACTGTCCGCCGATGCCTACATATACTTTGGCAATGGAGTTGTTGAGCTGGTTTTCCAGCTTGTTGGTGATGGAAGTCAATGCCTGTGCTGTCTTGTCGATGTTGTAGATGACCCCCTTGTGGATAAACGAGGACGCATCTTCGCGTGCATAGGCCAACACCTGAATGCTTCCGTCACTGTTCTTCTTTCCTGCGATACCGGAAATCTTGGAAGAACTCAACTCAATAGCGGCGATGAAATCTGTTGTTGCCATAACTGTTTTATTTACTATTTTACTATTTACTGTCTACTATTTGCTGCGCGGTAACTATTCTCTTTTCGTGCAGATAATCTGGTTACCAAACTCAACACTGATACGGGAATATTTGTTCCAGCCTACCTTGTTCAATCCTTTTTCGTAGAATACCTTTACCCGTTTCAGTTTCCGTTCGAAGTCGTCCAGCTTACCGAGGTAGATGACATGGTCGCCTACGCGCGGTACCAGCTCTATGTTTTTGTCGGGCAATACATGAATCTGCTCGATTTGCGCGTTCCAGAACGAATTCTTTTGCAAAAATACACCAAACTTATATAAATCCCTCATGGCAAACGACTTTTCTACGTTTCCGGTCACAATGGCACGGTGCGCAACGCACTTTGCATCGGGCGGCATTACCGTGCCCTTATTGTCCAGATAGTAGTTCTCGCCGTTGGCGCTCATTACCCTCAGGATAGGGATGCGCTGGGTTACTTCGATACAGAGTTTGCCGCTCGGCGTCTTGTAACATTCCACTTCGTCGATGAGCGGATGCTTGGAGAGCGCCTGCTCCAACGTCTTGGTGCGGATACGGTCCAAGTGCTTGCCTATGGGACTGACGCCTTTCTTTTCCAGCATGGCGGCTACTTCCTTTTTCGTGATGAAGCCGGCATATACCGTGTCTTTGATAACCAGCTCCACATCACGGCACACTTGACCCGCCGGCTTCCGGTTGAAAGCGGTAACGGCCACTATCAGGTAGGCAAGGACGAGCAACAGGACGATAGAAAGTAGAATCCTTTTAATCATAGGCTTATTTGCTGTTTACTGTTTTACGGTTTACGCTTTGCTGCGCTGTTCGAGCAGCCGGGCTATGGAAGGTACATAGTTGTCCAGGTCTCCGGCTCCCAGCACTATCAGCACTTCAACCGGTTTCTTCGAGAGCAGCTCGGGAATGTCTTCCTTCCTGCATATGCACTTTTCGATGCCCGGGCGCAGGTTGTCGTATATGAGTTGGCTGCTGACACCGGGAATGGGTTGTTCGCGGGCAGGGTATATCTCTGTCAGAATTACTTCGTCCAGTAGCGAGAGGCTGTCTGCAAAGTCTTTGTAGAAGTCTCTGGTACGGGTATAGAGATGGGGTTGGAAGATAGCCGTTATCTTCTTGTCCCGGTAAAGTTCGCGGATAGACTTCACGCTTTGCGCGATTTCGGCGGGATGATGGGCGTAGTCGCTGAGGAATACGAGTCTGTCCGTCTTTATCTTGAAGTCGAAACGGCGGTCTACGCCGCGGAAACTGGCCATTCCCTGTCTGATTTCCTCATCGGTTACCCCGTTCAGGTGTGCAAGCGCCATGGCTGCCACGCCGTTCTCTATGTTGATGCCGATAGGTACACCGAGCCGGATATCGTTGATGCGGGTGTCCGGAGCAATGAAGTCGATGACGATTTCACCGTTTCCGATGCGGATGTTCTCGGCATGGAAGTCTCCTTCGTCGCGGGAGTAGGTATAAGTTCTTACGCCCGGCTGTACATCCGGCTGCAAGGCAAGCCCCTTCCGGATAATCAGTGCCCCTCCCGGTTGGATAAGGGTGGTATAGTGGCGGAAGCTTTCAAGATAAGCCTCGCGCGTACCGTATATGTCCAAATGGTCGGGGTCGGTAGAGGTGATAACGCTCATATAGGGAGAAAGCCAGTGGAACGAACGGTCGAACTCGTCGGCTTCGATTACGGTGTACGGACTGGTCGGAGATAAGAGCAGATTTGTCCCGTAGTTCTTGGAGATGCCTCCGAGAAAAGCCGTGCAGCCCACATGCGACTGGTGGAAGAGATGCGCCGCCATTGTACTTGTGGTGGTCTTGCCATGCGTACCGGCAACGCAGAGTCCTTTGCTGCTGCGGGTAATCGTGCCCAATACCTGGGAACGTTTATGTATCTCGAAACCATTCTCCCGGAAATAGGCCAGTTCGGCATGCTCCTGAGGAATGGCAGGGGTGTACACCACCAGTGTGCTTTCCTTGTCCTTGCAATTTTCAGGGATGAGACCGGTGTTTTCCTCATAATGTATTTGTGCACCTTCTGCAATGAGATGCCCGGTCAGTTCGCTTGGCGTACGGTCATATCCCGCCACGAACTTGCCTTTGGATAGAAAATAGCGTATCAGTGCGCTCATGCCGATGCCGCCGGCACCGACGAAATAAACGGATTTTATGGTTTCTATATTCATGTACTTGTCATTTAATAAGTTTCAGCACCTCTTTGGCGATGACGGTTGCCGAGTCGGGCAATGCCAATCGGGCGATGTTGTTGCTCAATTCTTTCAGTTTATCACTGTCTTTTACCGTATCCAGTGCTGCGGGCAGGAGTTTCTCTTCGGCTTCCGCGTCCTTTACGTAGATGGCGGCGTCTTTATCGACGAGCGCCAGTGCGTTCTTGGTCTGGTGGTCTTCTGCCACATTGGGCGAGGGGACAAGGATTACAGGCTTGTGAAGCAGGCAGAATTCCGAAATGGAGCCGGCGCCGGCACGGGAGATTACCAAATCGGCAGCCGCATAGGCCTTCGCCATGTCTTTGATGAAATCCGTCACATACAGGTTGGGTATGGCATTGATATGCGGGTGGTGTACGGCTTCACCGGTTGCCGCGGTGATGGCGTCCCTTACCTGGTCGATGTATATTTTGCCGGTCTGCCAGATGAACTGTATGTCGGGGTTCTGCCGGATGACGTCAAGGCCGGTGGTCAGGGTGCGGTTAATGGTGCGTGCCCCGAGGCTGCCGCCCAGTATCAGGATGGTCTTTTTGGACGGGTTCAGGCTGAAGTAGCTTACGGCTTCTTCGTGCGCAACGGCATGTCCGAGCAAGTTCTGGCGGACGGGGTTGCCGGTCATGATAATCTTCTCTGCAGGGAAGAACTTTTCCATGCCTTCGTAGGCAACGCATATCTTGCAGGCTTTCTTGGCAAGCAGCTTGTTGGTGACGCCGGCATAGGAGTTCTGCTCCTGTATCAAGGTGGGCACTCCCATCATTCCTGCCGTTTTCAGGGTAGGACCGCTGGCATAGCCGCCTACAACTACTAACACCAGAGGGCGGAATTGCTTGATGATGCTGCGCGCTTTCCATTGGCTGCGTGCCAGTTTCACCAATACGGCAAAGTTCTTCCACAAGTGCCTGCGGTCGAAGCCCGCCACGGGCAGGCCGATAATCTTGTAGCCGGCATCGGGTACACGCTGCATTTCCATGCGTCCTTCTGCACCTACGAACAGGATTTCCGCATCAGGACGCAATTCCTTAATTGCGTTGGCAATGGATACGGCCGGGAAAATGTGTCCGCCCGTGCCGCCACCGCTGATGATAATGCGCGGCTTGTTGTTCTTTGTTTCCATATCTGAGTTTATCTACTTGCTACTACTGATAATTAATCTTATTCAAATTCGGCATCGCTGTTCAGCATCTTGGCTGTCGGCTCGGCAGCGCTTTGCGCTTCGCTGTAAGTGCTTTCGTTCCCGTTGCCGGTTTCCACCTGCATGGTAATTTGGGCATCGTGCGCTCTCTGTTCTTCCAGCTTGGCGGTGTACCGGCTCACACTCAGTATCATGCCGATATAGGCGCAGTTTATCAACGTCGAAGTACCTCCTTTGCTGATAAGCGGCAGCGGTTGCCCGGTTACGGGAGCCAGTCCCACGGCCACCATCATGTTGAAGATGGCCTGCGACACCAGCAGCAGGGCTATGCCGATGATGAGGAAGGCGGGGAAGGTACGGTCGCATTTCTTTGCGATACGTCCTACACGTATCAACAGACAGATGTAGAGGAATACGACTATGACTCCTCCTACCAGTCCGAGTTCCTCGATGATAATGGCAAAGATGAAGTCGGAGAATGCCTGGCTCAGGAAGTCACGCTGTACGGAGTTGCCCGGTCCCGTGCCGATGACATTGCTGGTGGCGACGGCGATACGTGCGTGGGCTATCTGGGCGTCTTTGTCTATATCGAATTTTGCGGCAGGCACTACCTCGTCACTCGTAAACTTCTCGATACGGGCACGCCACGTGTCGAACCGGTGCAGGAAAGGTATGTCGCTGTTCTTGGTCATCAGCAGGAAAGTTACGGCAACAATGCCTACCGATGCCAGGCTGCCGGTCAGCATCAACAGTCGTTTTGCAGAGACACGCCCTATGAACATCATCAGAAAGACTACCCCGAACAGCAATGCCGCCGTGGACAAGTTCTCCGGAGCAATGAGCAGGCAGATAACTCCGGTTATTATCATAATCCGCTTGAAAGCCTTCGGGTTGGCGCCGTCCTCATCCTGCCCTTTGGACAGGATGAAAGCCGTGACTATGATAACCGCCATTTTGGCTATCTCCGAGGGCTGGAACTGTATGCCCATGAACGTCATCCAGCGCGCCGCCCCGTTGATACGTTCCATCATCATGACCAGTATCAGCAGTATTGCGGAAGCCGGCAACAGGAAGACAGGGAATACCTGAAACCATTTGTAGGGGATGTTGTGCATGAGGACCACAATCACAGCGCCTACCATCAGGATAATGCTGTGCTGGGTGATGGGCCCCCAATGGTCGCCGCTCTTATAGGTAAGCGTACTGGCAGCACTGAACACCTCTGTAATGGAGATGAGGCAGAGGAAGAGGAAAATAATCCAGATTACTTTGTCTCCTTTGAATATGCTTTTTAATAAATCCATTTATAACTCTCTTACGTATTTCTTGAATTGGTCGCCCCGGTCTTCATAGCTCTTGAAGAGGTCGAAGGAAGCGCAACAGGGACTCAATAATACTGTTTCGCCTTTCCGGGCTAATTTGAAAGCGGCGTCTACCGCGTCTTTCATGCCGGTCTGCACATCGGCCACCGGCAGACCGAGGCGGTCGAAGAAGCCGTGCAGCTTTTCATTGTGCAGTCCCAGGTAGACCAGTGCGGAGCATTTGCTACGTACCAAATCCTCTATTTCGGTATAGTCATTCCCCTTGTCTTTGCCGCCGAGGATAAGCACGGTTTTGGTTGTCATGCTTTGCAGGGCGTACCAGCAGGAATTGACATTGGTTGCTTTGGAATCGTTTATGAATTGGACGCCGCGTACGGTCGCTACCTTTTCCAGACGGTGTTCTACACCTTTGAAGTCGGACAAGGCTTTGCGGATATCTTCTTTGCGGATACCTGCAAGGTTGGCGGAAATGCCGGCAGCCAATGAGTTATACAGGTTGTGGGTTCCTCGCAGGGCAAGTTCTTCCTGCTCCATATTGAAAGCAATCGGTTCGTTGATTTCCACTTCACCGTCTTCCACATAAGCGATGGCGCCGTCTTCCTTTACGGCGGCAAAAGGATAGGGATGGGCTTTTAAGCCGTGCTTTTCCAGCTCTCTGCGGATGATGGGGTCGTCGTTCCAGTAGATGAAAGCATCTTCCGGAGTCTGGTTTTGCGTGATGCGGAATTTGGCATCCACATATTTCTGCATGCAGTGATCGTATCTGTCCAGATGGTCAGGGGTAATGTTCATCAGGACGGCGATATTGGCGCGGAACTTATACATATTGTCCAGTTGGAAGGAGCTGAGTTCGATAACATAATAGTCGTGCTTCTCCATGGCCACCTGCAAGGCAAGGCTGTTGCCGATGTTGCCTGCCAGCCCTACATTCAGTCCCGCACTCTTGAAGATGTGGTAAATGAGCGAGGTGGTGGTAGTCTTGCCGTTAGAACCGGTGATGCAAATCATTTTGGCGTTTGTATAACGTCCGGCGAACTCTATCTCGGAGATGATGGAGATGCCTTTTTCTTTCAATTTCAGAATCAGCGGAGCGTCGTTGGGGATGCCAGGACTTTTTACCACTTCATCGGCATTCAGTATCAGCTCTTCCGTGTGCTGTCCTTCCTCCCAGGCAATGCCATGCTTGTTCAGCAGTTCCTTGTATTTGTCTTTAATGGCAGACATGTCGGATACGAACGTGTCGAAACCTTTCACCTTGGCAAGTACGGCAGCTCCCGCGCCGCTTTCGCCTGCTCCTAAAACTACAATTCTACTCATATACTATTATAATTAAGATCGGTAACTCTTCATTTTTCATTCATAATTCTTCATTGGGTTGTTATCTTATCTTTAACGTTATAATTGTTATTGCTGCCAGTACAATGGTTACGATCCAGAAGCGGACGGTAATCTTCGATTCATGGAACAATTGTGCCGGTTGGGTAAATACCACTTTGCAGCCGGGCTCTATCAGATTCATGCCGGTGCGGA